>Ga0172381_10003060_pt1 | contig 17988 bp, 19 predicted proteins | sample Leawel6488metaG_FD_119754 | JGI IMG/M metagenome (GOLD analysis project Ga0172381, IMG submission 119754) | Leachate microbial communities from a municipal landfill in Southern Ontario, Canada - Leachate well 64-88 metaG | ecosystem: Engineered > Solid waste > Landfill > Unclassified | place... | reverse complement strand
GATGCCTACCAGCGTAATGCCGCCAATGTATATTTCCCAAAAATCACTTGTGAAATCACTCATTATTTTTCCAATCAGGTAAGAGGATCAATCCTGCTCGAAAGGCAGGTTGGCAGCTTTATCGAAGTCAGCAGAATTCTTGCTGGAGTAGGCCCAGCCAAGGATTCCGATGAAAGTCAAAAAGCTGACCACGGTGACCAGTGAGCGAAGCGTGTTGACATCAAAGTCCATGAAGCTCCCCTATTTATTTCGAAGTCGTGCCAAGAACCTGGAGGTAGGCCACCATGGCGTCCATCTCGGTCTTGCCTTTGAGCTCTTCAACCGACGCAGCGATTTCAGCATCGGTGTAGGGCACCCCGACCTTGCGCAGCGCAGCCATGTGTGACGGCATGCTGACGGCATCCACAGGCGTGTTCATCAACCAGGGATAAGCCGGCATGATGGACTCGGGCACCAGATCACGCGGGTTGTTCAGGTGGGTGATCTGCCACTGGTCGCTGTACTTTCCGCCGACGCGGTGCAGATCGGGACCGGTACGCTTGCTGCCCCACTGGAACGGATGGTCATAGACAAACTCGTTCGCCTTGGAGTAAGGACCGTAGCGCAGGGTCTCGGCGCGGAACGGCCTGATCATCTGAGAATGACAGTTGTAGCAGCCCTCACGGGTATAGATATCGCGCCCCGCCAGCTGGAGCGCGTTGTAAGGCTTGAGGCCAGGCGCCGCCACCGTGGTTGATTTCTGGAAAAACAAGGGCACGATTTCAACCAGACCGCCAAACAACAACACGATCAGGATCAGAACGATCATCAATCCGTTGTTGGTTTCGATCGTCGAGTGCGACAGTCCGCCGCTTTGATTTGTATTGGACATGGTTTTGATACCTCAAGCGTGAGCAGCAACAGCAGGAATGTTGACCGAGACAGAGCGCCCCGCCGTGGCCGTTTTGATCGTGTTCCACAACATGATGATCATGCCCGTCAGGTAGAGCGCTCCGCCAGCCAAGCGCAGGACGTAGAACGGGTAGCTGGCCTTGACCGACTCCACAAAGGTGTAGGTCAGGGTGCCATCAGGATTGATGGACCGCCACATCAGACCCTGCATCACGCCGGCAATCCAGAGCGCCGCAATGTAGAGCACGATGCCGATGGTGGCCATGTAAAAGTGCACTTCAATGGCCTTCACACTGAACATCTGCTTTTGACCAAACAGGCGCGGAATGAGGTAATACATGGAACCCATGGTGACCAGACCCACCCAGCCCAGGGCACCGGAGTGCACATGGCCCACGGTCCAGTCGGTGTAATGCGACAAGGCATTCACGGTCTTGATCGCCATCATCGGGCCTTCGAACGTGGACATGCCGTAGAACGACAGCGACACAATCAGGAAACGCAGGATCGGGTCATCGCGCAGCTTGTGCCAGGCGCCGGACAAGGTCATGATGCCGTTGATCATGCCACCCCAGCTTGGTGCCAAAAGGATCAGGGAAAACACCATACCCAAGGACTGGGTCCAGTCAGGCAAGGCGGTGTAATGCAGGTGGTGCGGACCCGCCCACATGTAGGTGAAGATCAACGCCCAGAAGTGCACGATGGAGAGGCGGTAGGAATATACCGGGCGACCCGCCTGCTTGGGAATGAAGTAATACATCATGCCCAGGAAACCCGCAGTCAGGAAAAAACCCACCGCGTTGTGGCCATACCACCACTGCACCATGGCATCTTGTACACCGGCATAGGCCGAGTAAGATTTCATGCCCATGAGCGCGACCGGGATCGCCGCACTGTTGACCAGGTGCAGAATGGCAATGGCCAGAATGAAGGCACCAAAGAACCAGTTGGCCACATAAATATGCCTGACCTTGCGGGTTCCGATCGTGCCGAAGAACACGATGGCATAAGTCACCCAGACCAAAGTAAGCAGAATGTCGATGGGCCATTCCAGTTCAGCGTATTCCTTGCCCGAGGTGTACCCCAGCGGCAGCGAAATAGCAGCGAGCAAAATGACCAGTTGCCAACCCCAAAAGGTGAACGCGGCAAGCTTGTCGCTGAATAAGCGAACCTGGCAGGTGCGCTGCACGACATAGTAGGAAGTCGCAAACAGGCCACAACCGCCAAAGGCAAAAATGACTGCATTGGTATGCAGAGGACGCAGTCGCCCAAAGGACAAGAACGAAATACCCATGTTGAGTTCGGGCCAGGCCAATTGGGAGGCGATGATGACGCCAACCAGCATACCGACCACACCCCATATCACAGTCATGATGGCAAACTGCCTTACAACTTTGTCGTTGTAAGTTGTTGCCTGCGAATTTGCAAATGCCATGTTCACCTCTCTTCAGTTTAAGGAGCGCAGTATGCCCGAGGTACGACTTGCGTCTTTTGATTCAAATCAATTTACGACAAAAAAATACTTATCCATCCTTAAGAATTCTTTCCCCCTCTTTTTCCATATCGTCAAATTGTCCACTGTAGATCGCCCACCAAATGCCGCCGATGATAAAAAACACCAGGACGACCGACAGGGGCACCAAAAAATACAAAATATCCATCAGGATTTCCGTTCAAACCGGGCGTCTTTTGACAGCCGCAATGCATTAAGAACCACCAGCAGGGAGCTGCAGGCCATGCCCAAACCCGCCAACCACGCCGGAAGCAAGCCAAAAACAGCCAGTGGCACGCAGACCGCGTTATAGATGGCAGCCCAGCTCAGATTTTGCCGCACAATAGTCAAGGTCCGCCGCGACAATAAAAGTGCTTCGGCCACATTCGTCAAACGGCCACCCGAAACCAGAAAATCGGCCTGGGCCTGCGCCAAGGGCACCGCTTGACCGAAGGCGAAGGACACATGCGCTCCGGCCAGCACCGGTCCGTCGTTCAAACCATCGCCGACCACCGCCACCTTGTGACCCTGCTGCTGGGATGCGCGCAAAAAGTCAAGCTTGTCCTGGGGTGAACAATTACCGCGAGCCTCTTGAATGCCCACTTGATGGGCCACGCGGTGCGCCGCCTCGCTGGCATCACCCGACAACAAATACACCCGTATCCCCGCGCGTTGCAGCGCTGCCACCGTTTCCGGGGCATCGTGACGGATATCCTCCTGAAATTCAAAGCTGGCCAACCAGCCCGCATCGTCGCTCAAATGCACCTGGAGCGCGCTGGGATTCGCCGACACCACGCCACAAAAACTGGCCGAGCCCAGGCGCACGGAAAAAACCGGACCAGCCGCGCCTGACGAGTTCACATTGGCGCTGATTCCCTGCCCCGCCTGCTCTGTCACTTGATCCACCTGCCAAAGTCCGGTGTCATCTGACGGGTTGGCGGCGAGGACCAGCGCCCTGGAAAGCGGATGCAAGGAGTGTTGTGCCAGCGCCGCCGCCAGGGCCAGCGCCTGTCGCCGGGTCGACCCCTCACGCACATGAACCCGATTCACCACCATGGCGTCGCGCGTCAGGGTCCCTGTTTTGTCAAACATCACGGTGTCCACGCCGGCCAGGGACTCGAAGGCATCCATGCGGCGCACCAGCACCCCGCGTCGGGCCAGCGCCCCGGCTGCTGACAGCATGGCCGCAGGTGTGGCCAATGACAGGGCACAGGGACAGGTCACGATCAGCACGGACACCGCCACCATCAGGGCCCGCTCGGGATCGGTCTGCCACCAGTAGGCACAGGCCAGGCCGGCGGCAATCAGCACCGCGATCAGGAAAGGCTTGGCCATGGTGTCAGCCAAGCGGGCCAGAGTGGGCTTGCTGGTGGAGGCGCTCTCCATCAGATGGACGATCTGGGCAAACCGCGTTTGTGCACCCACCCGATCGACCCGCATCTGCACCATGGCCGACAGGTTGTGACTCCCCGAAATCACCTCATCGCCCACCTGACGCGTCAGGGGACGGGACTCACCCGTCAACAAAGCCTCGTCAACCGAGGTGTGCCCCTGCAGCAACACGCCATCGGCAGGAAAGGCCTCACCCGGCAAAACACGAATCACATCGCCAGCCCGCAGCCGTCGAACGGGAACCCGCTCATAATGCCCCTCCGACTCAAGCCGCAACACGCTGTCCGGCAAACGATTCATCAAGGCCTCAAGGGCGCCCGCCGTCCTGTCACGCAGACGCAACTCAAGCCAGCGCCCTGCCAGCAGGAAAAAAACAAACATGGTGAGGGAATCAAAGAACACCTCATGGCCAAAAATACCTTCCGGGTCAAAGGTGCCGGCGCTACTGACCAAAAACGTGATCAGCATGCCCAGGGCCACCGGCAGGTCCATGCTGACGCGCCGATGCAGCACATCGCGCCACGCGCTACTGAAAAACGGACCACAGGAGAAAAAAATCACTGGCAGGGTCAGAACCCAGGACGCCCAGCGCAGCAACTGCTCCAGTTCAGCACTCAGATCACCCGGCTGCGCCACGTAGGCGGGGTAGGCGTACATCATGACCTGCATCATGCACAGGCCCGCCACCATCATGCGCCACAAGGCTTTGCGCGATTCGGCAAGACGGCGCTCGCGGGCGAAGGCATCGTTGGCCGGAAGTGCCCGGTAGCCGGCCTCATGCACGGCCTGCATCCAGCCCGAGGGCGTCACCGCTTGCGACGCCCAAACCACCTTGGCCCGGTGACTGCCTGAACTGACCTCCACATCGCGCACGCCCGGCACGCGCCTGAGGGCATCTTCGATGGTCAGTGCGCACGCGGCGCAATGCATGCCTTCAATCAGCACATTGGACTCCCAGCACCCGGCTTGTTGCGCGATTGGCCGGCTGAAGGCGGTCCATTCCTGTTCGTCATCAAGTAGCGCCAGCGTGGGTAGCGCCGGCTGTTCATGCAGCGCGCCCCCACGGCCTGCTGTTGATTTTGCGGGACCGGGTTCATCAAAAGCGGGGAGACGGGGCGTCGAAAGCGGCATGGTGGTGAGGGTAGCTGACAAGAGCTGTAATTTACCTGACATTTGTCAATTTCAAAGGATCACGACCGGGTGTATGCTGGCACTTTCAACTTGCTGGAGAGACACCATGTATGACAAAATTCTGCTTGCAACCGATGGCTCGACCCTGTCGAAGAAAGCCGTCAGCAGTGCCATTTCTCTGGCAGCCCTCACCGGCGCGAGTCTGGTCGCCTTGAAAGTGGTTCCCCGTTATCCGCAAAGTTATTTTGAAGGTGGCCTGGCCTTGCAGGCGGCGGAAGTCGGACGCATCGAAAAACAATGGTCTGACGAGGGGCAGGCGGTGGTTGACGAGGTCAAGAAAACGGCGGAGTTGCAAGGCGTCAAAACGCGCGCCCTGACGATCAAGTCGGATGTGGTGTCAGATGCCATCATTGCCACAGCGCGCAAGCACAAATGCGATTTGATCGTGATGGCTTCCCATGGCCGCAAGGGCGTCAAGCGCCTGTTGCTGGGCAGCGAGACTCAACAGGTGCTGACCCATTCACATATTCCGGTGCTGGTACTGAGATAGCCAGACTGGCGCCTGAACGGGCGCTCCGTCAAAATGTCGGTGCGCGTTTTTCCAGGAAGGCAGCAATGCCCTCGCGATGCTCGATGCCATCGGCATAGTCATAAGCCGTGGTCAGCAGCATGGGCAACTGGTCGTGCATGAGCGCACGCAGCGTCTGTTTGTTCAGTCGCGCTGCCTGGGGCGCCAACTGGCTGATGCGCTGAACACTGGCCCGGGCGAGGGTGCCGACGTCGGCATCGGGAACGATCCGACTCAAAAAACCGCGCTGCAGCATGTCAGGTGCGCTGAAAACAGCGGCCTCCAGCAGCATCTGGCGGGCCGTGCCCAGCCCCACTTCGCGCGCGACCAGCGCGGCTTCGCGTGGTGCCATGGGAAACCCAAGCCGGGCAATGGGTGCGCCAAAGCGGGCCGATTCTGTCGCCAGGCGGATATCGCAACAACTGGCAATCTCGACGCCTGCGCCCATGCAGTTGCCCTCGATCTGCGCCACCAGCGGCACATCACACGCCAGCATGGCGTTCAGGGCGCCCCACACCTCGTCTTCGTGGAAGGTGCGAAGCGAAGGCTCCTGGAAGCGGAAACCGGGGTATTCAGAAATGTCGCCACCCGCACAAAAATGGCCCCCCTCCCCTGACACCAGCACGCAACGCAGCTCGGTCATGCCCTGGATACGCTCAAACACGGCCCTCAAATCACGCCACATGGCGCGTGACATCGCGTTAAAGCGCTTGGGGTAGCTCAGCGTGACGTGCGCCACCGCGGCGATTTGCGCGAACCTGATTCTTGCCGGCATGGTGTGTCGGACGCTATTTGCCTGGGTCTTGCGGCTGGGTCCCGGCCCACCACCACAAACCCAGGCCACCCAGGATCATCGGCAGACACAGCCATTGGCCCATGCTCATGCCGAGTGACAACAAACCCAGGTGCGCGTCGGGTTCGCGGAAAAATTCGGCGATGAAGCGGAACAGGCCATAACCCAGCAGGAACATGGCAGCCACCCGCCCGCGCGCGCGCGGCTTGCGCGCGTAAAGCCAAAGCAACACAAACAACAACAAGCCTTCCAGCAAGAACTGGTAGATCTGCGACGGATGGCGCGGCAAATCACCGGCCCCCCGGAACACCATGCCCCAGGGCAGATCGGGGCTCGCCACCCTGCCCCACAGTTCACCATTGATGAAGTTGCCCAGGCGCCCGGCAGCCAAGCCTGTTGGCACACAGGGCGCGACAAAATCAGCCACCTGCAGCCAATGCCGGCCGCGCGAATGCGCGAACCAGAGCATGGCCACAATCACGCCGAGCATGCCGCCATGAAAACTCATGCCGCCTTGCCACACCGCAAAAATCTCCAGCGGATGCGCAGCGTAGTACAGCGGCTTGTAAAACAGGCAGTAGCCCAGGCGTCCGCCCAGCACCACGCCCATCACGCCGAGAAACAGAATGTCTTCCACATCCTGTTTTCGCCAGGCTTGCGGGCCGCTCATGGATGCAAAAGGCGGATGATGCAGGCGCAAACGGCCCAGCCACACAAACAAGCCAAAGGCGGCCAGGTAGGTCAAACCATACCAATGAACGGCCAAGGGACCAAGTTGCAGCGCAACCGGATTTATTTCAGGATGAATCAGCATGGCTGGCATTGTCTCGCAAGCCGGGGGCAATTTAGACTCAAAAAGGGCTTAAAAGTAGACTTGCACGCGCAGCCCGGGTGCATGGCGACCAATGCGAGCACGTCAACCCACATCAGAAGATACCTCATGGACAGCAAACCCGTCGTCATGAATCCGCGCAGCGGAAACATCACCGAGGGCAAACCGCGTGCGCCCAACCGCTCCATGTACTATGCCATGGGCTACGAAGACCTGCTGGAGATAGAACGTCGCGCCATTCCCGGCCCGGGTTCCTGCGGCGGCATGTACACCGCCAACACCATGAGTTCAGCCTTTGAGGCACTGGGAATGTCGCTGCTGTACTCCAGATGCGGCTGGCACGCAAGTTGGCAAGGCATAGGCGCTGTGGGGCTGGGCGCTGCCAAAGACTTCGATCACGCGTGCAAGCAGGGTGTCCATGCCAGCGCGCATGTCCAGCCGGGCGCTGGCCAGGTACCAGGCGTCGATGCGCATCATGCCAGCACCTCGCGTAGCCAGGCGCTGCTGCGCGCAAGTTGGTCGATGGGCCAGTGGATGCTCGCTTGCAGGCTGGGTCGCCCTGGGGCGCTCACAGGGTGGTAGTGACCGGTGGCTTACCGAGAATGTGCGCTTCAATCTTTTCCAGATACGGCCTCAGGGCGTCAACACTTCGCGGCCTGTAGCCCTCGGCGGTCGCGCTTGGCTTGTGTCCCATCACTTGGGCAATGGCCCCGGCAGGTGCTCCGGCGGCCTCACCCAGCAGCGAAAACGAACGGCGTAGCCCGTGGATGGTCAAGCCCTCTATTCCGGCACTTTGCAGGGCCTTGGCATGATTTGAGCGGATGTCGCTGATACGGCCTGTTTCCCCGTTGATGCGCCGGGTGCTGGCGAACACCAACGCATTGATGCGCGGCAAGGTTGCCAGTTGTTGCGCCAGATACGGCGTCAGGGGAATGGTTCAGGTTTGCCCCACCTTGTCGGCAATGGTCAGCTTGCGCCACTGAAAATCAACGTGCACCCAGGTCAGCCCGGCCAATTCCTCTTTGCGTGCGCCGGTCAACACCAGGGCTTTCAGGTAGACGCTTGCTGTGCGGTTGTTCAGTTGCTCCACGGCCTGCCACCAGCCCGGCAGTTGCGCGGCCTCGATGCAGTCGGTGCGCTTGGTGTTGGGGGGGCAGGTTTTCCAGAATGGCAGGCGCTCTACCCGCGTCACGGTCAATCTGTTTGCGGTGTTCAGGCCGGGCAGCGCACCAACGCATGAAACCTCTGAACATCATCAGGGTGCGGGCGGCTTGGTGCCTGCCTGCCACGGCCTCGCGCTCAAACCAGATTTGCAATGCGTCCTCTGTCACGTCAACCAGCGCCAGCAGCTGCATCCTCTGCGGGGGTGCGGTGGACCAGCGCCCGGATAGCACAGTCCAGCTTTTTCCTATCACTTCTGCGCTCGTTTATCAAAAAATTTATGACTTATGCACAAAAACAGGCTAGATTTTTTGACCGGATGAAACGCCCAGATCATCTCCCACCCAAAGGCATGATTAACTTAAGTTATTGATTTAAATAAGTTTTATTTATTGCTTTATTTTTAGGCAAACCAAAGAGAGCCTTGATTTATAAGGCTTGGGGTCGGCTATTGACGAGCTATCAACAAAGTTATCCACAGAAACCCTGGATGAGTCAGAAAACCTCTGAAAATCAGGCACTTATGCGCCCTTCATAAGGTCGCTTCGGGTTTTCCGACCTGGCTGGCGAACACCCTCACGACGCAGCGCAGGCCCTGAACGGCGGCAAAGTTTCCCGCGGCCGATGCCGATTGCCGCAGGATCGACACGCCGGCGTCGCCACCCAAGGGTGCGTCGCCAGCATTGGGCGCCACCAGGAAGCCAGGTTAAAACCGGCCTTTGATCGCATTCATGTTGCTTGCCCCCGCCAAGACTCCCGCGCTACGGCGTCGGCCGCCCCGGGCCCTGTGCTCCATTGGCGCGCGCCGCGAGGTAGGCATACAGGTCCATGATGTGGGCGTTCACGCGGGGTTCGCCTTGCCACTCAGGCATGGTGAGCGCGCCCTGCTGACGCTGCATGACCCCTTCCACCAGGGCTTCCCGCTCGGCGCTGCCGCCGCCGGTCTGTGCGGCGGGAAGACTCCAGTCATAACGCATCAGCACCAGGCCGACAAACCGGCGCGGACCCATGTTGCGAACGATGGGTAACAGATCGGGAGCGGCCATGGTGCCAGTCGCAGGCGCCCCATGGCAGCCCGCGCACCGGTCCTGAAAGACACGCCAGCCGGTATAGACCGAACCGGGCGGCTGTGCAAGCCGGGCCAGCTCTTCGGCGGCCTGGGTGTTTTCCACCTCCAGGGCGCAGCCGCCCAGCAAAAAAACCGACGCAGCTACGGCGCCGGACCACAGGTTCATGGAAAGCTTTTTCATGGTCATCACCTTCTTCTTTCTTGCTGAAGCCATGGTTCATTTTGAAAGGATTAACTTCTCATGAATTGAGATTTCGCATTCATGCCGCAATGGCTCAGACCTAGCATGTTCCCAAGTCACATTTGAAGGTATGCACCATGAAACCCAAACAACTCCTGTTCCACGACGACGCCCGCGCAAAAATCCGCAGCGGCGTGGACGCGCTGGCCGAGGCCGTCAAGGTCACACTGGGGCCGCGCGGGCGCACCGTGATCCTGGAGCGCGACTTCGGTCCGCCGCAAATCGTGAATTCGGGGGTGCTGGTGGCCAAGTCGATCGAACTCGAAGACCGCTTCGAGAACATGGGCGCGCAATTGCTGCGCGAGGTGGCGGCGCGCACCAGTGAAATGGCGGGCGACGGCACCACCACCGCCACGGTGCTGGCCCACGGCATGATCCAGGAGGGCTTGCGCTACCTGGCCGGGGGCATGAACCCGATGGACCTCAAGCGCGGCATCGAACTGGCCGTTACCACCCTGGTGACCGAGCTCAAGAGCATGGCCAAGCCCTGCGCCACCTCGCAGGAAATCGCGCACGTGGCCGCCATCTCGGCCAACAATGACCGCTCGATTGGCGACCTGCTGGCCAGCGCCATCGACAAGGTGGGGCGCGAAGGCGCGATCTCGATCGAGGACGGCTCGGGCCTGGAGAGCGTGCTTGAAGTGGTGGAAGGCATGCAGTTTGACCGGGGCTTTCTGTCGCCCTACTTCATCAACAACGCCGAACGGCAAAGCGCCGTGCTGGAAGACGTGGCGATTTTGCTGTGCGAAGGCCGGCTGTCGTCGTTGAAAGAGCTGTTGCCCCTGCTCGAAGAAATCGTCAAGGCCGGACGCCCCCTGCTGGTGATCGCCGAGGACCTGGACAGCGACTCGCTGGCGGCGCTGGTCATCAACACCATCCGCGGCACCTTGCGTACCTGCGCCGTCAAGGCGCCCGGCTTTGGCGACCGGCGCAAGGCCATGGTGCAGGACATTGCGGTGCTGACCGGCGGCACGGTGGTGAGTGACGAGGTCGGGCTGACGCTGGCCAAGGTCACGCTGTCCGACCTGGGACGCGCCACCCGTGCCGAAATCACCAAAGACGCCACCACGCTCATCGGCGGCGCCGGCAACCCCCAGGCCATCAAGGACCGCATTGCCACCATCCGCAAGGAGCGCGAGCAGGCCAGCAGCGACTACGACCGCGAAAAGCTCGACGAACGCGCCGCCAAACTGTCTGGCGGTGTGGCGCTGATCAAGGTCGGCGCGGCCACCGAGACCGAACTGAAGGAGCGCAAGCTGCGGGTGGAAGACGCCCTGCACGCCACCCGCGCGGCGGTAGAAGAAGGCATTGTTCCGGGCGGCGGCGTGGCCCTGTTGCGGGCGCGCCGGGCCTTGGCCAAGCTGACCGGCAGCACGCTGGACGAGACCTCGGGCATTCGGCTGGTGGCGCGCGCGGTGGAAGAGCCCTTGCGCCGCATCGTGAGCAACGCGGGCGACGAGCCTTCGGTCATCCTGAACCGGGTGGACGAATCGTCTGATGCGGCCTTTGGCTACAACGCGGCCACGCGCACCTTTGGCGACCTGCTGCAGATGGGCGTGATCGACCCGGCCAAGGTGACGCGGCTGGCACTGCAAAACGCCGCCTCGATTGCCAGCCTGATCCTGACCACCGACTGCATGATTGCCACGGCGCCCGACAAATCCGAGCCGGGGCCGCAACTGCCGGAGGGCGGCATGGCCCCGATGTATTAACCCCAAACCACCCAGAGGACCATCATGGACAAGACCTGGATTTTGATTGCCAACAGCGAGCGGGCCCGCTGCTTCGAGCGGCAACCTGCAGACCATTCACTCACCGAACTGACCGACTTTGTCTTTCCACGCGCCAGCCTGGCCGGCCAGGCCGAGGGCGGTGACCTGACCGGCGCCGCCGGCAAAGGCCATGGCCGCACCGGGCACGCCGGCACCCAGTTCGAGCCCCAGACACAGGTCGAGGAAAAGGCACGCGCCAGCTTTGCCCGACAGTTGGCCGATTACCTCAACGACGCCGTCACAGGCAAACGCTGCGCTTCCGTGGTGTTGATCGCGAGCAGCAAGATGCTGGGTGACATCAAACCCCTGCTGAACCTGGCCGCCAACAATGCCTTGAAACGCAGCATCGCCAGCGACCTGACCCAGTTCACCGGTCTTGAACTGAAAAAGAGCGTCGATCACGCGCTGGCGCTGCCCTCGCAGTAAACCGCGCAGCCTTTGAGCCCAAGCTCCCAGGCCTGCAGCAGCACCAGCTCAAGTTCCTGCGGCCGCGTGCCTTGCGGCAAGCGCACGGTTTTGCTGATGGCGTTGTCCACGCAGGACTGCACCACCGACATCATGCGCAACTGCTCTTCGGCGCTGATGTCGGTCAGCGTGACCAGGGGCTCGGGCAAGGCCGCGTCGGCGCCGTGGAGTTGCCGATACAGGCGCACCGCCGCGTCTTCCACTTCAAAGCTGACGGGCTGGCCGTCGGCCCCGCGCACGCTGCGGCTGGCACGGGCAGCAAAAATGGGCTCGATGCCGCTGGACACCGCGTTGGCCAGCAGGCTGATGGCGCCGGCGGGGGCGACCGCCAACAGGTGGCTGTTGCGAATGCCGTGTTCGGCAATCGCGTCCTGCAGCGCATGCGACAGGCCCAGCACAAACGGACTGGCACCGTATTTGATTTTGTCGAACTCGGGAAAGGCGCACTTCTCCTTGGCGATCTCGATCGAGGTGCTGTAGGCGGTGTCGCGAATCGTGCCCATGAGGGCGCGGGTGAGGTCAAGACTTGCTTCCGAGCCGTAGCGCAGGCCCAGCATGGCCAGCATGTCGGCCAGGCCGGTCACGCCCAAGCCGATCCTGCGGCTGGCGCGCACCGTTTTTTCCTGCGCTTTGAGCGGCAGCAGGGAAATGTCGTGCACATCGTCCAGAAAGCGCGTGGCAATGCCGGCCACCGCTTTCAGGCCGACCCAGTCCACGTTGGGATGCGCGGCAAAGGGGTCCTGCACAAAGCGCGTCAGGTTGATGGAGCCCAGGTTGCAGCCGCCGTAAGGCGGCAGCGGCACTTCACCACAGGGGTTGGTGGTGGCTATGTGTTCGCTGTACCAGAGGTTGTTGTCGCGGTTGATGCGGTCGATGAACAGCACACCAGGCTCGGCGCAGGCCAATTGCGCGGCCAGCAGCTTGTCCCAAATGAGGCGGGCCGGAACGCGCCGGTGCACCAGGCAAAGCTGGGGCCCGGCGGTGCCGGACCAACTGCGCTCGCACACCTCGGCACCCACCGGGACGGGCTGCCGGCCCAGCGGAAAGACCAGCGGCCAGGGGTTGTCGGTTTCAACGGCACGCATGAAGTCGTCGCTAATGGCCACCGACAGGTTGAAGTGCGGCAGCACGCCGCCCGCCATTTTTGCGTCAATGAAGGCTTCGATGTCGGGGTGGTCACAGCGCAGCGTGGCCATCATGGCGCCGCGGCGCACGTTGTGCGACTCCAGCACCGTGTTGGCCGCTTCCCACACGTTCATGAACGAGACCGGGCCCGAGGCCACTCCCGCGCTGGCCACCGCCTGTGCGCCGGCCGGGCGCAAGGTGGAGAAGTCAACCCCCACCCCGCCACCGGCCTGCAGCGTCACCATGGCCTCGCGCAAGGCGTTGAAAATGCCCTGAATCGAGTCCTCCAGCGTGCCTGTCACAAAACAGTTGAAAAGCGTCGTGTGATGCGCCGTGCCGGCACCGGCCAGAATGCGCCCGCCCGGCAAAAACCGGAAGTCGTGCAGGATGGTGCGAAAGCGCTCGCGCCACTCGTCGCGGTGATGCGTCTCGGCCTTTGACACGGCCAGCGCCACGCGCTCCCAGCTGGCCTCAATGGAAGGCTCGGGCACCCGGCCGGGCTCATACCAGCAGTAGCGGGTGCGCCAGACATGGTCGGCAATGGGCTCAAGGATGTGGCTGGTCTGCATGATGCGCCTTCAGGATGAATCGTGTTTTCCAGCTTAACTTTCAGCGGCCGGAAGGTCTTGATAAATCGCATCACTGGCGCGTCAAGGCACCAGCACCGCCGCACCGTCGATCATGCCGGCCCGCAGCGCGGCGATGGCCTCATTGGCCTGCGCCAGCGAAAAGGGCGTGACGTGGGTGCTGACCGGATGACGCGCAATAAGCGAAAAGAAGGCCGCGCCATCCGCGCGGGTCAGGTTGGCCACCGAGCGCAGGCTGCGCTCGCCCCACAGCAGCGCGTAGGGAAACGAAGGGATGTCGCTCATGTGGATGCCCGCACACACCACCACGCCGCCCTTGCGGGTGGCGCGCAGCGCAGCGGGCACGAGGGCGCCCACCGGCGCAAAAATCAGTGCGGCATCCAGCGCCACATCAGGCCGCTCATCCGACGACCCCGCCCAGCAGGCACCCAATTGCCGGGCAAAGCGCTGGCTTTGCGTGTCACCCGGGCGGACAAACGCATAAACCTGCTGCCCCAGGGCCACGGCGATCTGGCAAATGATGTGGGCCGCCGCGCCAAAACCGTAGAGCCCCAGGCGCATCCCGCCCGTCACGCCGGACAGGTGGTAGGCGCGGTAGCCAATCAGGCCGGCGCACAGCAGGGGCGCGGCATGGAGGTCGTCGTAACGCTCGGGCAAGGCGAAACAGAAACGGGCGTCAGCCACCGCGTACTCGGCAAAACCGCCGTCGCGGTCGTAGCCGGTGAACACGGGGGTATCGCACAGGTTCTCGCGGCCACCGGCGCAGTAGCCGCAGTGGCCACAGCTGCCGCCGAGCCAGGGCACACCGACGCGGCTGCCGACCGGAAACCGGCTGGCCAGCGCACCCGTCGCCAGCACGCGCCCCACCACCTCATGGCCGGGCACGATGCCCGCGTGCCGTGCTGGCAAATCGCCGTCGACGATGTGCAGGTCGGTGCGACAGACGCCACAGGCCAACACCTGCAGCAGCAGCTCGTGCGGCTGCGGTTGCGGCTGCGGCAGATCGGCCATGACCAGCGGCTGGCCCGGCGCGGGCAGGATCATGGCCCGCATGGTCAGGTCCCTGCGGGCAAGTTCGCCCCGGTCGGCGCTGCGCCAGTGGCATCGATGCGCTTGAGGTCCGTGACCAGGGTGCGGATGGCGGCTTCATCGAGGGTTTCCTTTTCCAGCAACGCCCGCGCGCCGCGCTCCAGCACCGCCCGGTTGGCCTGCAAAATGGCGGTAGCCTGCGCAAAGCCGGCCATCACGATGGCGCGAATCGCGTCGTCGATGCATTGCTGGGTGTGCTCCGACACCAGACTGCCCTGGGGCAGCACGCCGGCCGGGATGTCCAGCATCTGCTGGCGCTTGGGCTCGAAAGCGACATAGCCCAGGTCCTCGGCCATGCCGTAGCGCGTCACCATGTCACGGGCCATGTCGGTGGCCTTGGCCAGGTCGTCGGCGGCACCGGTCGACAGCAGCTCGAACACCAGCTTTTCGGCGGCGCGCCCGCCCATCAGCACCGCAATTTTTTGCTCCAGCTCGGGCCGCGTCATCAGGTAGCGGTCCTCGGTGGGGCGCTGGATGGTGTAACCCAAAGCGCCAATGCCGCGCGGGATGATCGACACCTTGTGCACCGGGTCGGCGCCGGGCTGGGCCAGTGCCACCAGCGCGTGGCCCATCTCGTGAAAGGCCACGGCCTCGCGCTCCTTCGGGTTGAGGACCCGGTTTTTGCGCTCCAGCCCGGCCACGATGCGTTCCACCGCCGCCGTGAAGTCCGGCAGCGTGACCTGGTCGGCCTTGCGCCGGGTGGCCACCAGCGTGGCCTCGTTGACCAGGTTGGCCAGGTCGGCGCCGCTGAAGCCGGGCGTGAGCGCCGCCACGTCTTCGACGTTGAGCGCCGCATCGAGCCTGATTTTGCGCACGTGCACTTTGAGAATGTCGGTGCGGCCTTTTCTATCCGGACGGTCCACCAGCACCTGGCGGTCAAAGCGCCCGGCGCGCAACAGCGCGGGGTCGAGGATTTCGGGCCGGTTGGTGGCCGACAGAATGATCAGGCCCACGGACGAGTCAAAACCATCCATTTCCGACAGCAACTGGTTCAGCGTCTGCTCTTTTTCGTCGTGCCCGCCCAGGCCCGGAAAAGCGCCGCGCGCGCGCCCCAGCGCATCAAGCTCGTCAATGAAGATGATGGCCGGCGCCATTTTGCGCGCCTGCTCGAACAGGTCGCGCACCCGGGCCGCGCCCACGCCGACAAACATCTCGACAAACTCGCTGCCCGAGATCGAGAAAAAGGGCACACCGGCCTCACCCGCCACCGCCTTGGCCAGCAGCGTCTTGCCGGTGCCGGGCGGCCCCACCAGCAACACGCCCTTGGGAATGTGCGCGCCCAGGCGGCCGTATTCCTGCGGATGCTTGAGGAAGTCGACCACCTCTTCAAGCTCGTGGCGGGCCTCGTCGACACCGGCCACGTCGGCAAAGGTGACGCCGGTGTTGGTCTGCACATAAATCTTGGCGCGGCTCTTGCCGATCGACAAAAAGCCGCCCATGCCCTGCTTGTTGGCAAAACTGCGGAACAGGAAGAACCAGAGCCCGAAAAACACCAGCGAAGGCACGATCCACGAGGCCAGGTTTTTCAGCCAGGTGCTTTCCACCACGCGCGTGTAGGGCACCTGGTACTTGTCCAGGCGCGCCGCCAGGTCGGGCTCGACGCGTGCGGTCACCAGCACCGTCTTTTGCCCCTCAGCGACCTTGAGGCGGCCGGTCAGGGTGCGCTCGTTGACCACCACGTCGGCGATGCGCCCGTCGCTAAGCGCCTGCTCGAACGCGCTGTACGGCACCACTTCGGACTGGTTGGTGTTTTGCCAGAGGGCCTGCAGCCACAACAGCAGCAGGGACGCCAGCAGCCAATAGCCAAGGTTCCAGCTTTGTTTCTTGTCCAATTTTCGCCCTTCAATCGGCAGCCTTCAAAACCCCAAGATTACGCCGTCCAGTTGCGGCGCCAATGACAATTGTCAATCTGCGCCGGTGTGGGTACCCTAGCATGCTGAACCATGGCATGGGCAGCACGCCCTGCCGCCCAGCAGGAGTGATCATGAATCGACACAAAGTTATTCTGGCCTTGATCGCAGCCGCCCTGGTGGCGGCGGCCACCTCGGCCGCCTTCAATCTCTTCTCGACACCGACGCCTGACTCTCCCACCGGACTTCGGGACGGTTTCAGTTTGCAGTCATGGAGCTGAGTTGATGGACGCCAGAACATCCCAGCCGGTCACCATGCTCAAGCCGGTGGCCCGTTTCCTGACGGGTTTGCAAGCCGAAACCGACATTCCGCTGCGCCTGACACTGTGGAACGGCATGCAGCACGATCTGGGGCCGCAGCCCAAGGTCACGGTCCATCTTCCGAACCCAGCCGCGCTGCGGTATTTTGTGCCGCCCAGCCTGGACAACCTGGCCGAAGGCTATGTCAACGGCCACTTCGACGTGCTTGGGCAGGCGGCCGACATTGTGGAAGCCGCCACCAGCCTGGCCGCGCACGGGGTGCCCATGCGCGGCCGGTTTGGCCGCCTGTTCAGCGCCCTGGGCCATGACCGGGCCCAAGACGCGCGCGCCATCGCGCACCATTACGACGTCTCCAACGACTTCTACCGGCTCTGGCTCGACGAGGCCATGGTGTACTCCTGCGCCTACTTTCCGACCCGGACCGAATCGCTGGCGGCGGCGCAGAGCGCCAAGCTCGACCACATCCTGGGCAAGCTCATGCTCAAGCCGGACGAGCGCCTGCTCGACATCGGCTGCGGCTGGGGCGAGCTGGCGCTGCGCGCGGCGCAAAAATACGGTGCCCGGGTGGTCGGCGTCACGCTGTCCAAAAACCAGCACGCGCTGGCCTGCGAGCGCGTGGCACAGGCCGGGCTGGCCGACCAGGTCGAGATTCGCTTGCAGGACTACCGTGACATTGACCCGGGAGACGGCCAGTTTGACAAAATAACCTCGATCGGCATGTTCGAGCATGTGGGGCTGAACCACCTGGAAGCCTATTTCGCCCGGATCAACGCCTTGCTGAAGGACGGTGGCCTGGTGCTGAACCACGGCATCACCTCCACCGACCCGGGCAGTGGCGCCGCGCCGCTGGGGGCGGCGAGCTTCATCGAGAAATATGTTTTCCCGAACGGCGAGTTGCCGCACATCAGCCTGGTGCTCAAGGACATGCAGAGCGCCGGGCTGGAGGCGCTCGATGTGGAATGCCTGCGCCGCCATTACGCGCGCACGCTGGCCTGCTGGTCGGACAATTATGAGCGCCAGCAGGAGGCCATTCGTACCCAGGTGAGCGAAACCACCTACCGCGTCTGGCGCATTTACCTCGCGGGCTGCGCCCATGCGTTTGCGCAGAACTGGGTGTCGATCTACCAGGTGCTGGCCTGCAAGCCCGGCAGCAGTGAAGCGCTCAACCCAACCCCCTGGTCACGCGCCTACATGTACGCCTGAGCATCG
>Ga0172381_10003059_pt1 | contig 17994 bp, 30 predicted proteins | sample Leawel6488metaG_FD_119754 | JGI IMG/M metagenome (GOLD analysis project Ga0172381, IMG submission 119754) | Leachate microbial communities from a municipal landfill in Southern Ontario, Canada - Leachate well 64-88 metaG | ecosystem: Engineered > Solid waste > Landfill > Unclassified | place... | reverse complement strand
TAATCGTTCATCAGTCAATCACCACCAGAATGCGAGCCGGACACCAAATCACGGAAAAAGTCACAATTCGGGCAATATTTCCGCATCACGCATCACCCGCCACCATGAATCGCTCCGGATCAAAATCCCCATCGCTGCCGAACGGTGTATTCCGCAGGGCCGCAAGGTCCGGGCACTGTTGTTCGAGCTCCTGGACGCTGCGGATGAATGCTTGTTTGGCTTCTGCAATAACCGCCGAGTTCATAGTTAATCCTTCTTGCATACGAATGTATATGGTATACATGCCCACGCCCATCCCATACATGCCGAACCAAGAATTCCTGCAACCAGTGCGCACGAAGTATCGTATACTTCTGGAGAAAACAAAGCATAAATTGCAGGTGCGTACAATCCGATTCCAAGCAACCCAATAAAGATCCAGTCGATTGACGCAATCTTTTTTACGGTGCTGCATCGAATCGGTAAGACAATCTCTTTCTCTGTCATCTCATTTACACCTCTGTGCGAACTGCTCTAACTTCTTTGCGTGCTCATCGTACTCTTTAGCGATCGGTTCCAACCGCGCTGCTGCTTTGCAGATTTCTTTCTGATCGGTTTCGTCGTCTACTTTGGGGAAGGTAATTACCGCATTTCCGTGGCATCTCCCACGTATGTACACATTATAATATGGGACATAGTGCTGTGCAAAAAGATCCGCCGCTGCCGAGAATACGAGGACGACTCCTGTACATACAGCAGCAAAGCCCAAAACTGTAAGCATGATTGTGACGATGTTCCCATTTAATACCACAACATTTGCACTTACTAGTGCAGCCATGCTTATCACGATAATGTTGTAGATTACACCAGCTACGATCAAATCGGTAAGTGTCGTCTCTTGGTGATTGATTTCTTCGAATACGATACTTTCAGTTCCGATTTTCTTGATCAGTGTTGCCATGCGATATACCTCGCTCCTGGTTCACAAACTTGTGTCATAGTAACATTATTTGCATTTTGTGGTATTAAAGTTTCCGTTTTGTGGTAATTTAACCACATCTGTTTTCTCATCAGGCGTTAAATCCCAACTCCCCATTCCCCCAGATACTTCTCCTTCATCGTTTCAATTTCCCCTCTCGTAAACCCAAGTCCCAGATAATTCCCAACGATGGTATCTTCTGAATGCCCCATTGATGCCTGGATGTACAGCGATTTCTCCGGGTAGCACGCCACGAGCCACGATACAAACGTTTTCCTGAACATCTTCGGTTTGATGCCTTCGGACCCAATACCTGCTGCAATAGCATAGCGTTTCAACGTATCATTGAATGATACCTTTCCCGGGTGCATATTCATCACCGGCACTTCATTTCCGTTGAACTTGACCTTTGCAGCAATCAGTTTGTCAAAGGCATCACAGCCAGCAAGAGACAGGCTGATGGTCCGTTCCTTAAATTCGCATTTGTCCTTCATACATGCACCTTCTGGTAGGCTGATGATGCGGCGCGAGGCTTTGTACCAGTCTGGCTTGAATCGCTTAAACTCAATTGGGCGCATTCCAGAGAGAAGCAAAGCATCGCAGAGAATCGGGTAATACTCGGTTGTCATCGCTGATCGCAACTTCTCATATTCAGATGGGGTCAGGATGCGGGTATTCTGCTTGATGATGATTTCAGACATACGAACAATAACTTATATAAAGTTCGTATTAAGCATTTCTATTTGGTTCGTATTTGCATATCAGAGAAATCTAACGTCAGTATGCGAACTGGCTACGATGCAGGTTCGTATGAGGAAACGATGGCATTTGTTGGGGTTTGAGGTAGTTATGATACGCTTTGAAAATTGCTAGAACAGAAAGGAGGAGAGTGGCCGGGGAAGGTGACACCCCGGTCAGTGCGATGAAATTTGTGTTCCCAGTGGATGATTACGGTCGTACTGATGTGTTCAAGAAGGCGATACACGATGTTCGCCGTTTGGCGCTTGTCTCGCTGCGATAGTGGAAAATGTCACGAAACCATCCATCACAGGTCATCGACAGATATCATTTGTGTTACTATGACATAAATATTACGGTTTGATTGGGTCCTCTGGAGGAATCCACGGTCCAATATTCTTCCTCACTGATTCCTCGATGATTCCACTACGTGTCGGCCTCATCTTATTTTCCATGAGGTTCTTATCATCCTTCTGGAAATTCTCAATCCCCCGGACTACAGCAGAGGAAATGGTTGCAGTAATGTGACGGCGGGGTTCTTTGGTCTTTGGACGCGACATATGATACTATATCAGCGTAACACTAGAAAAAGGTTATTGCTCGGTGAGGATGTCGAGAAGCAGAAGCCGCGATGCGAACTCTGCTTGCTGCTGCTTATTACTCGCATTTGTCAATTCTCCGCAGAGTGCAACAAGCAGGACCATCTCAAAGGGCTGATTGCTCTGCTTCGACTTTCCAAGTAGTTCCTTACGGATCTCTTCTTTCTTTGCTTCGATGTATTCTTCCTGACGGTTCGTTGGTGCAAGCGTTCCTTTCAGGATACGGAGTTGCTCGCGGAATTTGTAGGAATCTGTTTCATACATTTAGTTGCTCCTCTGATTTTTTGATCGCTTCTCCAGCCCTATTTAACTTCGTAGTTGCTCGGTTCTTCTTCATGTGCTCCACGTTATGACACCCCTTACATGGCTTCCACGCGAAGCTCGGATCTCTCTGACATGGTATTCCTTCCCGTTCCGCTATGCTCCGCCTGCATATCCATCCAAGATCTTTCCCAATGCTTTCGAGTTTGTAAACGGGGCATCGCATAGGGTATTACTATGCCATGAAAATAGAAAAGGGTTTCGGGTTACAGCGGTCTGCTGCTCTTCTTAATCCCTCGAAACGTCCTCGCTCCCTTGGTAGGAGTAGGTCTTGGAGGAACCCGTGGGGATTTAATACCCCCGCGTTTCATGCAATACCCCTGGCTTTGTTCCCGAAGTTCTTGCCAGCCTTCTTTGCGTTGAGTTTCTTTCCGGTCTTGGCGATATTCATCTTACGGTTTTTACCTGCTTTACTCATGTTCAACTTCCTCCAGCCCTACGCTTCTGGGTATAGGGCTTTACCCGAGTTGCTCGTCTGTGATGAGCGGAAACGGATTCGCTGTTGCGGTTGTATCCGCCAACCCTCACCGGCTTCTTGCGAGACATACAGGAGGATGGGAATGGGAGAAGATAAAGGTTGGGGTGGAAGAGAGGGTCGGGCTTGTAAGCTCGCTGGGAGAGATGAAAGTTTGTGGAATATTATTGCTTGATTTTTATAAAAGTTGCGATATTTATTATGTCTGCTTTGTGTCTGACACTGCGATCTTTCCCGGGCTCCGGACCCGGTCCTGGTGTGGCTCGGGTCCGGGTGCATTATGTTTGCTCTGTGATCGAGCGGGCCCGGATTGATAATAGATATGATACCGTAACATATATATACCAGTCTGGAGATAGAGAGATATGCCACAATGACGGGGTGTGAAAGAAAGATGGTAAAGATTACAAGATACGAATTTCCGGAAAGCACATTCTGTATGTTGCGAAGGGTTCCGACTTCGATACTAACTCAGTCCTTCATAGCTGCCATAAATCCGGATACTACGCAAAGCACTATACATTTTAATTTCCCTCTTTCCACGGCTACCGGCGCGCTCATGACGCGCAGAGGGAATACCCGAAGAGGGTAGATAGGAGTGTTTGAAATGTCAGAGGCAAAAATAATAAAAGGTGCAAACTGTAAGGACTGCGCGACACGGGATGACTGTAATTACATCAAAGAGGGGTATGCGGATTGCCTATCGTCGTTGCATACTGGGTTTGAAATTCCGTGCGCTGATTATGAAAAAGAGCGCCGCGATATCTTTGATATCATGACGCCGGAAGAGATCGCTAAACTCAAACAAACTCATAACTGCCCGATCTGCGGGTTTGAGTTTGTAGGATATCCTACGGGGTGGGCGTGGGAAAATCATATCAGAGATTGTCTGGGGAACCAAGGCAGATTTTAACCCATCCCCTTTATTAGAAGTCGCGCGGTTCGTGACCGCCGATGGGTGTCCCGGAGAACGGGAGAGTGTGATTAGGAATGGCAACGATAAAAGAGTTTCAAAACGGGCAGACCGGTGTACAGGTTTACGTCATAGTCAACTACGATGACAAAAGCATCAAGGCTCGGATGATAGATGCATGGAGCAATGGCTACATCGGAGAATCAAACGGAAAAAAGATTCTCGCATGGATGAAGATAACCAAGGACGCTCCGGTTGTTATCCCGGATCTCGGCATCTCTATAAAATCAGAGTTCGCCGAGCAGTTACCGACCGACATGAAAGGTTACCAAAACCACTTTACAATCACCGTAACAAAGGGTGGAAACTCTGAAACGTTCGACTATCACGCATCAATCAATGATGCGGGTAAGGGGATTGTCAACCTGTCAGACAATGACAAGATCGGCGCGTTCTATTGCTTTGTTGGTGATGCACTTTCCGGGATGACGTCGTTCGATGAGTTCAAATCGGATTATGGTTATGATGATTGTTGTGAGGCTCATAAGATTTGGAAACTCTGTAAAGAGTCAACCAGAAAGGCGACGCGTCTTGGTCTTGGTGATCTCTACGAATTATCGAACTTCATCCAAGAAAGATACCCGGATGTGGTGTGAGATGACAACCGGCTGGACCAAATTTAAAAAGTATGCACTGGTGCATGGATGCCATAACGGCCCGGTATCGCTGGTTGCACTGCATAAAGTTTACGACGATCACAAGGGGAGTCACTACCATACAATCGTGATGCTGTACAAAGCGGTTGGTACAGTCATGCAGCAGCAGGAGTTTGAGCGGGAAATGGGTTGCTCCAAGTGCATCAAGGAGCAAAACGCGGTTATGGCTGGTACTTCCAGCACCAGGGGATGATGTGAGATGATGAATTGTAATATGTACCTCTTTGGCGCAATGTGGGACAGGATGACCACGGATGATTTAGAGGCGTTACCATGATACCGATTAAACCCCCTCTCACCATCCGAGATCCCCGCATCCGGCTGGTACTGAGAGCGGGGAAAGAAAAGAGCACGATGAGGATACCACTAAAGAGGTGTGAATGATGATCGACGGCGACCACATTAAAGACGATTATACCTGTAAAACATGCGGGAAAGGACTGCTCATCCGGGGATCTATCATCCCGCGCAATCCATTGTGGTATTGTGTACAATGCGGGAATACGGGGAAATTAGGAGAGCAATTTGAGGCGGTAAAATGATCACCACCTCCCTAGAGATCCAGATAGCAATCCAGGATCTCACGCGCCTGATCCAGCAATCAAAACCGATCGACACCACCGGGATTGACTACCAGAACGTGATGACGGCTATTGTTGATCTGAAGAATGCCATTGATGAGAAGGTGAAATTCGAATGAACACCCTCCACGATCTCGAAGAGGACCGCGATCCGTACTACCTCAAATACGGGCATGGTATTTCCGGTTCCAACGCCGATACCAACCGAGATGATGCAGAAGATTACCAGGAATGTGCGGAGAGGTTGGGATTACAGGTAGGAGAGGTGCACCACCATGAAAGATAAATTGCGGTACCTTGCCCTGTATACATCACGCACTGGTCGTACAACCTGCACGCAACCGGCACCGGAGCAATCACCCTACGGGTATTGGAAATCTCGTGTCACTGATTACGCAATGAGGGATAACAATGCCTGACCAATGCAAGCACATCAACCGGGTAAAAAACGGTGCGGCGTGGCTCGGCCGGGTACGGTCGCAACGATGGCGCTGTAATGATTGCGGGCACATATTTGTTGAGGGTTCGTATGTCAAAACGCAGAAGTGATGACATGGGGATCAAAGATCTCTTTACCTTTATTGTCGTGGCGTCCATTGTTGCTGTCCTCTTCATGGTTGCATGGGCGATCCTGATGATTATCACGTACTGGTACGTATCATTGCCCATAGCCATATCTCTGCTCTACCTGCACTACCGTACCCGCCCGGCTGATACCATCAAACCAACATCAGCGACAAAGGTAATTATCAACAACCAGGGGGTGACAAAGAGCAAGACCACCATAACTTACGACAAACCCGGGTCGTCCCTGTTATCAGGGATTTCCGGTCTTTTGCACATCCTCTCTGCCAATATACGATAATTTCTCTTTTTCCCGTTTGCGCTTAACCTCCGTCATGATCGCATCATCAAGATACTGACCAATCGGTAACAGCCCCCCGCGCCCGGATATCGCACAGACTTTGTATCTCCAGGCTAGTTCCAATGTTTCACGGGAGATCCTGATGTTGACGCGCTGCTTTGGTTGCCCACTCCATTTCGACCCGGTTATTAGTGCGCGGGCATGTGCGGCAGGTCCGCAAGTCTTAGTACTCATGTTACCAGTTTTGTGCGCGCTGATACCATAACACTATCCAGAGCAGAGCCAGAGAGAGCGCAGACCCCCAAAGGGTGTATGCATCGCCCCGCGAAACACTTCTCACAACGTTTCGTACAATAAGGTACATGGAGGGTCGGGCGCACGGTCCGCACATTTCTGTATAGTTATATAAAAATCGATATATTTAATGATTATTATATAAGTAAACATATATATATTAACATTTTATAATTACTTTTTTATTTAAATGCCTGAATAAAAGTGGTTTATGCTTTTATAAAATTCGGCGAGCTTGTAAGCCCGCGCCGCAACCTTTATCTTTTCCGTGATACCATTACCGAGCATGCAAGCCCGTGAAGAAGTCCAGTTTTCCGATACACTTAAATACCCATTAGCGGCTCATGCTCTTTCAGGGATGTGTGAATCATCCTCAAATGTGGAGTGTACCGTAAATGACCGTTGCAGTAATCGATCCGAACATGCTGGACTTCTCGAATCTTTCAACACTCATCAGCAACATTGCGCTGATCTTCCCTGGTGTTGTAAGCCTCGTGGTCGGTGTGGTTCCGATTCTGTTCATCCTTGCAATCGTTGGGCTGGTGTTCAGCATCTTCGGTGCAATCGTGAGCATGATCGAAGGACTCATGAGAAGTGTATTCAGGTAAACAAGCAGGAGGGAACCAAGCATGACGACTGTAATAGACCCGAACATGCTGGACTTCACAAACCTGTCTACGCTGATCTCGAACATCGCACTGATCTTCCCGGGGGTAGTCGGCTTGGTTGTGGGGATCGTTCCGATCCTCTTCATCCTGGCAATTGTCGGCCTCGTATTCTCGATCTTTGGGGCAATTGTCGCAATGATCGAAGGACTTATGCGGAGCGTCTTCCGGTAAGGACCAAGCCTGTAGCGGGGGGCTTCATACCCCGCGTTCTTCTTCTCGCGCTTCTATGCTCGTTACTGCTGGCTCCGCTTGCAACTGCCACAACATACCTGTCATTCAACCCGGTTGGACTCGAACCGGACAACTTGCACATCTATGACAGTACTGGCACTCTTGTAGGTATTTACAATACCAGTACTACAGCTATAGCATTGCCAGACAATATGTCGTATACTATCCTCGTAGTACCTGCTAATGACAACCTTCTCGGGAATCACCCGGATGAGTGGTTCGGAACATTGGTTAACAAGGTACAGCAGAACGCACCGGCGATTATGATCGTGCTGTTTATCATCGTATGCCTTGGAATTGTTGCTTCGAGATTGCGGTGAGCGAACGTGGATACCGACATTATTTTTGAAACGATAGATGAGATTGTAATCAGGCACTGGGGGGCATGGCAGGTTGCTGGTATACTGCTCTCCTGCCTGCTGCTCGTAGGGGCGGCAAGCGCACAGGACTCAGTCTATACGCAAGTTTTCTTCACGTCCGGAACCTCGGACGGGCAGGTAGGAAATTCTACATCAACTGGTGGTTTATTCACGGGGATGCTAGCCGGTGGCAATAGCATCTTAAACACGACAACGACAACGAATGTCAGGCTGCGGTCGTATGGCACGACCCCGGAATTATTCAGCAGTTTGTCCGGAATGCACGATTATTTTGACACGTCGGCATTACCAGACGATGCCGATATTGGGTCTGCTACATTCTCGATGAGGACAAGCTATCTTGGTGGCAACGCTCTCGGAAATGCCGGGTTTGGAATCGTCGGGGTGACTCCTATAACACCGGGGGTTGTAAGCCTTGCGGATTACTATAACACATCGAGCGACCGATACGCGGAAGATATTTTGTATAGCAATCTTTCGATAGCAGGCTCTAGTAATTATTGGGATCTTAACTTAATGGGAATTGAAAATATCTCGAAGACCGGATGGACTAATTTCGCCCTGAAACTATCATGGGCGATTGACGGCGCATTCACCGGGACGTGGTTGCCTCTCGAAAATGTCACTTACGCGGCGTTTCGAACTGCGGAATACGGAACAACGGCAAATGCCCCGAATCTCACTATCTCGTACACGATTCCCGGCGATCCCACGGTCATGGGGAAACTTAACAATTCTGCAACCAACCTCACAATATCGACCTACGACGGCAGCGGTCAAGCGGTCCACCCGTCAGTAATCGATAACGGATCGATCCCGTGGAACGGGTACCGGTATCTGATGGTGATGACGCCCTACGCCCTCGCAAATCCAGCCTTGGAAAATCCATCAATGCGATACGCGAACTCCCCGACCGGGCCGTTTGAAATGATCGCCGGGCAGTCTGATCCGGTTATTCCTAAGCCGGCGGTAGGGTTCAATTCAGACCCGAACATCGCCGTTGTCGGAAATAAATTGTATCTCTTCACTCGTTATGCGGATGCAACCACCCCGACACAACTCTGGTACAACCGGACCAACACCACCGACGGCGTAACGTGGGGAAAAGAGCAAACCCTGACGTTTCCGTGGTTCGTCCGGTCGGCAAGTTTCATCTATAACGGGACCGGATGGGAATGCCTTGCACACAACGTCACGTTCGACAACTTGCAATACTTCTACTCTGACGAAACCGGGCTGAACTTCTACTATTACGGTGGTGCCCTTACCGGCCTGCCAACATCGCAATGGCATTCCGACGCGAAACTCAATGAGGGACAATATCAGTTGCTTCTGGAAAATTATCAACAAAACAACCTTTCGTATTGGTACAGCCAGGATGGTCGGGCATGGTTCCCGTCAACTGCCAATCCGGTACTGGTCGGAAATACCACAGCGGGCGCGTGGGATCCGAAACTGTACAAACCATCTTTCACCGAGAGCAACAATACGTGGAGGGTCTGGTACGGCGGGTATAACGCCTCGAATTTCTACTATGTCGGCTACGCGGAGTACCCGAGTGAACCGCTCCTCGCCCAGTTCACCCCGGCCGGCATCATATCAATATTCTATCCAAATGGAGTATCGTTTGTTGATACGTCGTCTGGATCTCCTACATCGTGGGACTGGCAATTTAATGACATTCCAACCAACAACACATGGATCTCTTTCAGCACTCTACAAAATCCACCGTTCCATGCCGGGCAAGGAAACTACTCCATCCGTCTTAATGTTTCAAAAGCATCGACATTTGATATCTCCACTCAACTAACCTTCGTCAACGTAACTATGCCATCACTTGCTGCGGCTTTCTCCGCAGATGTAACCAACGGAACCTATCCAGTATCTGTGAACTTCACCGACGAAAGTATTGGAAGTCCTAACGTATGGTTCTGGGATTTTGGTGATGGCGGTAACTCAACATTGCAAAACGCAACTCACATCTATGGCGGGTGTAACCAGACATTCACGGTTAATCTTACCGTTACAAATACAACATCTGGTCTTTCCGATTCCGAAGTTAAAACTGGTTACATCTCCACAGCAAATTGTACTTCGTGGTGTGGATCGATTAAAGATCTGTACTTCCAGAACAAAACATATTATGATCCTCTTGGATACCAGGAGTTAAGTTCGATCCCGAGCGGAGAGACAGAAACGGATATCTCTACTGCATTGACGAGTGCTGGCGGGAATACCATTCTGTCGACGTTTATTACTCCCCGTGGTCTTCCAGATGCAACGTCGGTTCTTGCAGGCCTTCGCACCTATTATGTCTATGCATCTGTTGACAACACCGAAGGAACAACTACAATTAATGCAACGTCGTTCCACATCTATCCCAATGGAACAGAAGAATATCTGTATTCAAAATCGACTGGGGATATCAACGATCTTTCGATATCGGAATATACGATGCCCTATGTTTCACCATCGGACCTGTTGCTTGGTCGCCCAGATGATCGCGTTGCTGTAAAATTCTATGGCAAGACGACATCAACCACAATGGTTAACCTGACCTTTGCATATCAGGGGGAAACCAATATGTCGCATCTGGTATCTGGGTATTTCTATTGCGCCCCTCCGGTTACAGTCGTTACAACGACAATTCCGAATCTCCCCTATCGCAAAGACCCCGATGCTCAATTGCCGTGGTGGGTCTATGCAGCGGGGGTTGTTGCGCTATGGGTAGTGGTAGGGATTATGTGGAGGAGGAGATGAGGAAATCATTATGACGACTGAAAACAGTAGTGTTACTATGACAGTGAATAAGTACCGGATGTTGGTTATCGCATGTGTTCTCCTCTTGCTTTTAATTCCATCTGTTTCGGCGACATCTTATATTTGGAATTCGACTTTTGCATCCAACGGAGGAAGTGTATACGGTGGTGAAAATTATACCGTGAATATGAATCGATCCGAATTGTGCGCTCAGTATGGTATGACCACGTACCAGGGAAATTATTGGATGGAACTTGCAGTATGGGATAGTCTTATATTAACTCAAAGTGCGGCGAATAGGTCGTGGGTAAATACAAGCGGATACGCATCCAATATTAAAGGTGCTACTTCCAGAATACCCGTAAATGTAACTTCAGGGAAATATTTTGTTGAGAGTGGGTCATGTAGTGATGTTAACGTGTGGGTTGGATATTACTATACATACTATCCAAACGGCACACGACCAGAAACAGCAAATTTTTCTGGTACTCCAACCGCATTATATGCCGGAGGGAATGTAACGTTTTCTGATACATCAATCCCAAACATCGGTACAACACAGGTGTGGACTTTTGGAGATGGACAGATCATAAATGGTACGCATCCTACAACATCCCACCAGTACTTAAATGCCGGAATATATTCAGTGCGGCTCGATACGCTAATAAGTGGAATTTGGTATAATATTACGAAGCCAAATTATATCACCATTACGGCATCTCCTGTATCCAATACTACAATGTGGTTTGCCGTAATGGATTCTGCAACCCACAATCGCCTCGCTACGATAAGCACCGTGGGTATCCAAAATCTAACTTCGGGAGTGTGGAGAAATAGTACCCCCACCGGTACCAACGGGTTGTTTTATCTTACTGATACCGGAGCAAATCACGAATACCCAGTGACTTCGGGAGAGCTGGTCGGAATCGATATTACCGCCCCAAATTATGTCGATGCACTTAATCAATCCAATGCCCATGCGTACAACACCGTAACTGTTGCAGATCGCCCATCGGATAATCCTTACCCAATCCTGATGACAAAAACTTCGGATATCATCTATAACGGATCGTGGAACCTGGATGTCTATCTTACCGATGCAACAACCGGAGATCCAATCGTCAGTGGGGTTACACTGACATTACGTACCGGACTTAACGGGTGGTGTGCAAGCGATCTGGGATGTGCCCCCAATGTCCCCAACGATGGTATAACGGGATTATATAGTTTCCGTAACGTGACGGCATCAACAATAGCGTCACTGACTTCAACATCACAGGCATACAACAACATCGAAGAAAGCATTACTATTTTGTTGCCAACCAACTATACAACAACAAAGTATTATGCCTTGGTAAGAAAGGGAGCGCAGTGGACGATAACTCCGACGAGTACAACTACCGGTGGGACCACCACATCCGTTACAACAGTTGGCACTCTTGTCCAACCCACCGATGCAAACGGCAACATCATCACCGACAGCACCGAAAAAGGCATAGCCGCTTTCAGCCTACTCGTCGATGCAGCATACACCATCATGGGTATCGCCGTCGGCTGTCTGCTCATATGGCTCATGTGGATGGTTGTCTATCTCATCACTGGCGGAAAGATCATCGACAAGATTATGAAGAGAGGTCGTGGAGGAAAGCGTTAAAATGCAAAACAAACTGTTCCTTTTTTGTCTGGTTGTTGTTGTAATACTCGCGGGTATCGCCCCGGTTTCTGCCACCACTATAAACCTATCGCTCATTGCAACCCCATCCGATCTTTCTACGAGCAGCATTGATACCTATACCTGCTCCGGCGATGCATCATCTCCGTGCATCTATACCGCACCGTCTGGATATACAATATACACGATGTCATTATCCGGACTGGCATCTGGTGTCTATTACATCACCTATTATTTTGCAGATGGAACCTCAATGGCATCGACGTGTATTTATGAAAGCACTTCAATTTACTCCGGGCAACTTACGGAATGGATGGGTTCTAATTCGCAGGTTGATTCTTACTATGTCATCCCAGGAATATCGTATATCTGGAGTAGCCTTCCGAAGATGTACACCGGTATCGATCAAGGGACAGGAATACGGTATATCGTTACAACAATTAATTTGAAACAAACTACCTATACCACTGGATATCTCTATCAATTCAATGATACAGAATCTGCATATGAAATTCTTCCGGCAAGTCTTTCGACCAATCCAATTACGTCTATGAGGATATATACCATCAGCGGGGGTACGTTTAATTCATGGGCGGAATCACAGACGGTTACCGGGTATGCGTCGGCAGAAGAAATTGCATTGGAAACGGAAACAACTCTCTTGGATAGCCTTGGCCTCGGAAATCTCCAGGATGTAATTGATGTTATCCTCGATGGACTGAATACGCTCATTTCTGTAATGTCGTCGATTGCATCACTTCTCTCTGCATTACTAACGGTAAGCACACTCATCTTCGCATCCGGTCTATTCGTTGGATTCAATGCTCTCTATGTGGCATTTGCTATTCTCCTTGCTATCGAAGATAGCGATGATATATTCAGGGCATTTGGATCGTTTATGCGACGTATGAATAAACTCCTTAAGTTTTACATGGAACTGTATGCCGCAATTAAAAAGATCGTCCTTGCATGGACATAACCTTTTTTATATCGTATCACAGTAACATTAATATTCTCTTCTCTCCCATCATATCACAATGACACTCCACTCTACGATACGTCCTATTCTACAGCGCCTTCTCGATTGGGCAAGAGAGCGGCGCGATTATTACGGAATGCTCTGTGATACCTATCGTCTGCAACTCAATACAGAACGGAAGTTTCAATCTCTAATGCGCCAGAGGAAAGAGCGGGGGTCACAATAATGGGATTCATCCAGAAGTATATCAAGAAATTCCGTAACATGTTCCATATCCCCGGGGAAGATGTAATCATTCTCGGGCTTGACGACCGGAATAAAACCGCACGCATCTACGACCTGTATGTAAAGACAGGTCCGAAGTTTGAATCCAAGATGGAAAGCAAAGCCATTGAAGGAAATGTCGCACAGCCATTCCTTTGGTATGTCCGTCACAAAATTGAACAGGGGATGAATGGTACTTACGACCCTACAGATCCAAACCTTCTTCATATCGAATTCGTCATCGACAAACGCGAGGGATGTATTTTCAAGACCGACGATAAACCCGAAGGTATTATGTACCTTGCCGACATGCAGACCGGACAGGGTGCGCAACTCATTCGTAAATCCAAGGAATCATCCCTTATGGAAGGGGAACCGGAAAAGATGGTTGAAGAATCGGTTATCGCCGGGAGCGAGTTTGGAGTGTACAAAGTCCCGCAGCAGATTAAGATCAAGCGCGACCCATTCCTCGAAATGCTTTTCACTATCAACCCGTATCTCAACGGTTCGATGATCGATTCTTTCAACGCCACTGAACTTCTCCGTGGTCGCGTGGAGATGTGGAAGACGATGCTTGTTGGTGCGGCGTGTCTCATCTTCGGGCTGCTCATCGGTATGGGGATGTAGATGTCCCAAGATATTATTGCAGCCCTTAAAGAGGTGCTCGATGACAAAGGCGACAAGAACTACGATCCGAGAATGGAAGAGCTGTCGCGTTCGGATAAGCTCATCGATCCTACCAACGAAGCCCTCTCCAAACTCGAAGAGCAGGAGATTTTCCACATCTCGAAGATTCGCGGAGCCCAGATTTCGTACAGTACTCGCGTTCGTATCCTGAAGAAGTTGTACTCAACCCCCGACATGAAAGACTATCACACCCAATACATCGATTACATCCGTGCACTGTCCGAAGACAACCCTTACGACAAGGCAGAGTTGGATTCGTATATCGGTGGCCTCCCAATGACAAACCTCATGATCAGCGAGCTTATCAAACTCCGCCACGCTGAAGATGCGTGGACCGCCAAACTCTACGCCGACTCCATCAAGCCACAGGTTGCCAACGTTCCAACCTTTATGCCATCGCAGCAGGAACCGCAGGAAGGATTCTTCTCAAAGGCTCTCAATTTCATCTTTGGGAAGAAAGACAACGGAGCGCAGGGGTATAACCGGAAATGACGTGGGGTGCTGTTCTCTTCGCATGCGTCATTGAAATGACCATCGCGGTTGTTGCGGTGGTTGTCGCTACCCACAGGCACGAGATTGTACATTTTTTCTTCGGGGGTAGAAATATTGAATGATCTCGTTATGGCGTTAACACTTGCCGTCGGGTTGAGTATCATATTATACGTGGGGTTGATCTTGGTGCACCAGATTAATATATGGATTCGCAAGTGGCTGGAGCAGCGACATGGTTGAATTTAACACCCCCCTCAAATACCACATGAACGATCTCGTCTATTACTACGGGGTTTCAACCGGTGGCAACCTCGGGAAGCAGATCGGTTATCTCTGTGCATGGGGTGCGATGATGAAGGGGATGCTCTACAAATATGATCCAGATGATGCTCGTATCATAGAAGAAATGAACGGGATCGACGAACGCAAAAAACGGGATGCCTCTCTTCAGCGGCAGTCTTATCTCCGTATCCAGAACGAAGTCGACACCTTCATCAAACTCACCGACCTTCTCTCACAAGCATACTTCCCGCTCATCGATACCAACCCCTATCTCTTCAAGCGTGCCTCGCGTATCCGCAAAGGTGTCAACATCGCTGCGGTCCTCGGCTTTCATATCATCGAAGAACATAACCTCGTTGCAGGGAATATCATCAGGGGAAGGTTAGCAGAGCACTTCGGAAAGGATCGCATCAAAGGAAATGCGGCAGATGGAGGAAACGATGCAGAATAAAAGTTTTTGTATATTGGCACTTGCAGTCATCCTCGTTGCTCTATCGGCGGGATGCATCGACGAGGCTACGAAAGTCCAGGCGCTTGATGCAATATCCCCGGTTGTCGTTCTGAAAGGTTCGACGCAGTATTGTAATGCATATCCGGATCGGTGCAGTAATGTAACGGTTGGGGTGGAGGAAACTACAGCAGCGGTTGTAGATCCAATTACAGCAGCCAATCTTACCGGTCCGCTCTCCGATGCCGATAAAGCACGTATCATATCCTCATTGAATAACACTACGACCAATGTCACTGAATCTGTTACCGATGCCCCGATAGAACCCGCAGCCCCGGTAACCACAGAACCTACCATCAACGCCCACTATATCGACCCCTATGCCGGGGGAGAGCGTTGGGAAAGCCAATGGTACCGTTGGCACTGGGATAACGTATCCGGACTTCAGCAGGTGGATCGCGGCATCATCGTCTATGGCCACAAATACTACAATATCCTCACCTACTGGGATGACGCATGGGGAAATTACTTCGAGATATATCCAGACTACGGGATGAGATTCCTCGCCGTATTTGTCCACGAAGAAGATTTCAACGAAGACAACTCCGGCATATGGGCATACGACAACACATCATTCAAACTTCAATATGACGGGCAGTTACATGACGCATACTCCGAGTACAATCCAGTCTACCGCATCAGCACCATCGAAGACAGCAATGGGGATTACTACGGCATCGAATGGATCAAACCATTCGGGCTTAAGAGAGTCTACGGGGGAATGGCCGATGCCAGCACCGGGGGTTACCATGTAGAAGAACAGTGGTCCCTCTGGTCCGGACCGGGCAATGCTTGGGATGGTTACATCCTCTACCAAGTACCAGAAACGGCTACAGACTCCGACATTCGCATTGTCGGTAACTTTGCGACACAGAATGTTAACTGGCGTTTCGACAGCCAGAACCAGCAGCGGAAGTACCCTGCATCATATGTTGGAACACCAGCAACATTAGATACACCGGCTGTTACACCAACACCGGATGGAGCACGAGTATGAAAGAAAGAAGTGAAAGACCAATGCCTACCACCATTGAAGGGTGCGTGGCTGAAGTATCGTGGATGAGAAAGAAAGCGCGGAAGATGAATAAGTATGCGGCACTGATCGGGGTGCTCGGTGTACTGATGGGGCTTGCCTTTGGTATCTCAATGGGCTACCAGTCCGGCTATCACACCGCTCTCGTTGACTTCAACATCATTCAGGGTATTCTCTATTGAGGCAACATCATGAACGACACACTCTACACAACCCTGATGTCTGGTGGCATCGATGTCAACCAGTATGCAGCCGAAATCCAGCTCGCTCTCAACAAATGTGCTGAAGCCGGATTCATCTGTACGACCCCTGCGAATCTCAACACCTTCGCGTTTATCGTAGGAAGTCTTGGAATCTTCATTGGCATCCTCGCATGTCTTGGATTCCAATATTCGTATCGTAAGATGAAGGAACGCCAGGAATACGACAACCGCAACCCATGAGCGAATCGCTAGAGGGGTTGAACCCCCCTCTCCCAACTTCTAATGAAATTAACTGGAACGCTGCTATACGTAGGCGATTCCTTGAAAAGCCCGGTGAACATGCTATCGAAGTAGGGATGACCGGTTCCGGCAAAACACAGGGTCTTTATCACCTCCTCAATGGGATCATGGACGAATCACCCAGCGAAACTATCCTCTGGGTGGACTGTGGCAAGTCATCCGAAGTTCTCAAACTCATGCAGTTCGGGGTGTGCAATTTCCTTCATCCTCGTAACAGGGAAGTGCAAATCGATCTCTACGATGATATAGAAGTTTACCGCGATTACGTATTCTATGAGTTCAACAGCATTCCAGATATCTTCCGTCACATCGACAGGGGAAAGATTAACATTCTTTGCATGGCACCGTACTACCCGGACCCAGAAGAATACAGCATTGTCATCACCGAGTTCTTCAAGACCCTCATTATCATGGCTAGAGACGGGGAGATTGCCACACCCCTTGCCATCTTCGTTGACGAATTCCAGATGGTAGCTCCTGCGCAGGGGCAAGCCCTCAACGATACCCACAGCCTTGGTGGTCGCTGGATGCAGCGGAATATCGACCAGCTTCGCAGCATGGGTATCCGCATCATTGCAGCAGCACAAGCCTGGAAGAAGGTCCGCACCGGTGTTCGCACCAGTTTTGCGTGCATTATGATTCGCCAGGGTGCAGAATTCCCGGTTACCGAAATCAAACGCCTTGCTGCTGGTAATGACAAGTGGGGGATGTTAAACCGGGAGGAAATGGTATTTGCTTTCCGTACCCGCCTGTATTCCGATATTATCATTCTCCCGAATTATGGCGATGGTTCTAAAGTTGGTAACATCCAGTATATCGATCATACGAATCGGCAGCGTGTCAACGACATCAACATCGATGCCTTGCTTGATGCATCAAAGAAGAAAGGCAAGAAAGCAGATGCGGAAGATGAAGAGTAATTCTTTTTTCATGTTACCATAATAGAAGCGTTCTGTTGAATTGCGTGTAACTGTGGACGCAAAAGGGAATTTGAGAGAACGCTGATACGTAAGCGTGGCAAATTGGGGCATTGTAAAAGAGTTGTTAGGTTTGGATTTCGGTGCAAGTGGATATG
>Ga0172381_10003058_pt1 | contig 17998 bp, 21 predicted proteins | sample Leawel6488metaG_FD_119754 | JGI IMG/M metagenome (GOLD analysis project Ga0172381, IMG submission 119754) | Leachate microbial communities from a municipal landfill in Southern Ontario, Canada - Leachate well 64-88 metaG | ecosystem: Engineered > Solid waste > Landfill > Unclassified | place... | reverse complement strand
GAAACGCGCCATCTCCAGCGAGTCGCTGACCAGGCCGCCGGTTTCCTCGGCCAGGTCCTGCAGGTCGGGGTGGACGTAGTAATGCGACACCATGACCGCATTTTTTTCCTTGAGCAAGTGGCGGATCTTGTCTTTCAGGGCCGCGCGCTCTGACCGGCCGGGCTCTTGCGGCACCCGCGCCCAGGCGTGTTTGGTGGCGCAGACCGCGCCACCGGTCTCGGCTTGCGGCTGCTCGTAGTCAACTTCTTTCATGGCCAGGTTCATGTTGCCTCCTGAGGCTCAAAAATCAAGGTGGACCTGTGCGGTTGATAGCGGTTCCGTGGCAAATCGCATCGAAAAATCAACCGCCTGGATGTCTTTGGTCAAGGTGCCGATTGAAATACGGTCGACGCCAGTGGACGCAATGGCGCGCACCGACGACAGATTGACCCCGCCCGACACCTCCAGAATCGCGCGCCCGGCATTGAGCTGCACCGCCTCGTTCAGCCGGGACAGCCCCATGTTGTCAAGCAAGACCATGCCAACGCCCGCATCCAGCGCCTCGCTGAGCTGCGCCAGGGTTTCGATCTCGATCTCGACAAAGCGGGCCTGCGGTGCCACCAGGGCGACTTTGTGCAACACGGCGCTCACGCCACCGGCGGCGGCAATGTGGTTTTCCTTGATCAGCACCGCGTCGTACAAGCCCAGGCGATGGTTGACGCCCCCTCCTGTCAGCACCGCGTATTTTTGCGCCAGGCGCAAGCCGGGCAGCGTCTTGCGGGTGTCGACAATATCGGCACGGACGCCGGGGACATCACGAATGGCTTCGACATACTCACGGGTTTTGGTGGCCACCGCACTCATGAGCTGCAAAAAATTCAGCGCAGTGCGCTCAGCCGTCAGCAGGGCACGCGCCTGGCCATGAATTTCAAGTACCACCTGATCGGCATGGCAGCGATGGCCCTCGGCAACATGCCAGGTCAGCGCCACCTCGGGGTCCAGCTGGCGCAAGGCGGCCTCGGCCCAGGGTTGACCGCAGATCACGGCGCTTTCACGCACCAGCACGCGGGCACGGGCGCGCAGTTTGGGGTCCACCAGGCCAGCGGTCAGGTCGCCGTCGCCCACGTCTTCCTGTAAGGCTCGGGCCACATCGGCATGCGCCAACTCGGCCACGAAGGCCGGAGAAAAATCAGAATGTGCAGTCATGTCAAGATTTCCCGTTTGAATTCGCCGTTTCAGGCGACCGCATCAAGCTGCTCGGCGGTCGGCTCGCGTCCCATCAGGTCGGCCACCGCCTGCTGCGGCGTCATCAGGCCATCGAGCAAGGCTACCACCGCCTGGGCAATCGGCATGTCCACGCCCAGATGCGTGGCGCGCTGCACCACGGTGCGGGCACTGTACACGCCTTCAGCCACGTGGCCCAGCTTGGCGGTGGCTTGCGCCAGCGTCCGGCCCTGCGCCAGTGCCAGCCCCACCTGCCGGTTGCGCGACAGGTCGCCGGTGGCGGTCAGCACCAAGTCACCCAAACCGCTCAAGCCCATGAACGTGGTGGCACTGGCACCCAGTGCCAGTCCGAGCCGGGTCATCTCGGCCAGGCCCCGGGTGATCAGGGCGGCCCGCGCGTTGAGCCCCAACCCCAGACCATCACACAGCCCGGTGGCAATGGCCAGCACGTTCTTGACGGCACCACCCACTTCGACGCCCACGATATCGTCATTCGCATAAACCCGCAATGTGGCGCTGTGAAAGGCTTCGACCAGGGCCTGACGCACCGACTCGTGGGCACTGGCAGCCACCAGTGCGGTGGGTTGGCCCCGCGCCACCTCCAGCGCAAAGCTGGGGCCACTGAGCACACCGGCTTGCAGGCCGGGCGCTACCTGGGCCTGGATTTCATGGCCCAGCAGACCCGCATGACCCGCGACCGGGGCTTCAAACCCTTTGCAGACCCAGGCCACCGGTGCCACGCAGGGCGCCAACACCGTCAACATGGGCCGCAAGGCAGCCATCGGGGTGGCCACCAGCACCAGATCGGCGTCGGCTGCCAAGGCGTCCAGCTCCGCCACAGGTGCAGCACTGAAAGCCAGTGCCGCTGGCAAGCGCACGCCCGGCAGATAACGCGCGTTTTCGTGCTGTGCCTGCAACGCCGCCAACTGCGCGGCGTCACGCGCCCACAGCGTCACCGCATGGCTTGCAGGCTGGCTGGCAGCACTTGCGGCAAGTGCCGTACCCCAGGCGCCAGCGCCTAGAACGATGATTTTCATCGGGGCTCAGACCGTTGCCAAGGCAGCAAGCACATGCGATTCAATCAAAATCACTGTGTCGGGGTGGCTTCGGCTTGCGCCGCTTGCGCGCTCTGCTGCTGCTCGTACATGGCCTGGAAGTTGATTTCTGACAGGTGCACGGGCGGGAAGCCGCCGCGCTGAATCAGATCAGCCACGTTGCCGCGCAGGTAGGGGTAAACGATTTGCGGGCAGGCAATGCCCATGATCGGGCCCATTTGCTCCGGTGGCAGGTTGCGGATCTCGAAAATGCCGGCTTGCGTGGCTTCCACCAAAAACACGGTCTTGTCCTTGATCTTGGTCTGCACGGTGGCGGTCACCATCACCTCAACAACGCCGTCAGCCACCGGGGACGCATTGACACCCAGCTGAATATCGACGGTGGGCTGCTCCTGCTCCAGCAAGATGGCAGGTGAATTGGGTTGCTCCAGCGAAGCCTCTTTGAGATAGACGCGTTGAATTTGAAAAATGGGGTCTTGGGTTTCAGCCATTGGAGTCTTTCAGTTAAAAATGCAGTTTCGCGCCCATGGCGCGGAAAAAAATGCGGGGTGAATTATCTCAGGCAGCCTGCAACAGCGGCATCAAACCGCCCTTGGCGTCCAGCGCCACCAGGTCATCGCAGCCGCCCACATGGGTGCTGCCAATGAAAATTTGCGGCACGGTGCGCCGCCCGGTGCTGGCCATCATCTGGTCACGCTCGGCGGGCAGCAGGTCAATGCGGATTTCTTCAATCTGCTCGACGCCACGGGCCTTGAGCAATTGCTTGGCACGAATGCAATAGGGGCAAACGGCGGTGGTGTACATCTTGACGGTTTGCATGCTCGGCTCCGGTATTCAGGCTTTTTCCACCGGCAGGTTGGCCGAGCGCCAGGCGCCCAGGCCGCCCGCCAGCGACTGCACATTCTCAAAACCCAGCTTTTTGGCAATGCCCACGGCCCGGCTACTGCGCGCGCCCGACTGGCACACCAGAATCAGGGGCAGGGCCTTGTTTTTGACCGTCGACGCCAGCTTGTCTTCCAATTGACCCATCGGGATGTTTTTGGCACCGATCGGGTGCCCCGCAGCAAATTCCTTGGGTTCGCAAATGTCGATCAGCACGGCCTTTTCACGGTTGATCAGTTGCACCGCGCCGTCAGGCGTCAGCGCGCCCTGCCCGACGCCTTTGATCATGGGCATCATCAGCATGAGGCCGGCTGACAGGGCGACGGCAATCAGCATCCAGTTATCAAGAATAAATTTCACGGGTAATTTCCTAGGTGAGGGACTTGCATCAAGCTGGGTATTTTAGAATGCAGCCGTGGGGGTTGCCGTCCGAAGGAAACAGTAATTTTTGCGGCCGCAAGGAACCCTGCCAGGGTTCATCACTCCCATCGGGTCATATTTAACCGCTCACAGGGCATGGAAACACAATGGGTCACAAATTAAAAGTCGCTGGCTGGATCTCGGTTGGCGTGGTCGCGGGCGCACTGACCACCGTCTCTTTGCAGACGATGGCGCGGGGCGCGCTGGCCCCCTTGCCACTCGAAGAACTGCAGCAATTGGCAGCCGTGTTTGGCATGATCAAGACCAATTATGTGGAGCCGGTCGATGAAAAGAAGCTCATCACCGATGCCATCGCCGGTATGGTGGCCGGACTGGACCCGCACTCGGTTTATCTCGACAAGAAAGCCCTGAGGGACTTCAACGAAGGCACGACCGGCAAGTTTGTCGGCGTCGGCATTGAAATATCGCAGGAAGACGGCCTCATCAAGGTGGTGTCGCCCATTGAAGACTCGCCCGCCGACCGCGCCGGGCTCAAGCCCAATGACCTGATCGTCAAGATTGATGACACCCCGGTCAAGGGCATGACGCTCAACGAGGGCGTCAAGCACATGCGCGGCGAGCCCAACACCAAAGTGGTCCTGAGCATCTTCCGCAAGGACGAAAACCGCACGTTCTCGGTCACCATCACACGCGAGGAAATCAAGACCCAAAGCGTCAAGGCCAAGCTGATCGAGCCCGGTTATGCCTGGGTGCGCATCAGCCAGTTCCAGGAACGCACCGTCGCCGATTTTGCGCGCAAGGTCGAGGACATCTACAAACAGGAGCCCAAACTCAAGGGTCTGGTGCTGGACTTGCGCAACGATCCGGGGGGTTATCTGGATGCCGCCGTGGCCATTTCGGCGGCCTTCCTGCCCGAGAACGTGGTCGTGGTGTCGGCCAATGGCCAGCTTGCCGACAGCAAGTTCACCTACAAGGCCTCGCCGCGCTATTACCAGCGCCGCGGCGGTGCCGATCCTTTGAGACATCTGGAGGAAGTCACGCGCGGTGCGCTCAAGACCGTGCCGCTGGTGGTGCTGGTCAACGAAGGTTCGGCCTCGGCCAGCGAGATCGTGGCCGGCGCCCTGCAGGACCACCAACGCGCCAAGCTGCTCGGCAACCAGACTTTTGGCAAGGGTTCGGTGCAAACCGCGGTCTGTCTGGAGCCGGAGTTCCGCATGGACAACTGCCCCACCGCCGCTCTCAAGCTCACCACCAGCCGCTATTACACGCCCAGCGGCAAGTCGATCCAGGCCAAGGGCATTGTGCCCGACGTCATGGTCGATGAAAGCGCTGACGGCAACCTGTTTGCCGCGTTGCGCACCCGCGAGGCCGACCTCGAAAAACACCTGAGCAATGGCCAGGGCGAAGAGGTCAAGGACGCCGCGCGTGAAAAGGCCCGCGAAGACGCCCGCATCAAACTCGAAGAAGAAATGAAAAAGCCGGCCTCCGAGCGTCGACTCCCCGAGTTGGGTTCGGCCAAGGACTTCCCCCTGACCCAGGCCGTGAACCAACTCAAGGGCCTGCCTGTGATGGTCAGCAAGACACTGGTCGAGCGGCCCGAGGCCGAAAAAGAAAACTGAAATCACCCATGACCGATGACGAGTTGCTGCGCTATTCGCGCCACATCCTGCTCAATGAGGTCGGGATCGAAGGCCAGGAGCGCATCCTGGCAGCGCGCGTGCTCATCATTGGCGCCGGTGGCCTGGGTTGCCCCGTGGCGCTGTACCTGGGCTCGGCCGGCGTCGGCCATATCACCATCGTGGACCACGACACGGTCGACCTGACCAACCTGCAGCGTCAGGTGGCGCACACGGTGGACCGTGTCGGCAGCCCCAAGGTGCAATCCCTCCGGGCGGCCATTGCCCAGATCAACCCGGGGGTGCAAGTGACTGCGGTGCAGCAGCGCGCCGACGCCGCCCTCCTGAACCAACGGGTGGCGCAAGCGGACGTGGTGCTGGATTGCTGTGATAACTTTGCCACCCGACACGCCATCAACGCCGCCTGCGTGGCGCACAAAAAACCCCTGGTCTCGGGTGCGGCCATCCGTTTTGACGGCCAGCTTGGTGTGTATGACGCACGTGACGACCAGTCGCCTTGTTACGCCTGTGTGTTCCCGCCGGAGGCCACTTTTGAAGAAACCCGCTGCGCCACCCTGGGTGTTTTTGCCCCGTTGGTGGGCATCATTGGCACGATGCAGGCCGCCGAGGCACTCAAGCTGATCAGTGGTGCCGGTCGGCCCCTGACCGGCAGGCTGTTGATGCTGGACGGCCGCGCCATGGAATTTACCGAACTACGCATCGGGCGCCATGCCGCCTGCCCGGTGTGTGGCAGTCCGGCACCCGAACCCGCAGGCCTGAACGCCTAACGCACAGGCCGACAAGGCCCTTGGCGCTTGCGAAAATCCCGCGGCAACTCGGCCGCCGGGTCGGCAAACAGCCCCAAGCCGGCCGCTCTGGCCGAAGCCTCCTGCACCGCATAAGGCCCCAGGCTGCCGCGCCAGCGGCTCGACCAGGCATGGCCGGCACCGACCAAAGCGGCCCCCACATCGCGCCCATCGACCTGCAGCCGGGCCAGGTCGCGGCCATACGTGTCCTGAAAATTCACGTTCACCTGCACCGGCTTGTGGGCCACCAGGGCTTGCAGTGCCGTGCGCGCCGCCACACCCCCCGGCTGGCACAACTCGGGCGCATCCAGCCCCAGCAGGCGCACCTTGCGCGGCGCCACGCCGCGCCCGGCCTTGATCCACAGGGTGTCGCCATCAGACACGCGGCTGACCTCACCCAGCCACACCCTGGCCTGCACGCAGGCGGGCAACAACAAACAGACACAAAGAATTTTTTGCCACATGGGAAAACCTCAGGCGCTCACGATCCAGCCTTCCAGCGGATCCATGTGGGCTGGCAAGCCGTAGCGCGCGTCGCCCGCGTCATGGCGCGTTTGCGCCCAGGCCGCCTGCATCAGGCACAGCACCGCGTCGAGCGCGTCACCACGGGCATCGTCGGCCAGCGTGTCGCGCTGCGCGTGGCTCAGCTTGAGGCGCAAGCCCAGCCGGGTATTGCCCTGCTCCAGCGCGGTGATGAGGTCCTTGCGGGCAATCAGGCGCTCGGGCGTCTGCCGCGCCTTGTCATCGGCCTTGTAACTGCGCGGACCCAACACCTCGCGCGCCAACAAACCGGGGTAGCCCTCAAGCGCGATTTTCAAGGGCTCGCCACCCGCGTGCAGGCCGGGCAACGTGGCCCCCGCCTGCAGCAGCAAGGGCACGCCCGCATGCAACATGAAGGCCACGGGGGGGTTGACCCATTTCATGCTGGGACTCGACCCGGCAGGAACATCCGTGGCACGGTGCGCCAACTTGCCGCCCACCGGTCGCGCGTTGCAAAAAGCAGCGAAATCCTGGCGAATCTGGTCGCGGCTCAACGCGCAGAAATGCGCCATGCAGCCCGCCCAATCGGTCGGCCAACCCAGCGTTTGCACCAATTCACGCGGCAGTCCAAAGGGCCAATCGAAGGCACCGACCCAGCTTGGGTTTTGGTCGAGCCAGTCGCCAAAAGCCGACAGCGATGCCAAATGCACCAGCCGGGCGAGCCGCACGCGCCCGGAGTGCAGCTCGCCGATCGCCAAAACAATGGTTTTTCTGGGTGTCGGTGCGCTGGAAAAATCACACCCCAGCAGAACGCTGTCCGGCACAAATCAAACGCGACCGATGATGGACGCGGTGGCCATCAGCTCTTCGAGCAGGGCCATGGAAACATCACCCGAGGCGGAATAGGGGTCGAGTTCGGGCATTTCCGCATACTTGAGCAAAATGGCCGCGTTGATGCGGTTCATGTTGACCTCACCCATGGTCCAACCGGAAAAGCGGCGCTCGGAGATCTCTTCATATTGCAGCAGCACCACATCCTTGTGGCGCGGGTCACGCTGGATGTGTCCATACAGTTGGTTGATCGCCATGCGGCCGCCTTCCAGGGCCTGCAAAAAGATACCGCCGCCATAACACAAGACGCCCGTCACCCCGGTGCCGGGGTTGTGGTCACGCGACTGGTGCAGGATGGATTCAATGGCGTCGGAACTGGTGTCCAAGGCGCGGCTGGCGTACAACAAACGAACCAACATGCTTAACCTTTCCGGGGAATCAAGGACAAAAATTCGCGACGCAAGTTGGCGTCTTTCAGGAAGCTGCCGCGCATCACCGAGTTGATCATTTTGCTGTCGACGTCCTTGACACCACGCCAGCCCATGCAAAAGTGGGTGGCTTCCATCACGATGGCCAGACCATCGGGCTGGGTTTTTTGCTGGATCAGGTCCGCCAGCTGCACCACCGCTTCTTCCTGGATTTGCGGGCGGCCCATGATCCATTCGGCCAGTCGGGCGTACTTGGACAAGCCGATCACATTGGTGTGTTCGTTGGGCAGCACACCGATCCAGATCTTGCCCATGATCGGGCAAAAATGGTGGCTGCAGGCGCTGCGCACCGTGATCGGGCCCACGATCATCAGCTCGTTGAGGTGCTCGGCATTGGGGAATTCGGTGATGCTCGGCGCCTTGACATAACGGCCCTGAAATACCTCCTTGAGGTACATCTTGGCCACGCGGCGCGCCGTCTTGTCGGTGTTATGGTCATGCTCGGCGTCAATCACCAGACTGTCCAGAACACCTCTCATCTTGGCTTCCACTTCGTCCATCAACAGTTCAAGTTCGCCCGGTTCAATGAAATCGGCAATATTGTCATTGGCATGAAACCGTTTGCGCGCCGCCAGCACGCGCTCGCGGATCTTGACGGAAACCGGTGTACCTTCTTCGACGGGAACTGGATTCATGGGTTTGACGAAATGTAAGTGAGCAACAAGCAATGTTAGCAGTCTTTTTCCAACAAGGTTATTCAACTCTATAGCCTATTTTCATTGGTCCAATAGCTATTTATTCAATAGCGTTTTCCAGTCACAAACAGCAACGCGCGCATGCCGATATAAGCGACCCAGTCCAGTACGCGCTGGATAAAGGGGCGATGGGCATACGCCGTCGAATCGACCCGCGTGCCCGCCTCCTGCATGGCGTGCTCCAGGCGCGCCTGCAAATTCTGCGCAAACGCCACATCGTCGACCACCACATTGGCCTCGCGTGCCAGCAGCAAGCTCAAGGGATCGAGATTGGACGAGCCCACGGTGGCCCAATGGCCATCGATGACCGCCACCTTGGCATGCAAAAAACTCAGCTGGTATTCGGTGATCTCGACGCCAGCGGCCAGCAGGTCACCATAGACCACGCGTGCCGCATGGTACTGCATGAAATACTCATAACGCCCCTGCAACAACAAGCGCACCCGCACGCCGCGCTGCGCGGCATGCACCAAACCCTTGCGGATTTTTCGGCCCGGCAGAAAGTAGGCATTGGCAATGATGATGTCGTGCTGTGCCTCACCAATGGCCTGGCGGTAAGCCCGCTCGATGCGGGTGCGATGCCGCACGTTGTCGCGCAGGATCAGGTCGGCGCGGGTTTGAGCCACAGCGCCTGCAGCCCTGTTGACACCGGCCTGATCCGGTTTGTCCGGATCAAACTTGCGTGCTTCCAGCAGTGCCCGCCAGGCCGCCGTGAGGTCGCCCTGGCGCACAATGCGCGTGGCTTGCAAACGCCACCAGAACTGCAGCGTGGCGGCGTGCGCAGACTCTACCAATGGCCCGGTCACCCGCACCGCAAAGTCAAATCGGGGGGCCGCCAGGGCCCCGTGATTGGGGTCATGAAAATCGTCCAGCACATTGATGCCGCCACAGAAAGCCACGCGCCCGTCGACCACACACAGCTTGCGATGCAGACGCCGCCAGCGGCTGGGCAGCAACAAGCCGGTGCGCCCCAGGGGCGAAAAAATACGCCAGGCCACGCCCGCTGCCGCAAAGCGCCTCACCCACTCCAGGCTCAAGCCATCGGTGCCGGCACCATCCATCACCACAAACACCTTGACACCGCGCTGCGCGGCACGCTCCAGTGCTTGCGCCACCAGGGCACCGGTGGCCTCCACGCTGAAGATATAGGTCTCCAGGCGCACCTCGTGAACGCTGCGATCGATTGCCTGCACCAGCGCCGGAAAAAATTCCTGCGACCCCTGCAACAAATCCACCTGATGACCGGGTGTGAACATGGGGCGGATCAAACCACGGGCAGCGCAAATTCTGCGATCAGGGGCAAATGGTCGGACATGCGCCACCAGACACGCCCACGTGGCACCAGCAAACCCACTGGTTTGAGACCACGGGCAAACACATAATCCAGCTGCGCCAATGGCAAACGCGCCGGATAAGTGGGTTGCCGCGCATCCCAGGTATGTAAACCGGTCTGCGCCAGCGCCAGCCGCACCGTTTTGCCCCAGTCATTGAAGTCACCCGCCACCAGCAACGGGGCCGAAGCCGGGATTTCACGCTCAATAAAACGCTGCAACTGCACCACCTGGCGCACCCGGCTGGCCTTGACCAGCCCCAGATGCACCACCAGCACATGAACGTTCTGGCCGTGCACGTCAAGCGACACATGCAGCAAGCCCCGCTGCTCCAGGCGGTGGTCCGACATGTCTTCATGCTGATGGGACAGCACCGGCCAACGCGACAGCAAGGCATTGCCATGCTCGCCATGGCTTGTGACGGCATTGGTGCGATACACGGCTTCGTAGCCCTGGGGGGCCAAAAACTCCGCCTGTGCGAGTTCGGGCCAGTGCGGAAAGCGCTTGGCCTCAAGCCGGTTGTTGTGACGCACTTCCTGCAGGCAGACCAAGTCGGCATCCAGCGATTCCACCGCCAACCCCAGGTTGTGGATCTCCAGGCGACGCGCCGGCCCGAGGCCTTGCACGCCTTTGTGAATGTTGTAGGTCGCAACCCGGATGAGGTTCATGGGTGCCTGCCGGTGAATGCCAGTCTGGGCAACAGCAAACAGGCTTCGGCATTCGAGGGCGAATAACAGGCTGCTGCTGCGTCGCGCCAGGGCAGCCACCGGTACGCGGTGTGCTCGCGCGGGTTCAGGCGCACCGGCGTGCCCGCAGGCACCTGCAGGGCAAACAAATGTTCGGTGTTGTGCGTCACACCCGGCGCATAGCGATGGCGCCAGCGCGGGTAAATTTCATAAATATTTTCAAGATCCCAGTCCTGCAACGGGTCTGCCAGGCGCGAACCCGGGCGGCAGTCGATGCCGGTCTCTTCCATCACCTCGCGCCGAGCGGTTTCTGAAAATGACTCGTCCAGCCGGTCTTTGCTGCCGGTGACCGATTGCCAAAAATCAGCGGCATCGGCGCGTTTGATCAACAGCACCTCCAGCGCCGGGGTGTGAATGACGACCAGCACCGACTGCGGAATTTTGAAGGCTTGAGAAGTTGCAGTCACAGGCAAACCAGCACAGGTAAAAAGGGCTCCAACAAAAAAGGCGCCAACTTGGCGCCCTTTCATTTTGCATCAAACCCGGATCAGCAAACTCAAGAGGCTTTGGCCGCCTCGGGCGTACGCAGACGAATGTGCAACTCGCGCAACTGTTTTTCATCGACCGGACTCGGCGCTTGTGTCAGCAGGCACTGGGCGCGCTGGGTTTTGGGGAAGGCGATGACGTCACGAATCGACTCGGCGCCAGTCATCAGGGTCACGATACGGTCCAGGCCAAAGGCCAGGCCACCGTGCGGCGGCGCGCCGTACTGCAGCGCATCGAGCAGGAAGCCGAACTTTTGCTGCGCCTCTTCGGGCGTGATCTTGAGCGCATCGAACACTTTTTTCTGCACCTCGGCACGGTGGATACGCACCGATCCGCCGCCCATTTCCCAGCCGTTGAGCACCATGTCGTAGCCCTTGGAAATGCACTTCTCGGGCGCCGTCACCATGTAGTCTTCGTGGCCATCCTTGGGCGCGGTAAAGGGGTGGTGCACCGCCATCCAGCGGTTGGACTCTTCGTCATGCTCGAACATCGGGAAGTCCACCACCCACAGCGGGGCCCAGTGGTCTTCGAACAGGCCGTTTTTCTTGCCGAAGGCGCTGTGACCAATCTTGATGCGCAAGGCGCCAATCGCGTCATTGACGATTTTTTCCTTGTCGGCGCCAAAAAACAGCAGGTCGCCATTTTTGGCGCCGGTGCGCTTCAGGATTTCAGCCAGCGCCGCGTCGTGCAGATTCTTGACCACCGGGCTTTGCAGGCCCTCACGGCCCTTGGTCACGTCATTGACCTTGATCCAGGCCAGCCCCTTGGCGCCGTAAATCTTGACGAATTCGCCGTAGTTGTCAATCTCGCTACGGGTGATCTCGGCGCCACCCGGCACACACAGCGCCACCACGCGGCCCCCCTTGGTGGTGGCAGGCGTGGAAAACACCTTGAAGTCCACATCGGCCATGACGTCGGTGAGTTCGGTGAATTCGAGCTTGACGCGCAGGTCGGGCTTGTCCGAGCCATAAAGGCGCGCGGCCTCCTGGTAAGTCATGACCGGGAACTCGCCCAGGTCCACCCCGAGCGTGTTCTGGAACACGGTCTTGATCATGCCCTGGAACATGGCACGAATGTCTTCCTCGTCCATGAACGAGGTTTCAATATCGATCTGGGTGAATTCGGGCTGACGGTCTGCGCGCAAGTCTTCGTCGCGAAAGCATTTGGTGATCTGGTAGTAGCGGTCAAAGCCGGCCACCATCAGCAGCTGCTTGAACAACTGCGGGCTTTGCGGCAAGGCAAAAAAGTGGCCTTCATGGACGCGGCTGGGCACCAGGTAGTCGCGCGCGCCCTCGGGCGTGCTCTTGGTGAGCATGGGCGTTTCAATGTCGACAAAGCCATTGGCGTCGAGGAACTTGCGCACTTCCATGCTCACGCGGTAGCGCAGCATGAGGTTGTTTTGCATGTAAGGGCGACGCAGATCGAGCACCCGGTGCGTCAGGCGCGTGGTTTCGCTGAGGTTTTCTTCGTCGAGCTGGAACGGCGGGGTGACTGAAGGGTTGAGCACCTTGAGCTCGTGGCACAGCACCTCGATCTTGCCGCTTTTGAGGTTGGCGTTGACGGTGCCGTCCGGGCGCGCACGCACCAGACCCTTGACCTGGATGCAAAACTCGTTGCGCAGGTCTTCGGCCACACCGAACATGTCGGCGCGGTCGGGGTCGCAGACCACCTGCACATAGCCTTCGCGGTCGCGCACATCGACAAAAATCACCCCCCCGTGGTCACGCCGGCGGTTGACCCAACCACACAGGGTCACGGCTTCACCCATCAGGGCCTCGGTGACCAATCCACAATAATGAGAGCGCATCGCCATAAAACTGCTTTCTAAGGCCACCTGAAAAAAGTGGCGGGTTGTCAAAAAATTACTTGGGTAAAAGATCCGGAGCGGTCGGAGGCACCGACCCCATCGAAATGACATAGGTCAGCGCTTCGTCCACGCTCATGCCGAGTTCAATCACATCACTGCGCGGCACAATCAGAAAAAAACCGCTGGTGGGGTTGGGTGTGGTGGGAACATACAGGCTGACGAAATCCGGGCCGAGGTGCTGCGCCACTTCGCCAGCGGGCGTGCCGGTCTGAAAAGCGATGGTCCAGACGCCCTGGCGCGGGTACTGCACCAGCAAGGCGGTGCGAAAGGCATTGCCATTGCTGGAAAACAGCGTGTCAGAGACTTTCTTGACACTGTTGTAAATGGTCTTGAAGACCGGGATATTGGTCTGCAACCGATGCAACTGGACCAGCCACCAGCGCCCTGCCACATTGGTCACCAGTGCGCCGGTGAGCAACAGCCCGCCAAAAACCAGGATCACCCCCAGCCCCGGAATATGCTTGAAGTACTCCAGGGTCGTCAGCAAAGATTCTGGAAGCATGGCCTGCAACACCGTCAGCAAGCCAACAAAAATACCATCCAGCAAGTCCATCAACCACAACAGCACGGCAAAGGTGATGGCCGTGGGCAACCAGACCAACAGACCCGTTAACAGGTATTTTTTAAACGGCACAGAAACTTTCAAATGAGTGAGTCTTAACTGTGGCAGGCGCAAGCACCGCCACAGGCCGTGGCGGCGGGTGCAGCCTCGGTTTTTGCCGGGGCGCTCACGCTGTTCGCCGCTTCAGAAGTAGCCGGCGCGGCGTCCGCAGCCGGTGCGACGGCCGAGGCCGCACCGCTGCCGCCCTTGAAGTCAGTGGCGTACCAACCCGAGCCCTTGAGCTGAAAACCAGCCGCCGTGAGCTGCTTGGCAAAGCTGGACCGACCGCAAGTGGGGCACTCGGTCAGAATGGGGTCGGACATTTTCTGCAAGACGTCCTGGGCAAAGCCGCAGGCGTTGCATTTGTAGGCATAAATGGGCATGGTAAACGGACCTGTATGAGGGAGTCGCAAAGCCGCTGATTATAAAGTCGCTCCAAAAACCCGGAGACATGGACCGATCCAGGCTAAAAAACCCGTACCCGAACCAGAATTTGCATCACGATCAAGCCCAGCACAAAGCCGATCGCGCCATAGACCAGGGACTGCAGCAGCTTGTTGGTGCGGCGTTGTTCGAGCAGCAAGGCACGCAATTCCTTGGCACTGCCATCGGCCGATGGTTGTTTGAGGAAATCAAACAACAGGCGCGGCAGCTCAGGCAACATCTTGGCGTAACGCGGTGCCTCGTTGCGCAACTCGTCGAACAGCTTCTTGGGCCCGACTTGCTCCATCATCCATTTTTCAAGAAAGGGTTTGGCGGTGTGCCACAAGTCCAGCTCAGGATCGAGTTGGCGTCCCAGGCCTTCAATATTGAGCAGCGTCTTTTGCAACAAGACCAGTTGCGGTTGAATCTCGACCTGAAAACGGCGCGAGGTCTGGAACAGGCGCATCAGGATCATGCCCAGCGAGATTTCCTTGAGCGGCCGGTCGAAATAGGGCTCGCACACCGCGCGCACGGCGGCTTCAAGCTCCTCGACCCGCGTGGTGATCGGCACCCAGCCCGATTCGATGTGCAATTCGGCCACGCGCTTGTAGTCACGGCGGAAAAAGGCGATGAAGTTTTGCGCCAGATATTCCTTGTCGCCTTCGGTCAAGGTGCCCACGATACCAAAGTCAAGCGAAATGTAACGCCCAAAGGTGGCCGGATCCAGGCTTACCTGGATGTTGCCCGGGTGCATGTCGGCATGAAAAAAACCATCGCGAAAAACCTGGGTGAAGAAGATGGTGACACCGTCGCGCGCCAGCTTCGGAATGTCGACCCCGGCCTCGCGCAAGCGCGCCACCTGGTTGATCGGCGCGCCCTTCATGCGCTCCATCACGATCACCTCGGGCATGCAGTAATCCCAATACATCTCGGGAATCAGGACCAGGTTCAGGTCGGCCATGTTGCGGCGCAGTTGGGCCGCACTTGAGGCCTCGCGCACCAGATCCAGTTCGTCATGCAGGTATTTGTCAAACTCGGCCACCACCTCGCGCGGCTTGAGTCGCTTGCCGTCTTCCGACAGGCTTTCCATCCAGCCCGCCATCATGCGCAGCAAGGCCAGGTCTTTGTCGATGACCGACAACATGCCGGGTCGCAGCACCTTGACGGCAACGTCACGCGGCTGGCCCTGCCGGTCCTTGAGCACCGCAAAGTGAACCTGGGCAATGGAAGCGCTGGCCACCGGTTGGTGTTCAAACGAGACAAAAATATCGCCCACCGATTTGCCAAAAGCGCGCTCGATGATGCTGATGGCCACCTCGCTCGGAAACGGCGGCACGCGGTCTTGCAGCAGCGCCAGTTCATCGGCGATGTCCACCGGCAGCAGATCGCGCCGGGTCGACAGCACCTGGCCGAATTTGACAAAAATAGGGCCCAGGCTTTCCAGTGTCTGGCGAATTCGCTGACCCCGGGGAGCCTCGAGCTTGCGACCCAGCGTCAGGACTTTTGCCAGCCGCAGCAGCCAGGGCTTCTTGAAGCTATTGAGTGCCAGCTCGTCCAGGCCATTGCGCAACATCACCCAGAGGATGAAGGCGCCGCGAAAAATATGGGTCATTTGGCTGGCTTGCCGGGCGCGAACGCTGCTGCCTTGGCCAAAAACTCCTGCAAGCTGGTGCGCAGGGTATGGGCCATCTGACTCAGGGTATGCGCCGGCACGTCACCGATGATGCGCGCCAGGTCTTCTTCCATGTCCCATCGCACATGCTCGGTCAACCAACTGACTTCGGCTGCCAATTGCACGTCGCCCTCGATCCGGACGGCGGGCTTTTCACCTTTGAAGACCGCTTGGGCCAGGGCCAGGGGCGACTCATCGGTGACGGTCAAGACGAGGTCGGGCTTGGCCTGCTCGTCTGCCAGATCGAGCAAACCGGCCGGCGTGGCGATCAGCTTGAAGTAAAAACTGCGCCATTGCACCAGCATGATGCGGTCTCTTTGGCGCACCAGGCGGGCCATGGCCTCGCTTTCCTGCATCAGGACATGATTGAGCAGCAGCACGATGCGGCGCTGGGCCTCATTGACGGCCCAGGCGGGAGGGGCAAATTTGGGGAGCGGGAGTTTTTCTACAAAACTCTCCAGAAAAGAAAAAGGGGTCTGTGTTGCCATAGACCCCATTATTCCCTGAAATCGGACGCTCTCGCTTACTGCAGGGCTTGAACCCCCGCCACCAGCCAGCCGCTGCGACCATTTTTTGGCTTGATCATATTCCAGACTTCGCGGAACGGGCTCGCACCGGCCGACGGCTCCTCGCGGATCATGCCGGTGAACTCCACGCTGGCCATGTATTCATCGCCCAGGTCTTCGATACCGAGCAGATGCGCCTCGATCATCACCACCTCGGTCTGGTTGCCCGGGCCACCCGTGTGCGCTTCACGCTCGGCCAGTTGGGCCTGGATTTCCTTGAGCATGGTGTCGGTCATCATGACACGCAAGGCAGGGATGTCGGATTTGTCCCAAGCCGCCTGCAGCGAAACAAAGTTTGCTTTGGCCGCAGTGAGGAAACCCTGGGAATCAAAGCCTTCAGGAATACCCCAGGTCTGCGAGCCCGACAAGCCCGAACCGATCATCGACCCCGCTGCCGAAGCTGATGCATTGCCGAGCGCCGTGCTGTCAAAAGCGGTGGTGGTGCGCTCCCAGGGCCGCGCGGAAGCGTCGTTGCCCACATTTTCCGGACGGTAACTGGCTGGCACCGCAGCCGGACCCGAGGCAGCTGCCCCCTGAAACGCAAAAGGCGAAGCGGCACGCTGCGAAGCTGCGTTGTTGCGCCGCTTGAACCAGGCCACGGCGGCCATGACCACCATGGCCAACAAGGCAAACATCAAGATTTGCCCCATGGCTCCACCCATGCCCAGCGAACTGGCCAGCCAGGCCAGGCCCAGGCCAGCAGCCAGACCCCCCAACATGGCGCCCCAAGGCCTCTTGGGCGCCGCGGCTGCCGGGGCCGCCGCCGGGGACTTGGTGGCAGCAGCCTGCGTGGGTGCGGCCTGGCGCTGCGTCACGTTGCTGGACTGCTTGCCAAAGGACAACCCGCCGCCAAAGCGCTTGGCGGCATCGGCGTGACCGGCCACCAGGACCAGACACATCGTCAAAACTGAAAGCCATCGTTTCATACCATCTCCACGTTTTATGAATCACCAAAAATAATCGGGCGCCGGGACTTTGAATTCGCTCAACATTTGATACCGACATGCAAGGCTACCAGACCGCCCGTCATGTTGTGGTAGTCGACGTGGCCAAAGCCATTAGCCTTCATCAGGGATTTGAGCTCTTCCTGGCCGGGGTGCATGCGAATCGACTCGGCCAGATACTGGTAACTGGCGGCGTCGCCGGCCACCCACTTGCCGAGCTTGGGCAGCACCTTGAACGAATACCAGTCATAGGCTTTTTCCAGCGGCTTGGCCACTTTGGAAAATTCGAGCACCAGCAACTTGCCGCCGGGCTTGAGTACCCGGTTCATTTCGGCCAGTGCCACGTCCTTGTGCGTCATGTTGCGCAAGCCAAAAGCGACCGTGACGAGGTCGAAATAGTGGTCGGGAAACGGCAGTTTTTCTGCATCACACACCAGTGTGGGCAACACCACGCCGGCATCCACCAGACGGTCACGCCCGGTGCGCAACATGGCCTCGTTGATGTCGGTGTGCACCACCTGCCCGCTTTTGCCCACCTTGGCAGAAAAGGCCCGTGCCAGGTCGCCGGTGCCGCCCGCAATGTCCAGCACCTTGTCCCCCTCGCGCACATGGGCGACCGTGACGGTGTAGGCTTTCCAGACGCGATGCAGGCCCATCGACATCAGATCGTTCATGACATCGTATTTGGGGGCGACCGAGTCAAAAACGCCTTTGACATGGCTGGCCTTTTCAGCCTCATCAACGCTTTTGAATCCGAAATGTGTAGTGCTCATGATTGAATCGCCGTATGGATTGAAAATCTCTTAGGGATGCGGAAATTGCCAATGTCCCGTTGATGGCGAGCGCTGGCGGGATGCAGTGCTAGGCGCTGCGAGTGCCGTGTGGCTATGCCACACAAGCGAGTAGCAACGACGCAATGCGCCCG
>Ga0172381_10003057_pt1 | contig 17999 bp, 17 predicted proteins | sample Leawel6488metaG_FD_119754 | JGI IMG/M metagenome (GOLD analysis project Ga0172381, IMG submission 119754) | Leachate microbial communities from a municipal landfill in Southern Ontario, Canada - Leachate well 64-88 metaG | ecosystem: Engineered > Solid waste > Landfill > Unclassified | place... | reverse complement strand
TGATGTTATACTGAATGATCATATGAGGATAGAGCGATTCTACGTCAAATGATAAAACGTTTTTGTACAACCCCGGTTTTGCTTCTACGTGACCGCCCTTGCAATAGAATGGGGAAATAAACGGCGTTGCATCTTCTTTCCAGTTTTGTTTTTCAATAGAACCCCCAGGAAGAGTTTTAAGATATTTCTTTTGATCATACCACCAATCTTTAACATTATGTTGACGATCAGGCATACACATACCTTTAGCATGCATATACTTTAACATATATCCCTCAATTGTTGCGATGCTACTAAAGACTCTGTTAATCGGAATTAATGCGTTATATGCAAATGTTATAGCAAGATCAAGAAACTGAAGTTCTTTATCAATATCTTCAACTAAAATAACATCCTGAACGTTATATTCAACGAACTGATTCCAGTTCGTTTTATATATTGTATTTACTGATCCATCAAGATCAAGCTTTCCTCTTCCAGTAATTTTATTTCCAATATGTTGAAGTGTATAAGAAGGTTCAGTTTTAAATGTAAAGTTTTTGTAGAGTTCAAGATAATCAAGAATTGCGAGGCCCGCAATATCATAATATTCTTTTCTATCAATAATTTTATTTAATGGGGACAAACCATTTTCAAGTTCTGTATTAGGATGAATATTTTTAATTCTGTTTACAATGTAATGAATATCAAATGATCGAACATTCCATCCAGTAATAACATCAAACTTCTGTTTACGAAACCACTTTACAAATTTTAAAAGTAGATCTTTTTCATCGGGCACATAATGATATTCGTTTATCTTATTGCTTCCGCCGGTATATGGATCAAGACCAAATGTTGTTATCTGTTGGGTTCGTGAAGACTTAACTGTAATAAGATTAATTGGATATTTAGCTTCTTCCGGTTTAGGAAATTCACTTTCAGCTGCAATTTCAATATCAATGAAGCAAATATTCCAATTTGCCATATTATTCTTTAATTCAAGTCCTGCATATTTCTGTTGTAAGAATTTTACTTCTGGTTCTATATCCGTCTCCGCAGAATAAAAATCGCCAACAAGTTTATGAATATCTTTTACTTTTTTAATTGCCTCATAATGTTTAGCAGATCGTTTCTTCAGTGGTCTACCATAAATATCTTTAGTATCAGGTTCCTGATTTGCAGGACAAGCTACATAGTATTCACAGTCATAATCTAATTTGTTAAAAGAAGTTTTGTTGTGATCTGAATCCGACACTTCCCATAATGAAATTTTATTACTTCGGTCAGAATAATATACATTCTTATACATAACACTCCGTTTTCCTTTAATCCGATAAAGGTTTCAATGTTAAATCCTTTTTTATGAAGATTTAGGCTTTTAGAGAGTTGAATTTATCCTTTATGTACTTTTCTGTTAGATCAATAAAATGTTGAAATTCTTCAGCTGTTTCAAGCCTAAATCCAGCTGCCGCGTCATGGCCGCCGCCGATTCCCATATCAGATAACATCTGTCCAGATTTCATCAGTAAATTGGTAGATCTTATTGATCCCCGGCCGTTAGTAGGATTCCACGTAACAAATGCATCAAGTTTTTCCTTCATCATTATTTCATGAACCATTTCGTTGTTATATCCTAAAAAAATCATATAACCAATGTTAAGATCTTCGGAAATAAAATATTCAGCAGCATCAACAAGTTTTTGTATCTCGAGACGCTCTTCAGCAAATGCTTTATTATCTTCTTCGGTAAAAGTTATTTTTCCAAAATTCCAATACTTTTCTTGGAACTTTTCATCCCCTAATCGCTTATAACAACTGTTAAGCTTTATTGATCTTTCGTCCTCTAAAATGAACAAATCATTATCATTGATCAAATACGCAAAATCATTAAACTTTTTAAGATCATCACGTAGTATAGCAGATAAAATCATTTTTGTTAATTTAGTGCCGCACGCAAATAAATAAACAAAACATAATTTATCAGGATCATGTAAATATAAAGCAGATTTATGATGATCAATCAAGATAACATTATCATTCGCTAGAAATTCTTTATTTGAAGTAGATAAATCTGCAATAATAATCGTATCAAACAAATCAACATTCAAGCATTTTACATAATCGTCTACCGCATTTGGTGTCAGCCTAACAGAAAACACTTTATCAAACGTCTTCTCAAATATCATTTGGTTACCCTGGCCGTCAAGACACCCAGCATGTGTAAGAAGCAAAATATTTTTGTCGTTATTTATACGGTCTCGCAATTTATTAATGTTGCGTTGTATGTCATTCCAAAAAATTTCCATTTTTAATCCTACCTAATTTATTACAAATTAAAAATATAACAAATATGCAAGATCCTGAAAATTAATTTCGCATAATTATCGCAAATATAAAGTTATTTCTTTTCTCCCAATATGAAATCGAGTAGGCGATTTATATTCTTTGGCAATTCTGTATAACGTCCTTCTTCATGCATCCAGTTATACTGACGTTCAATTTCAGCATTAAAAACATCAGGCTCGGTAAACTTGTCAAATAATTCATCGATGCCGTTAACATCTATACCATATGGTGCCCGCATTGAACATTGGTCGTAAGGACTAGGTTTTCCATTTTTAAAAACTGTTCCCATACAAACCATTCCGCCAGCAGAAGATTCAACGCGTTTAAGATCGGACTTCCCATAATTGAAATCATTAGGCACCAATGGGTTGATACAAAAATCCGGTTTGATGCTATCGATTATCAAGTGCATCTTAAAGATTTGCACCCACGGATAAATATGAATTTTATCTTTAATATCTTCAAAAAAGAATGGGATGCCACCCATGCAATGAAAATCTATTTCACCGGCGTTAACTGATTTTTTTACCCAATAAATCCATTCATCAGTCCAGTCACCTTTAAGGCGTTCATAATTATTGTAATGGGTTGGCGAACCTGAATATAATATAACCGGTTTCTTTATTTTTTTAAAGACGGGTTGTCGTCTTTGATCACCCCAGTATGCCATAGGAACAGTATTAGGAATCACAACCGAGGGTACATTAACATTGAGTTTATTCTTCACATAATCTGCTAAAAACTTTGTACTGAATGATAGTTCATCCATAAGATTCATCACTTCAACCGAAGTCTCTTTTGTTTCTTTCGGTATATGTTTCCAAGATGCATTATATGCAGGAATGCCATGCTCAGATGAGCCGCCTTGATATTCATTATATCCCCAAACCATATCATCCATATCCCATACCATACGATAGCCAAAATGATTCTGATTTGCTTTATATTCTTTCAAATGCGGCAGCTGATTTGGATTCATCTGGCGTTGAAAATATAAAGTGCGTGACATTGTCAGAACAAGAGGATCTTTAACAAATATGTGAAACCAGTTATTCACCAATTCCTGTTTCGGGCCGTATATTGCATTTATGGTACTGAAAGGCCAAACGTTTCTTATTGTACCTTGGCCGCTCAAATCTGATATAAAATTTGAAATGAAATTTTTCTTAACACCATTATTCATTTATCCGCCTCTAGAACACTCTTTATAAAGTTCCAATATTTTCTTTTTAATTTTATCCTTGTTAGATATACTATCCAAAGTTTGTATATATTCGCTAAGTAGTTCCTCAATAGTTTGACTTTCTATATCCTTAACATCCGAATCAAGAATTTTGTTTTCTATCTTAACTGTTACAGGCAAGGCGGGATTATATTTTTGTATAATCCCCAAATATTGCTGAACCAATTCTTCTTTATAGTTTTCATCATATTCCACTATGACATCAACAATATTGCCTTCAATTTGATGCTTAGTAAATTCCTGAGGATATTTAATTTCAGCAAATTTTATTGACGTCGTATTATTTATGAACCTATATTTGCCAGATTGAACATCAAGAATGATAAAACCTCGATCTTCTCCGATATCTGCCCTAGTGTATTGATAAGGCGACCCGACATACTGAATAAAATTTCCTTTAACATTTTTCTTTGACCTTTTGTGAAAGTGACCTGAGAAGGTTGCACCATAATTATTCATAAAGAAAGAAGGATCTAAACCTTCTTCACATACATTTGTTTTTGACATATGAAATCCCGCTATTTCAAAATGTCCAAAACAGTAATCACAATCGAGATTTTTATTAGATACCCTTTTTTTAAACGCTTCCGCATCAACAATCCAGGGAACCAATAGTATCTTTTTACCGGAATGATTTATTAATTCAATGTCACTATATACCTCAACATTTGGTAATGCTTCTAAGAACTCAACTGAATTTATTTCCGTGGAGTTCTTATGGAAAATGTCATGATTACCCGTGATTATATAAATATCAAAATCTCTTAAATCGTCTTTAAATAACTTATATACTGCAGATAATACTTTTACGTTAATTACATTACGATTATCCATCAAATCGCCTAGAATAAAAATATGTTTAATATTTTCTTCTTTTAAAGTAGGTATAAATTGTTCTTTAAAAAATCTTATTTGAGAATCTAAAAATACGTCATTATTTCGTCTGACCCCGAAATGAATATCAGAAATTAATGCCACGTTACTCATAATAAATTCTTTAAATCCGTAAAAAATGTATCAAGATTCATACCATTCGTCATCCCTTTCATCATCCATATTTTCAATAAAATCACTCGATATTCTTTTAAGATTCATTCTAGAAGAATTATTACATACATGTCTGAAAGCATTTTTTGCCATCTCAGTAAAGTAACTAAACGGATTAGGCTTGCGTACATCATATTTAGGAATGTAATTATACATTATCCATATAGCCTCAGATCGCATATCATCTTTCATATTATTATCTGATTTAGACTGAAATTCATATAAAAGAATTGTTCCATCTATAATTTTAAAGAAGTCTCTTGCGATTAGAGTTTTTAAACGATCGGCGCGTTCAATGCGGACTAACGTTTGTTCTTTTGATTCAGCGGCTATGCGTTTTCGCTTCTCCGCGTATTGTTTGTATCGATATGCCTTAAAATTTTCTCGGTCTTTTTCAAACTGAACTAGCCCTTCCGGTACCAATTTCTTGCGCGGGAATTTCTTATAATTTGCTAACCATGAATCATCCGTGTCTTCCGATATGTCTTGGTATTCAATTAGGAGGTCCCGCAATTCTTTTTTATCTAAATACATATAACCTCCTTCGCTATATTTTAATTAAATATAATAAAGGAAGTTCACAGTTGCAAATGACTTTCTTATTCCTTCTGAACGATGCTTGAGAACAGTCCTTTCTTCGATATGTTATATAACTTATCAAAAATATCAGAATCATGTTCCCTGTGAGAAATAACATAAGTACATTGTTGAGCTCCATCAGAGAATACATCTGATATACATTCCATTATAAGTTTCAAGTTGTCGGAATCTACCGCGGAATCTAGAAGCTCATCGATAAATAAGATATTACAATCCCATCCGCTTATACATTTCATTATATCGATAAACGCGAAAACAATAGATAGATCAAATCGTTTCTTTTCTCCCATTGAACATGATTCATAAGAGACAGCAATACTTCTTCCACTCAATTCTAAAATCCGTTCCTCTAAAGTTTCATCAAATTGGAAAACAAACGGCATACTAAATTTATCTAAATAGTAAGCAATCTTATTATTTAGCAAAGGTAATAATTTTTTCATGAAATGAGATTTTACACCAGTTTCAGATAATATACTCTGCATTATAATCTGATCTTCATACTCGTTATTAAGCTCCCTTACCATAGTGGTAAGATCAGAAAAATCCTTTTCTTTTTTATCAAGTTCTGTTTTAAGCGCGTCAATGTTAAATTGTAAAGTACGATTAGAAATTTCATCAATATGTTTTTCAGAGTTTTTAATTTCACATTTAAACGTTTTAATTCTATGTTCTTCGTTCTCTATCGCTTGGCAAATTCTAATGTTAGTTTCAGAATCGGATTTTATTGATGATAACTTCATAACAAGTTCTTTTATCGCATTTTGAAGTTCGGGCCGTTTGATTAAAATCTCATCTTCGGATTCTTTAATTTTGTCTAGATGTTTTTTCTTATGTTCACTGTCTATCTTTTGACCACAAACCGAACAATCCTTATGAGTATCTAAAAATTCCTTCTCTGCCGTGTTTTGTTTTTGTTTGTATAGCAATACTGATAGTTGATTATTAAGTTCATTCAGGTCTCTATTTATAGTATCTATAGTATCGGTTGGATTTATGCTTAATTTTGTAATTGCCTTCTTAGCTGCTTGTATGTTAGATTCGGCTTTCTTAATTTTTTTCTGATATTCATCAATTGATAGCTTAATTTGCTCGATGTCTGATTTTTTATTTTTATCAAAATTTTCTTTGGCAAATTTATAATCTTCATATTGTTTCAAGAAACTTGTATAAGAATCACTTAGCGTTTTCAATTCTGCAGATTTTATCTTTAGATCAATTTTAAGTTCACTAAGGAATTTCTTAGTCTGTTTCATCATAATGCCGAAAACATCCACATTAAAGATTGTTTCAACGATTTCTCTTTTCTCTCCAGCGGATAGGGTAAGAAACGGCTTATTTACATTAATTGACAGTGCTACTATTTGTTTAAATAAAGTATAATCAATTCCTAAGATTTCATTTATCCCATCTTGGATCAAGGATTTACTGCTAAGAAGGTCAAGCTCTTCGTCATTCTTAAAAATTTGTAAAATATTTGGTTTAAGACCTCTTACGATGCGATATGTCGTAGTATCAGATTTAAACTGTGTTTCAGTAAATAAATTTTTCTTATTAGTTCTGTTAGTAAGTTCTGCAATCTTAATTTTACTGAATGGAACTCCATACCAATTATATGAAAGTACATCAAGTAATGTAGATTTTCCGCCACCGTTAGGACCACTGATTTGGTGAATACCTTTTTCAAAAGTCCATGTTGTACAAGAATTACCATAAGAACGAATATTCTTAAATTTCATATACTCTAAAGTAATCATACAATGAACTCCTTTCAAAATACGAATGAGACTCAGACGGGTATGTATTAGCTATGTTGATCGTTAAATAATGTAAAGGACATAAGATGGTCTTTTAAATATTTTTAACAGAAATAGCGTTAGCTTCATTACGAACGTAGTGAGTAATGAAAATACATTAATTTTAATATTTTTAATATTTTGTAGTTTCCTTTCGCTTCTCTCAAGGAACCCTTCGGGTTAATTCTTTAATATATATGTTTAATTTTAAGACAATTTGACCCCATTAAATGCTTGTTGAAATAACTTAGATCTTACGATCAAGGCGGTCACTCTGTACCTATTCTGTTATTCTACTAACATTCATTGAAGCGACGGTCAGTAAGGAAACCCTTACTCATCTTTCAGGCATTTCTTTTTAATGTGTAATGCCATTTAAAACACGGGATGCATATTTTTCAGTTTATCTCGACTGCTTTCCGTTTTGAGAACTGTACACAACCGCGACCAGATTTTTAATAACCAGAAAACCCGGCGAAAATATGTCAATTAAACTTTACTAAACAATTACAATTTTCTCTAATCAATTTCTCTAAATTTCTACTACTTTACGATTTTATCTCATTATCTTTATTCACGTATTTACAATTTTTATCATATTCCTTTGTTGTATATATATAATAAGCAGCTGGACTGTTCAACCAACTTTTAGGTTTATTTCACTTTTAACTTGAGGAATCATTCGCGTGGATATTAACACATTCAAGAAACTGAAGGTTTTGGCGGAAAAGGAAATACAATTCACCGAAAAGAATGCATTAGAGATCTCTGAAAGGGTCCCAAATTTTTTTCAAAAATATTTGGACATCTACACGGAGGAACTTAGAACCCTGAAAATGCTTGAGGTCGATCGTGAAAAGAAGTATGGAGAATTGTACAAACATTTTAAACATAAAGATCAATACGAATGGACTCAGAAAGCCGAAATTGAATCTCAAATGAATGCGGATCCATCATATTACGAGCTTAGGATGCAAATAGTTCAGCAGGAATATATTGTCAAATATCTTGAACAAGTTCTTGACAATATAAAAAGATTGTCGTATTCTATTAAGAATTGGATTGAGATTAGAAAATTTCAGGCGGGTATGTATTAGGAGATCATATGCAATTTAGTGAATTAATAAAGGAAGGAAAAAACTTTCATCTCGAAGAAATTGAAAAGATTCGTGAATATGTTCGCAACAATAACGGACGTATTCACCAAATTCCAAATTCAGCTAATATTCACCTTTCTTTTCATGAAGGCAGTTTTAGAAAGATTACTGTAATTAAAGGTGACCGGACATATTCAATGATTATGGGAAACACGACTAGACATTTTCCAGATTTCAACTCATTGGTGGAATTTCTTGAGAATAATACATGACTAAATAATTAAAGGTATATGATGAGTATAAAGAAATATCTAAATGTATTACTTAACAGTAATAACACATCTATTATTAACGAAGCTACAACAGATATATCAGACAGCGCATTGGTGCTGCTATATGCAATTAAAGATAATAACCTGTTTTATGTAAAGATGATTAAAACTTCTGATTTAGTTAATGAATTAGAAAAAACTGGTTTTCTTAAAGATAACAAAGTTACTAAAGAAGGTAAGTCTTATTTGATGTTAAGTAAAACTAAAAAACGATTTAATAGGATAGGTGAATAGAATGGAAGAAAAAGAATTAGAATTTGCTGGTTCATACTTTAAAGAAGATAAAACTTTGTCGGTTGATCTTTCTGACGTAAGATCTTATGTAGATGAATTCAGACAAGAAGTTATTCAACATATAAGAAAGAATAATCCTGATAAGATGAAAGATATCGTAAAGATTACTAAGAAATTTGATGATGTGTTTGCTGAATTAGAAAAGTTAATAAAACAACTGTAGGCGACTTATGTATGGTTGAAGAAGTATTGAATATTGAAAAACACAGAAGATATAATTTTGTATATGTTACTAAGAATTTAGCTAACGGCAAGAAGTATATAGGAGAACACTCAACTAATAATCTTAATGATGGTTATTTAGGATCTGGAAAACTTTTACGCGCAGCAATTCGTAAATACGGTTTAGATTCGTTTAAAGTTATTCATAGATTTTTCTTTGATTCTATCGAGAGCGCATTTAATTTTGAAAAGAGGATAGTGACTGAAAACATCGTTATAAATAATAATTATTATAATGTGTCCTGCGGCGGAAGGGGCGGAAATCATTTTGAATATACAGAGATTATACGTCAGAAGATTAGCTTAGCAAACAGCGGAAAAAATAATCCTATGTTTGGAAAGCCGTCGTTTGGCATGTTAGGTAAAAAACACACAGCAGAATCTAAAAATAAAATAAGTATTTCTAAAAAAAATATTCGCATATCAGATATTCATAAGAAAAATATTAGCAAATTCCAAAAAGGCCGATTAAAAAATAATGAACATAAATTAAATATATCAAAAGCTAAATTAGGAAAGCCACAAGAAATAGTTACTTGTCCCGTATGTAACAAATCTGGCGGAATTTCTAATATGAAAAGATGGCATTTTGATAATTGCAAATTTATTGAAAGAGACGCTTAATTATGAAAGAATATTTAGAAATTTATAAAGAAGACGAAGTATCCCTTAAAGTAAATTTATCAGCCTCGCAGGCAATGGAGTTAAAAGAATTCAGTTCATTTTATGCAGAAGGATATAAGTTTCATCCGGCATTCAGAGCGAGGATTTGGAACGGAAAAGTTTCTTGGGCAAATATAAAAGATAAAATTATACCTATTGGATTATTGCCAGAACTATTTAAGTTTTGTGAACGATATAAATATACACCAAAATTCCTATTTGATGCTAGTGAATTTGTTCCTGATCAATTAACAGATGAAGACCTGGAAAAATTTTATAGTGTTCTGTTTGAAGGAACTAAATTTTTCCCTAGAGATTACCAGCATGATGCAATAAAAGCTGCGTTGAATAACAAGAGAGGAATTGTTCTTTCACCAACTGGTTGTTTGGATCCTTCCTCTAAAGTAAAATGTAAAATATCTAAACATGATTATGAATATCTCGTAAAAAATTTTCCTGATGATTATATAAATAATATAAACCAACTGCATCGGGAAAAAGCAGATAGTGAAATCCGATAATTTTTATAAAGATTCTTTAGATGAGTATGGAATAACATATGACGATAAAATTTATTCTGAGTATAAATCGGAATTCATTAAACTTGGTGGACTAACAAAATTAAAGAAGATCACTGGGTTTTATAGTAGATATATATCAGATCATTTGAACTATTCTTTAAAAGATATAGTAGAAATTTTTAAAGAAATTGATGAATATACTCTAAAAAATAAAAGTAAAATTTTAGATGAAAAATTTAAAATAATATTAAAAGATAAATATGATCCTATTTATTATAAGAACTATTGTTTAAGCAAAACTTCCAATTGGACGCCTAGCAGATGTGATACACGGTCTTTAAGTTATAATGTAGAAAGATACGGCCAAGAAGAAGGCTTACGGCATTATAAAAAATATTGTGAATCTGCCGGAAAATCTGTAAGAATTGAATATTGGTTAAATAAAGGTTTTTCAGAGCAGGAAGCCCATAAAAAGCTAAAAGAACGTCAGGCAGTAGGAAGAAAAGATAAGTTTATAGAAAGATACGGCCAAGAAGAAGGCACGAAACGCTGGAAATTGCGTCAAAAAAAGTGGCAAAAAACTATGAATGCTAAATCTAATTCAGAGAAAGCCAGAATTAATATGCTAAGAGCATCGGGACCAATTAATGCCTTGAAAAATAATAAAGGAATGATGATTTCAGCCGCGGAACGTGAATTGGTTGAAATTTTAAGTGATGATTATAACGTTGAATCGCAGTTTATATTAAAATACGATGAAAATATATATTTATATGACGTTCGTGTTGGGAATAAACTCATAGAATATAACGGTGATTATTGGCATTGTAATCCTAATACGTGGACTGCTGAACGATATAACAAAAGTACTAATTGCACGGCTAAAGAAAAATGGCAACATGATAGAAAGAAGATTACATTCGCTGAATCAAAAGGCTACGAAGTTCTAATAATTTGGGAATCTGAGTGGAAATGTAATAAAGAAACTACTATTAAGAAGTGCAAGAGGTTTATAGATGGAAATTGAATTAACATTTGAACAGATAAAATTTTTGAATGATAATAATAAAAAAGTTGAAATAGAATCTCCCACAGGTTTTGTTGAGGTGACTGATTCATATATAAAAAATGGATATGGTTATGAATTGATATGGGATGACGGAACGTCCACGGAATGCCACAATTCTCATAGACTTTTAAGTATCAATAACGAGTGGTTAACCGCCGATGAAATAAAACTTGGCGACCGAATTCTTGGTAAGGAATATAAAACGTTTAAAACTTTATCAGGAAAATTGGAAACTGAAAAAAATGTATGGGTAGACTTTTCAGTTAATTCAGACGATGAAGAATATTTACAGAATGGATTAGTGCATCATAATTCTGGTAAATCGTTAGTGATTTATACCATTATACGATTCTTAATAGCAACTGGAAATCGTATAATGCTTGTCGTACCTAACGTGTCTTTAGTTAATCAGATGTATTCTGATTTCGTTGACTACGGTTGGTACACGGTTAACAAGCATGTAGAGAAATTGTATTCAGGTGAGAAGCCTACATTCGGAAAAGACGTTTTAATTACTACATATCAATCACTAATGAAACGTCCTCCCGCATTCTTTGCTCCATATACTTCAATAATGAATGACGAGGCACATTCAGTTAAGTCGTTAGAGTTACAAAAGATTTCAAAAAAATGCGTAAATGCTTCTGCACGATTAGGATTTACTGGAACTCTTCCTAAGAACGACGCTGATAAATATAATATACAGGGTGCTTTGGGCCCTGTAATATTTAAGTATAAGACTAAAGCATTAGTTGACCAAGGTGTTCTCGCACAAATAAAGATCGCTAATTGCTTTATAAAATATCCAGATCATATTGCAATGTTAGGAAGACGTCGGCAATATCATGATGAAATCGATTTAATAGAAAATACATATGAAAGAAATCACGCATTTAAGTACGTTTTTAACAGTATTCCAGACGGTCAAAACACTATCATTTTTGTCAATCATATCGATCATCTAAATAAAATAGCGGAGTATCTTGAAGAAAAATTAGATGATAAATACACACTATATATAATTCACGGCGGAATTAAACCCGAAGCACGTGAAACGATTCGCAAGACTATCGATAAAGAACACGATTCAATACTTATTGCGACGTATGGAGCTGCTTCAACTGGAATAAATATTAAGCGGATACATAATGTTATACTTGGTTCGAGTTCTAAATCTGAAATACGTGTTCTTCAAACAATTGGCAGAGGATTAAGAAAACACGCCCAAAAGGATGGGGTTATAATTTGGGATTTTGTTGATGATTTTGCTTACAAAAATAAAAATGGGAATTTAACAAAAAATCACGTTTATAATCATTGGGAAGAAAGATTTTTGTATTACAAAGAACAGGAATTTCCGTGCTTTAAAACTACGATAAATGTATGAACTTAATATTAGTTTGGGGAACTGACTAAACTAATAAATAATATAAAAAAGTATAACAAAACTTAGGAGTTATAAAATGGCGAATGTAGTCTATAATTCATATAAACGCAATATGGTGACCCAAACAGTTGACGTTTCATTTAACAATGGATCGTCTGGATTTGGTGTTGCTTTAACATCTGGTTATAGAACAATGGCCGCCGAAACTGATTCATGGAATACTATTTCGGCGTATGAAATTACTTCACAGAGTGATTATGCTAGACGTGCTTTAGCAAATATTACAGTCACTTCAGCTGACGGTGGTGTAACGTCTATTGATGATTATATCATCGTTAACGCCGATGATACAAATTTTGGTACCTCAGCAACATTGGTAGCTGATGGAGCTATCGTATTTAAGTACGCGTCGGCTGCTACTTCAGCTGCACCAAATGCGCCTCACGCTATTGTTTGTTTTGTTGATTTTGGCAGTACAAAATCTTCAAGTAATGGTTCATATACAATCGTTTGGAATAACGCGGGTATCTTGAATTACAAACAGGGCACTTAATAGGTCATCCTAATGGCTAATGCTTATGTAGGAGGAGTTGGATTCTCCAGTGGTTTTTCTAATGGGTTTAGCAATTTACCCTTAGGAATCTCTTTCCTTGATATTAAATTACCTCAAGCTGAAGGCCGTCCTGGTACAAATATACTCCCAACTCCGCTTACTATTTCAATTGACGGTTTAACAACGAATGTGTCAATTGGAATGTCAACTTATATATCTAATCCAGCTAAAGTTGACATCATATTCAAGACTATTGACGGTGTTGGTATTTCAACGCCTGATTGGAAAAATCAATGCGATGACATTGATAATAATTTCTGGGATAAAGATACTCCATGTAAAGCAAACGAATCATCATTGTATGATACTCTTAATACTGGTATGATTAATCAGTATGGTGTTCCTGCAGTTTGGTACATGGTTGACTACTCAACAAATAATGAAAAGGTATTTGGAGAAGACAACGATAGACTCGTACAACGTAAATTTAATATTGTGTACATGATAGATCAATTACTTCAAGATGATAAATTGTGGTCTAAGTGGGGTGTTGAAGGAATGGATAATTTCCGCATTTACATAAGCAAGCCTCACTTTAGAGAAGCAAGTAAATATGATCCTAATGGAGTTTTGGCTTATTATCAATACGAGCCAAAGCCCGGCGATATTTTAATGTCAACTCATAACAATGTATTTTATGAAGCAATAGAAGTCAAGAATAGATACGAATTATTTTTGCAGAGATCGCATACATGGGAAGTAACTTTGAGACCGTTAGTCAATAAGCATTATACTTTATCTCCAATTCTTTCTGGCGATCAATTGCAGCAAGTTACTTCAGCATTTGATATTCTTGCTCAAAATAATGAAATTGATAATATTAAGAATGATGTATTATGCAATCCTTCAAATGATCCGTTCTCATTGTTTTAAATAAATTAACAGAGGAATGTATGTCTATAAATGCAACTAAATTAACATTAAGCCAACTTCTTTCTGCATATGCGGATAATACGACGGGCAGTATAACTCCAGAAGATTTACGAAACGGTATAAAATCTGTTTTAGGTAATATATCAGTATCAGAAACAGCTTCTGATGATACTCTCAGTATTGATGATGTATTTATAAGTGTTAATACTTCTGCTAATGATGTTACAATTTCTTTACCTAATCCAAACGAAAATGACGGAAATGGATCAACGTTTGCGAACAAGAATTACATATTTTATAATAAGAATCAAGTAAATGATAATAAGATTGTTGTGTTGGCATCGTTTGCTGATTTAACATCTTCTTATGAAGTTTATAAAAATGACGGCGCTTCAGTAATTTCAGACGGAAGTAATTGGATTGTTTATCAGATGACATCAAAACAATCTCTTGAAAATTTAACGGAGATTAAACAAACATCTTCTAATTGGAATAGTGTTTATACAACGGTTAGTGATACGTCTTCATATTGGCCTTTAAATACTTCTGCGACTGATACATTTATTCCTTTTGTATCAGGATGGGGGTTGTTCGATTCTCCTGCGTATGTTAATCTTCAAAATATATATCTTACATCTGGAAGTGATTTAATTCTAGAAGACGGCTCTGTAATATCAACATCAGCAAGCCATAAGTATATAACATTTGATCTGACAACTAGCGCTTCACCAATTATGGCCGGTGTTCTAAGATGGTCTTCAGTTTATAGAACGCTTGAAGTGTCTTTAGAAAACAATGTCGTTCTTCAAATGGGTCAAGAATCTCTATTACTCGCAAAGAACGGCTCTGGATTAAATAATCCAGATGGAACTGCTGTATATATTGACGGAACTACTGGTGATAGGGCATCAGTTAAATTGGCAAAGAGTGAACCCGCCCCACAATCATCTACAAGAGTTGTGGCTTTAGCAACGGAAAACATAGGAATAAATAATATTGGATATTACTGTACACAAGGTTTGATTAATAATATGAACACTAGTATGTGGAATGAAGGAGACACATTATTTCTTTCTACATCAGCTGGTATCATAACAAATATAAGACCCTCTGCCCCATATAAAACTGTGTATGTTGGATTTGTTATTCATAAACATGCTACTGAGGGATCAATATATTGTAAGATAAGTTCAAATTCTTTTCTTGATGAAATTTCAAATGTTGTTATAACATCCGCATCAGATAAAGAAATTTTAACATATAATTCTTCTACAAGCACTTGGATAAATTCTCATAATTATCCATATGAAGAATCAAGAGATCCTACTGGTTGGGTAGACAATACTGCAATTACCGCTACGTATAACAAAACAAATAGGACTGTAACATATACAGGTGACCTACGATATTTATGGAGAGGTAAATTGTATGACTTATCTCCATCATGGACGTCGTCTGCGCATAGCTCTACAAATGGATCATACTTTTTGTATTCTGATGATGGAACATATTTCGCTTGGAGAAACGCGCCATGGAAATTCTATCATCTTCAGGCTGCATATGTTTATAAGGACTCTAATTATTCAATACCCGTAAATGAATATCATGGTTTAATGAACTGGGAATCACATGAAGAATTTCATGAAACAAACGGAACATATTTAAAGTCTGGCGCTGATATATCAGGATACGTATTAGATTCTTCAACCGCGATCGATAGACGACCGTCAATTGCGACATCTTATGTTAAAGATGAAGATATTATTACAACAGTTAACACTATTTCTAACAACGGTCCTTACGTAACTTTTTCATTAACGAGCGCAACGACTCCAGTTATAACTTCTGCTTATGCTGAGATAGTTTCTGTAAGTACAAATAGACCTTACTATAATTTAAAGACTGGTTCTATCTGGAGCCAAGCTCTAATGTCAAACGGTTATTATCAAAAAATATTCGTTTTAAATATTCCTGTGATGTCTGATTCTGGAGCTCAAATATTTAGAACATTGTTCATACAAGGACAAAACCAATATTCTACAATCGATGAAGCAAGAAATGTAACCCCTAATTCAGTTGATTTAGGAAGCTTAGGTTCTGCTGTAACAGAATTTGTTTTTGTTGGCGAATTCATAATTCATTATACTGGTGTGACTTGGTTTATACGAGAAGTACATAAGATAACCGGAAGCAAAACGACACAGACGACAACACTGGGCGGATATTTATCTTCTGTTTCAGTGGATTCTACTTTAACGGGTAATGGAACTCCTGGATCGCCTCTTCATGTTGTTACATCGGGATTTGCTACTGCTACTCAAATAGCAAATGTCGCGGCTACGTCAGGTAATTGGAATTCTGTTTATACAACAGTAAACACTAATAGTGCTTCATGGTCGGGCGGCGGAACTGATATGACTTCTGCCAACTCTGTTTATACAACAGTCAATACAAATTCTGCTGCTTGGACGAGCGGCGAATCTGTATCGGAAATTGGTTATGTTGCGAGTGGTGATTCTTTGGGCGCAGTCGCTACTATTGCCTTACAGGCCGGAACTGCCAGCCAATGGTCTGCACATGCTGTTATGTGTGCACCGCATGGGAAGCTTACCCCTGTTATAGATTCTTCTTTGTTTGGTTTTGTTGTACCTCAGACAATTTCCGGCGGACATTATATTGGGGCGGTCTATAAAGTAGAAGACTCTGGAACACATACAAGAATTTGTAGCACAAATATTACATCTACACCAACATCCGCCCAATGGTCGCGGGCTTTTATATCAAATCTTGTCGTTGATAAATTTATAGCATCAACCGAACGAATATATTTGACAATTTTTATAGACTGTAACGGACTTGCTGTTGCCGGCGCAAATGCTGGAAGCAATTTGAATTTTCAACCATACATCGCCGCGGTGAAAACAAACATGGGAGTTTTGAGTGCGGCTCCCGATACGATAGTGTTTGAATCAGAAACTAACTTACGCCCATTCATATATTTAGTAAAGTAGAGGCATTATGAATATTAATTTTAGTACATATGATAGTATGATATCCTGGCCAAATCCAAACAACGGTGATATGGGAATTATCGATCTTACCAATAAAATTTATACATATAACTCAACAGTTTCGGCATGGTTAAATACATGCGAAGATAAAAAAGTAAATGTTACAAAGTTAGCACCTGATGAAGCTACATCATGGAACCCAACGATTAATGTGAATGAGTATACGACCCTGGAAAATATTTCATCTATAATGACTTCCTTAGTTATTTCCATGGACAATTTACCTGATTCATGGTATTCTTATGAATATAGGTTCAAATTTACAACTCCATCAACTTTGGGGATAACAGTGTTTAGTGTTTTAGACTCTAATGGTGATTCAGTGACGTGGCTAAATTCCGCACCATCATTGGTTGCAAATAAAACGTATGAAGTATCAATTATTGGGAACTTAGGTATAATCGCAGGTTCTGTATGAGATATAGAAGGTCTTTGTTAATGACATATAAAATAACATCGTATATTGTTGACTCCGAAATTAATATCGCTGATTTTGGAACATCATGGCCTTTTTCGGAGTTTCCAAATATGAATCAGGCAAGAGTTGTTAACGGCGACGATACAATGATTGTATCCTCATATTCTTACATTAATAATCAACCTTTAATAAATTCCTGTTCGGTTATAAGCATCCCAAATTTTCCCACGACGGATTCCTTAGTAACTTACACAATGGAGAGAAATTCTAACAGTAATGCAAAAAGTTCTCAGGAATATACAACGCCGCTTGGCGCAGGATATTATAAGCATACAGTTACATTATCTTCTCCGCTATTATTAGAGATTGGGAAACAGTATAGTTTTATGGTTAGGAATCAGGGCAGTTCTGGTTACTATGATTAT
>Ga0172381_10003054_pt1 | contig 18006 bp, 13 predicted proteins | sample Leawel6488metaG_FD_119754 | JGI IMG/M metagenome (GOLD analysis project Ga0172381, IMG submission 119754) | Leachate microbial communities from a municipal landfill in Southern Ontario, Canada - Leachate well 64-88 metaG | ecosystem: Engineered > Solid waste > Landfill > Unclassified | place... | reverse complement strand
CGCGTCTTCAATAAGATCATGAACAATTACATTTGAACCAAAATATGAAGTATCGCGCGCGGTAATTGAACCCGCAACATTTAGCGCGCCATCGGCCGCAGTGCTTCCGGTTGCGACCGCGCGCGATGTTATTGTAACCGCGCCCGCGTCGGCGTCCGCCGGCAACGCTGCGAATTCAAAGCCCGCGCCGGCGATTGCGGGTACAAATGTTAGATTGTTTGATGCATCGTCCGTGAGCGCAACCGTCGCGCTATAAGTTGCGGCATTATGAAATGACATTGTCTCGCCAAGATGTAAATCGTGTGCAAAAGATACATCGCCGTTCGGCACAATAAGTGCGCCGGTATCCATTAAGCCTGAGCTTGCTGCGGCGCTATTGATCGTAACGCGCGATATTTCCGCATCAATTGTAAGCGGTGTATCCGCTTCTGTTGCGCCGATATGCGCCGTGCCGGCTGCGTCCATCCATGCGCGCGATTCATGTGCGGCGTCTGCTTCATTTCGCGCGCGCCATTCGCCCGAAGTTACAACAACTGCGGCGTCGCTTGTGCCAATATGTCCGCCGCCAATTGTTGTAAACGCGTCACGCGCGCCTGAATTATTAATTGTAACTGGGCCGATCGCACCAAATGCAAATGCATCCACGTCATCTATTGTCATTGTACCATTATTTGCAACACTAATATGTGCGACAAATGAACTATCGGCGCTGCGAATTGAAAGAGCTTCATCTGGGCGGCCGCTTGTCGCAATATATTGCAAATGATCATCGGCGGCGAGGCCCGCGAGTTGCGCGTGTGTTGAAATTGATACGCCTGCGCCGCTACCGCCTGTAATCGCGCTGCTTGTAAGTCGCCAATCATAGAATGCGTTGTCTTCATCATCATACGGTACAATTCGCGCATGATGCGTATTTGTAAATACAATTGCGTCATATTGATAAATAATCGTAGCGATCGGAACCCATTTGCGCATCGGAAAACCGCCGCCGCGCCATAGTTGCGTAAATTCTGAAATAACACTATTGCGCGCAAGAGTTAGCGAATTGTATGTCGCTTGACCAATGATAACTGACAAATTACCATCATTTGATGCAACCATATGCGCAAGAATATATGATTGCGACGCGATTGCGGTAAGCGCGCCGATACCGGTAGAGCGATCTATTTCATTATATGCAAGCGGCGCGCCAACAACGCCGGTCGCGGTAATAAATGCGCCGCCGTTGTTATCGGTAAGCGCCGTCGCGCGCCATTCGGCGCCGTCGCGCCAAATTGCATTAACCGCTGATGCATTTATCTTTGCTGCAATCGCGTGATTCATATCGGCATCAATAATTGCACCGGTCGCACTCGCAAATGATACATGCGCATTAAGTGAACCGTTGCCGATTGTGATACCTGTCACTTGTAATCCCGACAAATATTGTACACCGATACCATAATATATTGCGCGCGCTGATGCCGGGCTCATAACAATTCCATGCCGCTCGTCGCCAACATGTGTTGCTGCCATTTGCGCAACATTCCAATAAACGGTCGCGATCGAACAATAGCGCAAAATGAAATCATCGCTCCATGTTGTCGCAACGCAAAGTGTGCCCGCGCCGTTATAATAAATGTAATGCATACCGCCGATTGTTGCATTAATCGTAATTGATTCGGATGCGGCTGTTTTTATAATTTTGATATTTTCGGCATAAATTGTGAACGATGTTCCTGCGGCGCGCGTAATTGTAAAGGTGTGCGTAACTCCGCCGACAAATGATATTGTTGTATCATCGCGCGATACGCAACCGTTGAAATATGTGCCGCGCGCCAACTCGCCAACCATTGTGCGAACCGCGCGTTGTGTAGGAATGCGCGCATCTGAATCGGCGGCCATTGTTACATCGGTATCAAAATGCGTAATTGCGGTCGGCGTGCTCGCGGTGCATTCAAATGAAGTTGCTTCAATATTTGCTCCGACGCGCGCTCCGCCCGTAATATCAAGTGCGCGCGCGCTTGTATTTGTAATTGTAACAGGTCGTATATCAATTTCAAGACCAACCGGCGCGATAAGATGCATTATACCGTCATCAGCGCACGACATTCGCGCAATTGAATCACCATTATCGCTAACGGTTTTTACAGTTTCACCACGGCGACCTTCAACCGTATGATATTGTAAATGTTCATCGCGATCAAGATTAGTTAATCGTGAATGCGGTATAAATTGTTCGCGAACTGGTCCTAATTCACGCCAATCATAATACGGCGTTCGGTCATCCAAAAATAATGATGATATAATTGCATGCATTGTATTTGAAAATTCAACCGAATCGGATTTCATAATAACTGATGCAATAGGAACCGTACACATAAATGGACCGGCGCCTGTACTTGCAATAATATTTGCAAGATCTTGCGAACATTGCGCGCTTATACTATCTTCTGATAATAATGATGATCGCCCAATTACGGTAAATAGTACCCCATTATCTCCAACAAAAATATGATTAGCTACAAAATCGCCATCATATATTGATCTTAATACCCAATTTACACCATCAAATTCATTGTATTTAATTGTTGTACCATCGTTAGCTGAATAAAACGCGCCTGTTGATATACTTGTATTCCATACCGGCGCGTTTTCTGGACCGGTAATATAATATACGCGCATTGGCGCGGTAATTGTATTTTTTGGGTTGACATTTTTTATGATATCAGAATCAAGAATTGTACCTGCACTAATCGTAAATTGCGCTTCTGCATCTGTTGTACCAATTTGCGAACTGCGCACATTAAAATTATCACAAAGAATACCAGTTCTGTACTTTACTACATTAGCAAGTGTAAGATGTGTTTGCGGCGACATTTGTGTTCCGTGTCGTTTATTTGCAAGTGTTTCTAACGATGAAGATGATACACTTGACCAATAAACGGTTGCAACGAAACAATATCGCGTAACAATATGATCTTGCCACATGCTTGATGATGTTAAAACACCATCTTTATCATAATAAATATAACACAATCCGGTTACGTTAGGTATAATAATTGTATCGGCGGCCGCCCGAATGTATCGCACATTCGCGCTCCAAAATGTAAACGGTGCGCTTGATGTTGATGCAATTGTAAACGCGCGCGTCGCATCATTAAATGATATTGTTGTTTCTTCAACATCATCAACAAAACCGTTTGCATAAGTTGTGCAATTAGCGGCGGCATTTGTTTCTTGAATGTATTCGCGAATTGCATGTTGCGTCGGCACGCGCTCATCCGAATCCGCGGCCATAGTTACATCAGGGTCAAATTCACTTATTGCTGTTCCATCTTCGCCGAATGATAATGTTTGTCCAATTCGCATACTGCGCGCAATATCAACGCCGCCCAGCGTGCTTATTGCGCCGGTTGATCCTGGCGCCAATGATGGTGTTACATCTTGTTCCGAATCAATACAAATTATTGTATCTTCATGAACATGTAATTCCGGTAGGTTACCACCGGTATCATCAATTGAAATCATTGCGCCGACCGGCGTCGGTTCAATATGTGCAATATGATCGTCGCCATGAAGATAAATATCCGTTGTATCAATATGACCTTGTGCGCCGATTGATCCGGTTACGATAAGCGCGCCTGAATCTGGCGTGTTGCCGATTATACTATTTTGAATTTCAACACGCGGCACAAATTGAACGGCGGGATTCGATGCCTCTGTATCAATATCAATTAGAAGTTCGCCTGTTGGTTGCGAATCGAAAAATGCATCGGTATACTTGTCGTTAACTGTATCAATACAATTAAGCATAAGATGATGACGACCAGAACTATTTTTAATAACTAATGCTGTATAATCATCGATTTCTGCATCTATACCATTCGCGGCATGATTTGTAATTACTGTACCGACTGGCGCATCAATCGTTAGTGCACCTACATCGCTTATATCAAACGATGCATTATGTGTATCAATATCGCCAATACGAACAAGACGAAGAGATGTATCATTATTAACATTGTATACTTCAAGCGGATATGTAGGCACAATTGGTTTAACGCTTGATAGATGTATTGCGGGTGTAATTTGTACGCCGTTAACCGAATCGGGCGGAATAATTGTTGGCGTTGATACATATTCGCTTGTTGTAACCCAACCGTCGGCCATATTAAGACCCGCACTACCTAATGTGCCTTCATCGGAGCGTTCATACAAGATTGCGCCAGTTTTACTGTCAAGGCGAATGTTTGTTGTACCTGCGTTCGCGTCGGTTGATATAAATGAAATTTGAGGACTATCTTCGGACAAAATCATTGATGCGTGCGTCGGCGTTGCGATTGAGCGCAAATCTTGTTGCGCATGTGGATCGGTAGTAATTGCATTGATATGATCATCAATATCTTCATGCGTATGAGTGCCATTATGTAACAAATTATTATGATCAATAGAAATACCCATAGGCGACCATACATATGAATCAGTAAATATGATTGTTTGATCTGCGTAATGCGCGCCGCTAAGAACAAGACATGCCCAACCGGGTTCGGGCGCATACTCGTCATAAGTTGTTCCATTCCATTCATAAATATAATTGAGCATCCAATCGCTAAATGTTACATATGCAATATAACGATCGCCGATTGCAGGCATAAGCGGTTTCGCGGATACAATTGCATTTACCGCGGTTTGCCAATGCGTACCATGTGCAATATTATCAAGTTCTGATTTGCGAACAAGATCATTTGCGTTAATCGGCGCGGCGTCGCATGAAATCGCGCCGGGAATATGAACGCGCGGCGCAATAATTGATATCGGCAACTCGCGGCCGGCGCCTAGTTGCGCAGTTTCAATAACAAATTCATTTGTATCAGCGCGCGCTTGCATATATTCGCGCGTCGCAACGCCCGGCTCGCCGATACCATTAATTACAATCGGCGCGCTGTTTTGAATCGCGCCGAGATCGTCGCGAACCGGTATTGTATCGGCGCCGCCATTTTGCGCAAACCGCGGGCCAATTGCAAATACACCGTCGCAAACTGATGCGGCGCATTCTTGTCCTAGTGTCGTCGCGCTAAGATCTGCACCGGTTCCGCCAACCTTTGTCGGCAATGTGCCAACATGCAATACGCCGGCGGTATCTGTATATATACCGGAATCGGGTGTAGTTATACCAAAAGCGGTAACCGGATCAATTTCGGTAATACCTGAACCCGGCCCATGAAATGATTGCGCATATACGTCACCTAAATCGTGTCGTTGTTGCATTGTGTATATATGATTGTACGGATTTTACATACAAAAAAGTAGATGTTTGTTATTGATATTAATTAATAGCGAACCCGATATCTATTAAATTTACTGCGCCATGATGTCGGTGCGACAAGTGTCTCGGATTTTGATGAAATCTTTGATATGAAAACGAACAACAATATGATTACCATAACGATCAAAATACCTGTAATTATTACTTTGTCAAAAATTGTAGTCGGGCCATTACTATAAACTGTTCGCCGACGGCGACCGGTGTTGGCGCCAGGTAGATTAAATGAAATAAATGAACTACTCATTACGTATATAATTTGTACTAAATAAATGATCAAACGTTCATTTATTTAAAAGAAAAAGCAGTAGTTGGTTTAATACCCTTTCCGCATTTGCGCGTATATGTATCCAACCCGGTATTATATGATAATTTATTTTCATATGTATCTAACATATAAGTGTATAAGTTTCCGGTTGTATCAAAAGATACACATCCGGGCGTACCATCACATTGCCGCGCAAGTTCCATTACCACCGCATCAGTCCGCCCTGATATATTTGCGTTATCCATTGGCCCATAATTCGGAGTACCATACATATAATTAATTGGATGTATTACTGTATTTGTATGTTTTTCGTATTTTGATATCGGCACATATGGTAAACTAATAATACCGTTTAATCCGCATTCTGTGTTTGTATATGCTTCGCTACGATAATAGTTAGTATTCAACATTATAAGACATATGATTATACTAACAATTGCGACAATAATCAAGATATTCATTCTTATATTGCTTCATACAAAAAAGATGTATATTGCGACTGAAATAATTATTAGTATATTCCTTTGAAAAAGGTTGTAAACATTGGAAGTCCCTTTCCGCATTTGCGCGTATATGTATCTATACCATTAAATGCGCATGGATATTCATATGATTTTAACATATAATCGTACAAATTACCATTTGTATCAAACGATACACAACTGGGCGTACCATCACATATCCGCGCAATTTCCATTACTGATGCATCATCACGCCCTGTTATATTTGCGTTACCCATTGCAGTGTAAGGATATGAACTATTATACATTGGTCCAACGTTATATATACGTGTATTTGCATGTTTTTCGTACTTTGATATCGGCACATATGGTAATCTAATAGTACCTTCCAATCCGCATTCTGCGTTTGTATACGCTTCGCTATGATAATAGTTGGTATTCAACATTATGAGACATATGATTATGCAAATGATTGCGACAATAATCAAGATATTCATTCTTATATTGCTTCATACAAAAAAAGAATGAATATCTTGAAATACACACTGGTATTAAATTGTAAAGCGCGTCACATAAACACCATAGCGGTTTGAGCCGTAATCAATTGCGAAAACATATTTGATGCATGTATTGCCAAAGTAAGCGGCGCGAATAAGTGCGAAATTGTTAATGCAAGATACCGTCATTTCATCAAGATTAAACCAAACAATTATTGTATTTCCAATGATTACAATCGGCGCCCACTGATATTTATTAGAACCAGCATACGTGCAATACACCATTTTTGCCATAATAATAATTGGTACACACGCGAATTTACCATTACGAAACGGCGTAAGATCGGCATCATCTTCTACCATAGCGTGGCGTGTATAAATTCCGCAATCATTGCGCTGCATGATTACGGTCGGCATGGAATCAATTTGCGAACCAAGTAAACATGCGATTTTTGGATACAACCCTTGTACATATTTATCAATAAATGTAATACGTTCAGAGGATAGCGATTCTGCACCTAATATATGCAATGTATCTTCATCGCACGAAGAAGATATAATAGAGCGTTGAGTAACATTATCTCTTTGCGGGATGTTATCAAATTTGCACCATACAGGCGATGTCATAATTAAATTAAATTGTTGCATAATAAGACGCGCAATCATAAATGATATTACACGTGTTTCAACCGGCGCATAGTTACATACGCGCGGCATAATACAAAGCGAATTACCGTTATCTACGCATATCGGTTCGCGTTGTATTTTTTGAATTTTAATTTGGGCTATAACTTCTTCAAAATACCAAAAGCGAGATTCATAACTAATTATACGTCTATAAGGTGCGATAAACAAACAGCGCGGATCATGCGATTCTGCGCGCGATGCGTCGCGCGATATAATTGCACTAAATCTAACCGAAATATCTGGTAAATCCTTTACTAATTTAGTGTTTGAATATATAAATGTAATTTGAGATTGATCAAGTTCATCTTCTTTCATTATTTCTTCTTTTATCATTTTTTCTTCAGGTACAATAGTAGACATTTGATTTAAATTCTATTGCAAGATTAATCCTGTATAAATATTCAATTTTACGCATAAAGCTTAATATCAAGATCAGCGATAAAATCAATCGGCGCCGTAATCTTTATTGAATATTCGCCGATAAGGCCAATAGGTGATCCTGCTTGTATAAAATCAATTTCTGCGTAGCCGGTATCTGAAATACGCGTTGAAACATCATGTTCAACCGGATCAACTACATCTAGCCCGTTCGCATAAGTTATTGTTGCATAAAGATAACCAACATGCGACCGCGCCATTAATGGAATGAGTTGTGCGTATTTATCTGATGTTACTGAGCGAATTGTAATATGTTGTGCGCGACAACACTTGAATATGGTCGGATTGATATTTGGTACAACATAAGTAATGGCTTTACCTGCAGTACCGCGTAATTTAGTATGTATCATCGATATATTTGCGCGCTAATAGTTTATATTATAATTAAATTGTCTTCTTCATCATCATTGTCATGTCCACAACCAACACGTTGCGCAACGGTTTTAAGTGAGAGCGCACCATCATCAACGGTCGTAAATATTTCGCGTAATGATTGCGATAAATATCGCGCGCCTACCATATTTATTGGATGAGGCGCGCGATGTACACTATTCGCATTAAGTAACATAAGATAATGATAATTATCAAGCGAATCCATTGATGAATTATTCATTTGATGAAGATGTGTATTACTATATATATGATTAAATCTATTACAACATCATCACAATTACGCGCTGCGATTGCGCGTAGCGGTTATACATGCATAATTGTATATCGCGAACATGATTGGGGAAGTACGCAGATGCGCGCGCTATGTTCAACAATATCGCGCGAAATACCAACAATATGGTTTGGCGAAGTAATGATTGATTTGTTCAATATTGCTTATGATATGGGAACCGTGACAATATCGTATGTTCCAACATTATGTATTTGGCATAATGGTCGGCCGTTTACACAAGTTGTTGGCGCTGATATTGAACGTATTCGTACGATTATGTCAACTATTGTACACGGCGAAGTAAATACAACAGAGCACGTTCGTTCATACAATTGTGTGCCGAATCATGCGATCATGCCACGCCGTCAACAAAAAAATAAATGAATGAATAAATAAATGAACAAATGGATAAATGAATAAATGTTCATTTATTTATTCATTCATTGTGTAAACAACGTATCAATGCCTACAAATCCATCTAAAACTGATATAAATTCGGCGTTTATTTCAAATACACTTGTTTTTCGTGATATATTTGTTCTAAACTGATTAAATATAAGAATTTGCGGGCGATCAACAGTATCGCGCGACAAACCGAGTGTTTTTTCAATCATAAGTGGCGTTACAAACGCGCCTGTAATCGTACGATAAGACGCGATACCGCCATATGACAGCGCGTTATCCCATTGCACAAGGTTTGCGCGAAAACCATCATAAAGACAACGCTTATAATTAATAATTGTATCGATATAAGCACTATGAGATAATTTATTAATATCAATAACTGAAGTTCCAACACAAATATTATATCCGTGTTCAATAAGAGCACAACCTATGCTATCGCGTGTTTTCATAAATATAATAAGAGAATCAACTGTTGCGTTTATTTTTTTCGCAACATTTTCAAGCTCCGACATAGCATCAAATGGATTGGATGAGTTTTTATACAAATTATCTAAATATTGCGCAAGAACTATTGCATCGCAAAATGTATCGCCAAGAAATAAATGCCATTGTTTCATAATATTATCATCTGATTTAGATTTATCATCATTCGGATTATTAATCGACGGTAATAACTCGCGATATAAATCGTTCATATTTATTGGAGTTTTATCATCTTTTACTTTTGCAGCACTTGCGAATCGCGAATAAGCGGCGATTGCGATCATATCATCTGCGCGATAATGCCATGCAAAACATGCAAATATAGCTCGTATCATATCAAGCGAACCAATTGGCAATATTAATGTTAGCGCTACTTCACCCATTGGCGTTAATATAAAACCATCCGCGCTTGCGTCCGCGCGTTCACTTGCAATCGCTCCCGCGCTCATGTTTGCATAGTTACTAACGATTATTTTACCGGATGCATCAGCATTAATTCGCGCACTAATTTTTGTAGCAATTTGCGATAATGTTGCGTTAGTAGCATATTGCGGCGCTTCTTTATTTGGCACAATAAAACCGAAATTTGTTGCAATTGATATTGCATCAAGTAACATATCTATTGATGGTACATCCATAAGCATTACGCGCGATATTTTAAACGACCCATACCGCCGTTGTTGTTCTGCGACCATTGGCAATATATATGGCGCAAGATTTGATGTAAATATTGATGGCAATTGTTCAATAAGTAGCGAATCATTCGTATCACGCGTATACAAATGATATACGGTTCCGGCGAACTTGCGGCCGACGCGACCCGACCGTTGTGTAACGCGCGATTGCGACGCGGGCTTTGAAATTAGCGTTTCGGCGCGAATAAATGGATTGTATTCATTATCGCGATTGAATCCCGATTCAATAACGTATCGCAATGTATTAATTGTAATACCAGTTTCGGCGACATTTGTTGCAAGAATGATACGACGTTCATATGATTTATGATAGATTCGCGCGATATCGCGCATAGACATATCAAGCGTTCGGTATTCTAGCGTTTCGCGCATAACTGATTCGCGCGTTAGTTGTACAATAAGTATTTGCATCGTTTCGCGATCAGCCTCTTCATTCAATTTGTTTAATTCTTCATTTAGCGCGCGAATCTCATTTATTCCTGGTACAAAAATAATAATATCATGACAATCATCGCCAACCGCTAATGTTGTTTCTGCGACAGATGAATCCCATGCCGCGCGCGGCGCAGGATGTTCGCGTAAGATTTGGCGAATGATACGCACCGATTCATCAATAATATTTACAATTGGCGTTTGCGCCCAAATATGATTGCGCGTATATTCTGGCTCGTCAATACACATGATAATATTGTCAACTACCGCATCATCATCACGCGCGTCATCCAAGAAGAATCGCGCAAATTTAAATGTATCAATTGTCGCGCTCATTAATACAATAAACGGACAGCGAATATCATTTGCGTTTCGTTGTAAATATGATTTAAGCGCCGAAATAAGTATATCGCTAATCGGCGAACGTTCATGCGCTTCATCAATAATAATAATTTTGTATATGTTCATTATGGCGTCATCTTCAATCGCCGATAATTGCGCCGATAATACACCTTCAGTTGCGCTTAGTAGCGCAATACGGCGCGGTTTCAACTTAAACGGCATTGTAGTTACACCGATGTTTTCGCCCATATTTAAATATTCAGCATATCGCGGTATTGATGCAATTTTACGCGCATTATCAACTGCTGTAATGATGCGCGGTTGTGTGCAAATAATACCGCGACGTTCTGCGCGGAACGTTTCATGAACGCGCGCAATATATATTTCGGCTGGTATCGTTACCGATTTACCGCTACCAGTGCTTGATTGAATAATAAGAATTCGGTTTTCAATGCCGGTTAAACCTTCGCGTGCGTGAATCCATTCAGTTATATATTCATATGGAACCCATTTATCAAGTTTTTGTTGAAGTACACCCGAACCGTTCGGCGCAACAAGTGTTCCTTTTTTTTGTAATGTGCGCAACATAGCGTTATATATTCATGTGAATGATTCATTATAATTTGTCGTGTTTTATTTCTTCACCCGAGATGCGCGTAAATGGACAAGAATCATAATCAAAAGTATCAACGTCGGCTTGAAGTGTTCGCGGTAGTGATATGATTTCGGTTCCCTTAAACAGGTGTTGTTCGCCGTCGCGCGTAGTTGCGCGCAAGAAATCATAATAAATACTAAGAAGATCAGACGGCGTTGGTGAAGGTTCGCCAAATGTTGTTACCGATGGATCAAATAATGCGCGAATGGGCGCAGGCGCGGTGCGAGATGCGGCGATCATTGCGAGACAAGAAGTATAATACGCCGCGTATTCGCGCGCGAGTTCATGATCATTATCAAAATATTCGGCGCGAAGATACGATGAAATAAAGAATTTTAAAAGCGCGTGAATACTAACAACGCGAACATGCATATTCGCGCGCAGATTAATAGAATTATAACTAATATAACGGCCTATTGTTAAGTAAACGCGCAATGTAGATGTGCGCGCCATACGCGCATGAACCGAATGATCAATCAAATCAAGAAATGGGCCATATTCGCGCACCGATGATTCATCAATATTTGAGCGAAACCATGTTAATTTTAATACATTGCGATGCATAACTGTATCAACAACCGCGCGCGGTGTATATACTGAAATACTACCTTGCGCCGTGACCGACATATCGCGTGCAACAACAATTGAATCATTATTAAGATATGGTTTTATTTGCGTATAATACGCGCTATAAGCGGCATAACCTTGCAATACAATATGATTTACAATTTCGCGCGGTATGTTTGTAGCAATTAATTCTGGTGAAGTAGTTTTCTCGGTAATAGGATACGCGGCATATAATTTGTTAAACCGTGCGATATCTTTTGCCCATCGCGCAAAAACTACTTCACGCGGCGCCGCGTCATATGGAAACGCAAGGCTTGAATGTAAATCATTGAATTGAAAATGCGGATGAACATAGCGCATACCATCATATGTCATTGTTGGTATTTGTTTGAAAAGTGCTGGCGGAATATATGTAATATCAGCAACCCAATTATTCGGACCGACTGCAACTTTCATTGTGCGAACATATATTGCGCGCCCTGCATAAATATTAAAACCACCATCATTACCAATTTTTCTTGAAAGTATACTAACTAAATCATGCGCCGCTTTTACATTATCGGGCGCGAAAAAGTCATAATCCGGTAATTCATCATCGTCATAAATGTGATTGCCACCGCCAGATGCGCGTAATGCAAAATCTACCGCCATACCGCCATAAATAATACAATCATTATTTTGAATGTAACTGCGAACTATTTCTTGCGCGATAACAAACTGCGAGAATTGCGCATGATTGCGAATTGGTATTTCTTTAAGACCATGTGTATCGTATTTAATCATTGAAATGAAATGGAATGAATTATTATATATTACGCGTGCAAGTGTAACATGAATTAAGCAAAAAAATACCGATTCAACATAAGAATCAAATTAAATAGATGAAGATCTGTTGTTGTTTCATTCTACATAATGCATTGCATCATACAATCGGCGTGTAACTGCCGCATAATTATGTCCTAATACGCCATGAATACGTTTTGTTAGTGCGATCGGCGTAAGCATGATTAAGCTGCAATGATCGGCATCATCTTGCGCAAAATTCATTGCTAATTTTATTGCCATTTTCGGGCTTATTCCGCGAATCGTATTCAATATTGTGCGAAATATATCAGCGCGCGATGCTGCATTTGCGCGAATTGTGTTATTAAAACGTTCAAGTTTTGCTCGCATCGTATGATGCGCATTAATTATTGTTCCGGCGCGCGATGCTAGTTTCGCAAAAGGATCGTAATTAGTGCATATTTGATTATTTGCAAGATGCGTTGTATAATTTGGTTCAAAGAATAGCGCGGCCGGGGCGATACGTGCCGACATAAATTGTTCAACAGTAACTGGCCCAAATGATGGTATCGCTTGAAAGATAGCGCGCGCATCATCGCGCACCGTATGAACACGCGGTACAGTTGAATAAGCTGCGCCGACGCGCTGTTGATCAGGCGCAGCAAATATTGGTCGCGCATCACGCGCAAGATCAATAATGCGCCGAACGGTATCGGCGTGTGACGCGCTTTCAACAATGTGCATATTGTCGCGCAACATTAGATGATTCATCTTTGCGCGAAATGCGCGCGGTTGAAACCCACAGGTTACTGATCCAGCGGTTGGTTCTGGGCCTTCAACAAATAAGAATGGTTTCGCGTCGGGTGCGCTACTTATCATTGTCGCAATATTTGCAATGCGACCATCCTTGAAAGATTGCGCGAAATCGCTATATGTTTTGCGTTCAATAATAATAACTTCACGACGTGTTGTAAAATATGTTTCAATAAATTTTGAAACGCTATCAAATGATCCACCAGTATTTGGCACATCAATAAGCGCAATAGTATAATCGCCGTGATCTAACCGCTTAACATATGTAAAGATATTACGCTTTATGTTTTCATCGCATTTCGATGCGAACATATCACATATCGCCGGTGGTTCGCGATCATCAATTGTAATAAGCATGCATGAAATTGTTGGAACAATCACTTTATCTTGTATAATGCATGGTTCTGATATGGATATTATTGTATCATCAGTGCTTGAAATATCCATATGATCAAAAGTATCTGACAAAAATGCGTCGTTTATCATATGAATTAGTGTATTTATAATATTACCCGTTTTGATTAACTATTCTATTAATTATAATAAATATTCTATTGAATTACATAATATGATTAATATTGTATCTATTACGATAACATTTATATAATGCATAACGTATTTATCATAATTGTAATCATTATCGTAATAATATGCATTTTTTATTATATAAATGTTAACAGTGAATCATTAACTTTGCAAAAGGATTGTACTAGTCCAATAGTTACCATTCCGTATGTACCCCTTTCTTGTTATGATCGTACACCTGGTGTTGTTTGCCCAACATCTGGTGAAATCGGTGAAGTAACTACTGGTAACTTTAGTGATATGGCGTGCGCATGTGATGATACAACCAGTTGTATAGGTTTTAGATTAAATGGTACGTTGATTAATCAATATAAAAGTGATGCGTCAGTTAGCAGTAAATCAGATCGTGATTTATATTTGCGCCGATCTGCTCAACCCTTTATATCTTATAAATATATATAATCATTGCGGCGGATCGTTCTTTTTTTTATAACAATTGGTATTATGTATATACAATTAGCAATGGAATACATAGCACCCGCGTTAGGTAATGATGGCGAATCTTCATTTAATACACCTGATGTACAAGGACATTATTCGGAAGGCGGACCGCTGCCATATTATTTGTTAACCGATAAATTTAATGAAACTGCTGATACTTATAATCCGTATGATGTGCATGATTATATGCGCCGCGAACTCGCCGATCAACGCGGCGATACGCCAATATTCGAAAGCGACTTTGCGACGGATACGCGTCTACATGGCGCTTCAAAAATAGCGGCGCGCACAGGTGGAACCCGATCGGGCGCTGATATTTTTGATGTATACCGACCCGAAGAATGTATTGGCGTAAACCGGGAACGCGATACGCGGCCGGCTGGCGCGCCGATACCGCAATGGAAAGTGGCGCAAAGTATGGCGCGCAGCGCTAATGAATATTTGCGACCGACTGCGCGTAATCCTTCGCATATGTCTGAAGCATCGGTTGGCGATAACTCTGATGAACGGCTACCGTATCGGCGATTGGTTGCGGCGCGAGAACGCGCGCGCGAATGGCATCTATTTGATCGAAGTATTGTTAATGATCGTATTGGCCGGCCGACGCGCATGATTGCGGCTGATGCGCAAGGGCGACTTATTGAACGCGAACGGCCAACCGAATGGCGGCCGATTGATGCAGCTATGCGCAGAACAGTGCGCGACGGACCGCGTGGTGTTCTTAATCAATCTGATGCATATAATGATGATTATATCGCGCCGCGACCAATGCGTGATGATGATGGCGCAAAAAGAATGGCGATTATTACGCCGCAAGATGCATATCATGTAGGTCATGATGATGCACGGCGCGCTGCTGAAATGGCGGCGGCAACTATTCTTGTATCGCATATAAATATTGATCGCATGCGATATGCGGCGCAGATGGCGCTTGAGTTATCTTCATCTGAGCGTGGTAATTTGCGTTCAATTGATACACAAATGAAATCTGATATTAATCGCACGCATACAATTACGCCACAACGTATGGGTGATGGACCTGTTACACGGTCAGTTACTTTTGACCGCGATGATGCAACTGTGGTTGATTATGTGCCCGATGTATCTGATGTTCGGTGGCATAATCGATATGCGTATGCGGCCGAGATAGCTGACGTATCGCGCCGTAATGGCGGTAATGAAATTGATCGCGATGAAGTGCGAGAAAGTTTAAGTGCGCGCGGTGCAAATATAGCCCCAACTATGTCACAGCGCGATCATACTGCAGAATTCGCACGCGATATTATTTCGCAAGATGATGATTTACGTGCAAATACATATGTTCGCGCGCGTGCAAGTCGCGCACCAACTAGTATGCAACGATCGCAAATGTCACGTGAGCTCGGTATCGCACAAGATGCAATTAGCGCGCGAGATGTACGTGACGCGCATATTGGTGCGCGAGGTGTACCGCGCAACGCGTATGAATTGCGATCGCAAGCGGTTTATGATGCGTTTGTACCGAACGCATTATCTGATCGCGTACAAAACCGCGATAGTAATATTCGCACGGTTACCGCATATGCGCGCCGTGCGCCGTGCGATACATTTGGAGAAAATGATATCGCGCATAGTGCAATTGAAGGTATTCATAAACCTGGCGCGGTTCGCATTGGTAAATTTGCACGAACTGTTGCAAAATAAATTTGCACGAACTGTTGCAAAATAAATTTGATTACAAAATGAATTTGTGCAATTATCTTATTGAATCATTATTTTGATTATATATTGTAATGGCAGAATCAAAGGGATTTACACGCGATGCGGAAATTATTGCAACTTATGTAACACATCGCTATTATAATGATTTGTATACAATCGCTCGCGAAAAACACACCGAAGATACGCGAAGCACATCACTTACTGAAAAGTATGCTAGCATCGTTGCTGCGTATATGCGCGATATTGAATCATCGCAACAATCGCCTAGCGGACCTGGCGATATTCTTCATACAACTATTAGCGGTCTTTATTCTTATTATTGTCGATATGTATCAAGCGGTTCGTTAAATGAATTTGTTATTCAAATCGTTGCGCAAGTTGTGCCCGACGATTTTCGCGATACACTTAACCGCGCGCAAAAAGATGCGATTTTGCGCGATATTGTTGCACATAGTGCACTCGCGATTGGTAAGCGTACGCTTTCGCGCGAAATGCTTAGTTATATTATTGACCGGCGCGATGATAAAAATGGTATTGAAATTCTGCGCGAAACTGGTATTAAAGTTCTTGCCGATTATCGTTCATCATTGATTGCAAAATTATATGCGCCGCGTACTGGCGCAAGTGTATCGCGCAACGTTGCATCCGAAGTATATGATAAATTGCGTAACGAGTTGATTAAAGTAGTTGAAGAATGTTCAACATTATCGGTAGAAAATACTGAATTGCGCCGCGCGTATGCTTGTGCGACCGCGCAAGTTAAATCATCTTCTGAAAATCTTGCTGAAGTTCGTGATGAATTGGATCGCGCAAATCATGAATTGGATAGCGTTACCGAACAATTGGAACGTATTCGCAAAGAAAAGGTTCGCGCAATTGATCAAACCGCGGCAAATGATCGCGAGAAATTTACGCGCGAAAACAAAACGACGCGCGATGAACTTGAATCAATGCGCGCCGAATTTAATCGCGCAAAAGATGATAATGCGAGTATGCGCGCTGAACTTGCAATTGCGCAAAATAAATTGCGCGAATATGCACAATCCACTACAACGCGAATGGAAGATCATGAAGAAGATAACGATAATGATGATCATCATGATAGTCATGAAGATGACGATCATCATGATGATAACGGTAGTCATTATGAAGATGATAACGATAGTGATGAAGATATTGCAAGTAAAATGCGTAAAAGTGCCGCGGCGCGCCGCGGAAACAAATAAATAAACTTACATTGGCGCAAAGGCTCATCATATTTTTTTGAATGCTACAATATACTAAATGGAATTAGGAACAACAATAAATAGGTGCGCAGATTGGATATGCGGCGATACACCTATTGCGCGCGTATTAGATAATCCTTTTTATACTTCAATTATGTTAACACTTATAATTTTAATTATTATGGTTATTAACTCGCGTAATAGTAGTGTTATTGCATTTGCAACATATTTCTACATATTTGCAACAATATCATTTACATTATTTATGTATCATCGGCGATTTATAAAGCAAACGCGTAACGGCGTGCAAGGTAGCGCAATCGCGCGCGCGATGTCGCATGTATCAACAATCCCGTTGCAAAGTGATGTAACAATTGAACCTACGTCGCTTAATATTATGCCGGGTAGTCCGTTTCGGGGGCGTATAGATACTATTTAAATTTCGTACAATACATATAGAAATTACAATAATATGAATGTATCTGCGTGTTATACGACGCGCGAACTACAAGTTAATGATTTTTTAGATCGATCTAGTATTATTTATGGCGCAAGCGG
>Ga0172381_10003053_pt1 | contig 18008 bp, 24 predicted proteins | sample Leawel6488metaG_FD_119754 | JGI IMG/M metagenome (GOLD analysis project Ga0172381, IMG submission 119754) | Leachate microbial communities from a municipal landfill in Southern Ontario, Canada - Leachate well 64-88 metaG | ecosystem: Engineered > Solid waste > Landfill > Unclassified | place... | reverse complement strand
GAATTTACTGAGCCCGAGAAAAAGGAAATGTCCGGGAAACTCGCGCAAAAGAACATCGAATCATCGAGGCTTGAGGACGAAAAGAAGTCTGTAACGTCGAACTTCAAAGCCAAGATAGACGCGTGCGTGTCCGAGATCAACATGCTTGCCGGCCACATTTCGACCGGATACATGCACAAGTATTTCAAGTGCACGTGCGAGATGGACAAACGGGCCCGCGTAAAAAGATTTTACGATGTCGACAGCGGGAACCTGATCGAAGAACAGCCGATGACGGGTGATGATCTGCAGATGAAATTCGGATTGTAAATAAAACTGTCCGCCGGCTGGGGAAACACTTCCGGCGGACTCAACGAGAAAGGACGCCTATGCCGCAATGTAAGAACGCTATAATTTGCAAGCATTTTGTCGTGACGGATATCGACCTATGTACAAAGGACGACATCTGTAAGTTTTTTGAAACAGGCCCAAAATTCGGGCCCGGGTTGAATGCGGTAGACAAGGTAATGCTGAAAGCCCTGGTGCCCGCAAAGACAAAGCGCAAATACAAAAAGCGAGATATGTCTAAACTCGATGACCCGGACTTTAATCCGGACGCGATCACCAAAGATGAGTTTGACAAAGCAAGGCAGAAGATAGCGACCGCGGAGTTTAACAAGAAGCTGGATGACAATCAGGCGGCCGCGCTCAAGCCGTTAAAAGGCCTACGGTTCAAGACGATGACCGAAGCGCAGCGCGAGCAGGTAGTCAGCATTGCGGGGGATTTGTGATATGGACAAATGTCCGTATTGTGGAAAACCCGCGACAAGAGTAACATGCGGCCGGCTCAAGTGTCAGGAGAAGCGGTGGACAGAGAAGGGCAAAGAATGGCAACGAAACTTTAAAAGAAAATCCGGGCAATCTTATTCTACAAACTGGCGAGGGGGTAATACTAACCACATTTAGCCGCAATATAGTGTAAACTCCACAATCAAAGAGAAAATATTTTGGCGTCATGCCAGATAAATCAAGAGCGCTACTGCCGGCAGCGGATAGCGCTCTTTCTCTTTTTACAGGAGACGAATGATAAATTGGAGTAGCTCCCGACGGAAAATAGAAGAATTAAAACCCGCGGCGTATAATCCACGCCAGGCAACAGAAACGGATTGTCAGCAACTACGCAGAAGCCTATCAGAATTTAATCTCGCGGACCCCATTATAATAAATTTAGATAACACAGTAATCGGTGGTCATTTTAGATTAAAAATATTAAAAGAACAAGGCGTGACCGAAGTAGATGTTCGCGTGCCCGATCGTCTTTTGACCCCAACCGAAGAGATGACGTTAAATTTACGTCTTAACAAAAACAACGGCCAATGGGACCTGGACGCGCTCGCGAACTTCGATGAAGACATGCTCAAAGACGTAGGCTGGACACCGGACGAACTCGACAGAATATTTCAACTCGATATGACAAAGGCGGAAAAAGCGGACCTTGCGCCTGCGTGTAGGGCCACAGAGATCAAGCGTGGCGATTTAATTGTGCTCGGCCGTCATCGTCTGATGTGCGGAAGCGCCACTGAGCCGAAAGACCTCGAGAGGCTAATGAACGGCGCAAGAGCGCAGATGATATTCACCGACCCGCCGTATAACGTGGACTACAAAGGCGGGACGCTCGGAGAGCGCGAAACGATCGAGAACGATAAAATGGAACGCTCGGAGTTCTACGACTTTTTACACGCCGCATGCGTAGCGATGATTGAGCACGTCGACGGAGCATTATACATATGCATGGGGTCCAGCGAAATGGACACGCTCAAGCAGGCATTCGAGCGGGGGGGGGGGGCACTGGTCGAACACGATCATCTGGGTAAAAAACACGTTCACTTTATCCCGCAGCGATTATCAGCACCAATACGAGCCGATTCTTTACGGCTGGCCGGAAGGCAGCAAGCACCATTTCATAGACCGGCGCGACCTTTCAAACGTTTGGGAAGACCTCAAGGAAGTCAAAACCACATTCAAAGACGGAATAACTACGATCTCGTTTCAGGGGTTCAAGATCAGAATCGAGGGCGAAGTGAAGGGTGAAGTATGCCGCGGGAAAGCAAAGACGAACATATGGCGTTACGATAAGCCAAGCCGGAGTGCACTACACCCAACCATGAAGCCGGTCTCAATGGTAGCCGAAGCAATACGCAACTCAAGCGAGCGCGGCGCCACGGTCCTGGACCCGTTCAGCGGCAGCGGGACAACCCTCATGGCATGCGAGATAGAGAACCGGAACTGCTGCGCTATGGAACTCGACCCTCAGTATTGCCAGGTGATTGTGGATCGATACAACGACTACAGTAACAATATAAGTATAGATAATGGTGGTGATAGTAATAAGAGTATAGAGCAAGGAGTGACGGTCAATGAGTAATCCCGTAGGAAGACCTCTCGAATACACCGATGAGCGCATAAAAGAGATAGCGCTGAAATTGGAAGTTTACACACAGGAAACAACGCTGCCGTTTTGGGCTGAATTTTGTTACAAGAATAAAGTCAACCGTAACAGAGCCAAAGAGTTATGTAAAAAGAGTGACGAATTTATGTGCGCCTATGAGGGGTTAAGAGCAAAAAGCGAAGCGAACCTGCTACGCGCAGGACTCGCGGGCAAGACAAACAGCGCGATCACGGCCCTGATCTTAAAGAACCATCACGATTACACAGAGAAAGAACAAATCAAAGGCGAAATGGAACACACAATATTCTTTGAAGAAATTGTGCGCAAGGCCGCAAAGCGCCGCATCCAGCGCGAACAGGAGAAGCATGGACCTAACACGTAAGGCCACAGTGATGACAGACCCCGGCCGGATGCACTGGCTGGCCATGAAAAAAATATTTGAAGGCCTGACCTCATACGAAGAAGTCGAACTATGGGATGCCGGACTTGCGCAGTGGTGTAAGCGAAAAGACCTGACACCAAACGATAAACTCGAACTGAACCGGATAATCAACGCGCTGATAGCGGATGAGAAGACCGGATACTTTGATAAATCAAAATACGTGATCGCGAAATTCAAAATCAAATACTGGCGGCTGTTCAAAGCAGGACTGCCGTATATTAACCTGGACCCTAATGACCCAAAATACGCTTGAAAAGGACCTTGTGGACGCAGTAGAAGACGCCAAGTCAACATTGGTAGACTTCCGAAGCATACTGCTCGGAGATGGCCCGGACGAAGTAGATCCGGCGTGGTTCCATTTTGAATGGAGCGACATCCTACTGAACGGCAAAGAGAACTACGCGATCCAGGGATTCAGGCAGAGCGCCAAAGGGCAGTACGTCCTGCGATCGTTCCCGCTTTATTGTTTACGTTACCCAGAGAAGACGCGCGATTATATAGTCATAGTCAAACAGAACGCGGCGCTGGCACAAGCCAAGCTGCTCGAAATTGAGAACGAATACTTGACGAACCCGGCCATGAAATCAAACCTTGTAGAAGTCGTCCACAAAAGCGGGAAGGTGTTCGAGGTCAATGTAGTGGGCGAATCCGGCGAGATCATCAACGTCCGCATTGAGGCCTACGGCAAAGGATCCTCGATCCGCGGCCTGGACAACCAGAACAGGCGCCCGCGCATTGTCATTATAGACGATCCGCAGGATTTGGAAGACAGCTTATCCGACACGGTCATGGACGCGGACTGGAAATGGTTCTTAGACGACGTATGCTTCCTCGGTAAGCACACGCGCATATTCTTAATAGGCAACAACCTCGGAGAAAAGTGTATCATCGAGCGCGTGTTTGACAACGCGGCGGACCTCAAGTTCAAAGCCATGCGCATAGCCATAGTGAACGAAGACGGCACACCATCGTGGCCCGGCATGTTTGACGCGGCGTTTATTGAAGACGAACGGGAATCATACAGGCGCCTGCAGGAATTGGACGTATGGATCCGTGAGCGCATGTGCCAGGCGATTAACGAAGAAAGCCGGTGCGTCACTAAAGACGACCTGGGCCTGCGATACAGTCACGTATATCTTAATAACATATTGAACGACAGCGCAATCACCACGTGCCTGGACCCGGCGTCCAGCACAGAGAAGACAGCCTGCTACCGCGCGATCGTGACCGTAGCATGCCGCAAGGACGTCCACGGAGCGATTCTTTGGTATGTCTTGAACATCAGATATGGCCGGTGGACATCGGACGTTTTGATGAAAGAACTCTTTGAAGAAGTATGCACGTACCATCCCCGGACGGTCGGCATTGAGCGCGGCATGTATAAAGACGTTATCCAGCCGTTCATACACCAGGAAATGCTGCGGACAAATACCATGTTTCATATTACGCCGATCGAACACGCCAAAGTAGGATCCAAGCTGGAGCGCGTCAAGATGCTCGGCCCCAGGTTCAAAGCCAAAGGAATATGGCTCCCGGAGAGCGCGCCCTGGCTGGCAGAGTTTGAAGCGGAGATGCTCGGCGTTACAAAGGACGGGTTCAAGTCTTTATTTACAGACCTGGTCGATACCCTGGCCATGCAGCAGCAGATAGCCGTCCCGCCGACTAACAGCGGGCGTGAACATAACGAAAGACAGAACGCCGGTCAACCGCTCGTGCGGAAAGACCGTGATCCATTTTCAGGCAAACGCGTGGGCATACCGCACATATCGCGGCCCGCGCACACACGTAACTAAACAAGGAGTATGTATGAAAAGATTTATGATCGGTTTTATCCTGGGGATAATGATATCGTCGGGAATAGCATTCGCAGCAGCAAAGCGCGAGAGCGGGAGTTCAGATGCGAAGTCAATCGTGGGATATGGACAAGACACGGCAACACATATAACCATATTGAAGACAACCGCTGATGGAGCGTTAGTCATTAACTAAAACACATAAACAAAAGGGGAAAGAACATGCGAAAAAAATTAATGCTGATGATCCTGGCGGCCCTGTTAATGCTACCAGTGACAGCACAAGCCAAAAGAGAAAGTGGAAGTTCAGACGCGGCTTCAACCGTGTTGTACGGATCGCCCGATGGCGGTTCGACAATAGTCCCCATCAAAGTAACCGCAGCAGGCGCGGTATCGGCTGATATGTCAGCTGTTGGACAAAGCATAATTCCGGCAACCGACAACACCTACTATTTAGGTTCAGGTGGTGCATCGCAAAAAAGGTTCGCAGGATTATATTCAGCGGGAGATATTAAGATAGGCGACTATGTATCAGCTACTTCGTTTACGGGTGTTATTTATGTAGATTCAGTGAGTGAAATTCAGGCAGCTATCAATTTAATCGAGGGTTCGTCAGCGCAAGGTGGAACAATTTATATCCTCCCTGGATCATATACGCTAACCACTCCGCTTTTAATTGGGGCGGGTGCAGCCGGAGGGTCAGAGCGAAATATTGAAATAAAAGCACTCGCTCCGCAAGGTCATGGTGGAAGGGGCGTAACCTTAATTGCTCCGTCTGGGCAACCGGCTATTATAGTTGGTAATGAAGCAAAATCGTTCGCTAATTACTATACTAAGATTGATGGTATTTATGTGTATGGCGCAGCAACACCTGTGGCCGGAACGATTGGAATAAAACTAATCAATAACGCGAACACCGCTATTAGTAATTTTAGAATACGAGGATGTGCGGTAGGGTTATGGGTTTACGCTTCCGGGAATGGTGGATCGGGTCAGTACAGCATGCTAAACCATTTTACCAATTTTGGTATTTATAACAACACGGTAGGTATTTTGATAAGCAACGGACATACGACGGGTGCAACATTTAACAACGGAAACACCTTTAGCGATTTCTATATCAATTCAAACAATACGGATATTCAGCTTATAAAAACTGCTCTTGGTGGAGAAGTAGGTGGGAACAAATTTATCAACGCCTATATAGAAGTCACCGTAAATACTAACGTAATGCTCGATATTCAAGGAGCAACAACAACCAGATTTATTGGTTGTAGCTTTGATGGTGTAAGCGGTGGAGTTGATCAGATAAAACTCGATTCTGCTTCTACATATACTCAATTTATTGGGTGTTCGACAGATATGCCCTGGGTTGATTCTGCAACGGACGGGCAAAATGTATTTAATTTTAAAGGGTATCTTATGCCGGAACTCTATTCAGAAAGTGAATATGAATTTGAAATGCCGGCATTATTTACTGGTTTGGGAAACACCTCCGCGACAAATGCAGTTGTGATGAATAACAGCGATGATGATTTGATTGCTCAATTTGGGAATGATCGTCATGTTTATTTCCCTCACGACGCAACTGTTGATGGTGATTTGTATATCACCACTCCATATACCCTGCCTGGTGGTGATCAAATAACGCAGCAATACGCCGGTGTTTTTGATTTTCTTGGAGTAGGCGGGTCTGATGACACCGACCTTCGCATTGATGCCGATGGAACGTGGCCTATATTGTTAAGCATTACTGATGATTACGTCGAGGTCAACGATAAACTATTAACTTCATTTGGTTCAAAGTTATACAAGTATGCGGTTGCTGACATTAGTTATATGAGCGCAACAGAACCGAGGGTGACAGGATGGGGAGCGAGCCAATTGTCAGTAGGCTTGGCCGGAGTAGATGAAATCGGAGCTACGGAAGGATACGTTACTCTTGGCGAGGCCGCGGATTATCTTCTATTCACAATGAGAGTTCCTTCAACATTTGTTGATGTGGGAGCGGCCACTGATCTGGTGATTCAATTTGATATGCTTGAAGTCGCCGCAGAAGAAGTAAACGTTGATGTGCGTATTTTTGAGTATGGAAATACGACCCCAATAGTTACCGACACGGTGGTTGTGGCGAATGGAGCTGCAAGGGCGTGGAATGGGCTTGTAACGCTATCAACGGGAATTGGTGCTGTAGCGAACATAGACGCTGATGATATTTTGCTTATTGAAGTAACGGCAACAGCCGACGCTGATGATGTTAATATCTACGGTGCAAGACTAAAATATAGAACCGGGTTAGAAGCAACCCAATAAGGAGGATAAGATGAAAATTCTGAAAAGTTTAATTGCGTGCATTGTTATTTTATCTCAAGTAACTATTGCTCCCGCAGATGTTATTCAACAGAAAGAAGGAACCAAGAACTGCACATTTGTTCTTGATACTCGACAAGCAAGATATGGGTATGGAGATGCGTTTTTTTCAAAGGGAAGCCCGGCAGTTACAGTCGCCAGAACAAATGACGCAACTCATTGGGGAACATATCAAAATTCAGCAGGAACACTGGTAAGGGATTCCTCGAATACAATACGGTTAGCTTACGGAACCTATGATATTAACGGATACACGCCTTATCCTAATCCAATCATATTGAGAGAAGGTGCAGTTCAAAATATGGTTTGGTGGAATGAAGACTTAACAAATGCTCAATGGGTAAAAACCGATACAACCATAGGCTCCAATGAAGCTGCCGCGCCAGATGCAGCGACAACGGCTGACTCGGTAACGGCGACAGCTGCCAACGGAACGTGCATACAGGCAACGGCGGGAGTAGATGCATCGAGCGCGTCTGTATTTTTAAAGAGAAAAACCGGAACTGGCAAGGTGTATGTTACCTGGGATAATGGAGAAACATATACAGATATTACGGCGGCGTTAGCGGCAGGGCTTGTAGTGGGCGAATGGATTAGACCGTATTCCGAAGGCTATGTTGCGGCGACAAGTCGTGGAATAGGAATTAAAATTGAAACGAGCGGCGATGCTGTTTACATGTGGGGAGCCCAGATGGAATCCGGGAAGAAGATAACCTCATCATATATTCCTACAAACGGAACGCGATATACTCGCAACAAGGATTCTCTTACATACGCAGGTGCAAGTAATTTTACCGTTTCAGATTCCGGTTCAATTTTGCTTCGGTTTAGGATATTGAGAAAACCAAATCAACAAGTAGCTGGGAATGATTATCGCACTTTGTTAATGATGCAGATTGACGCAAGTAATTACTGGACTATTAAGTTTAACTCCCAAGCAAACAACTATTGTTATTTTACAACAAAAAATGCAACGAGCGAAACCGCTACATCATTTGGGAATTTTGATGCCTTTAATAAATATGATTCTATCACTCTAATAGTTTTATATTCAGCAGCAGGGTCATATCCCGGACAATCGACGTGGAAAGAAAACACATTTGTTAATGGGATGTTTGTAAATCATGGGAACGCCACATATCCTCCGGTTGGGGCTGTGCCAAACATAGTCATGGACGATTCGTCAAACGATATGGGGCTCGAAGTTTTAATATTTAGTCCGGAAGTATGGACGCTCGATGAAGTTGCCGAAATGCAAGCGAAGTATGGCGGTAGTTTGTAATGGACGACATATTCGCAGTAGACAACAAGCAGAATAAAGTGACGTTTAATGTCGTTATGAAATGGAACGAGCCGACGGAACAGTGGAGGATGCTGTTCTTAAATAAAACCATACAAGAGTTTGCTCGTCTATCCATATGGCAAAAACTCCGAATGTTGTTTACTGGGGAACTCAAAACATTTTTCGACTGTCCGAACTTCGGGCGGTTCTTTAAGGGAAGCGATAAGACGAACCCGACAACGTATCAGATAACTATAGCAAAGGAATAGGACATGATCATCCGGCAAGTGACAAAAGAAGATGTGCCAAACTGCCTGGACCTATTAAAAGAGTTCCAGGAAGAAGCGCTGAAAAAGTACGGCACGAACATCGACCCGGACCAGATACTGTCTACGGTCGAGCATTACCTGGAGTATTCATTTGTCGCAGAGCATGATGGCAAGATCGTGGGGATCCTGGCGGGACAGGCAATGAAAATCCCGGCCGCGGACAAGCCGATATACCACGAAGCCGTCTGGTACGTTTCAAAAGCACATCGGCGCGTCGGTATTCATCTTTTAAAGACGCTGGAGCAGAAATGCCGAGAAACTGGAATAGGGCATATAATAATGGCGCACATGTATAACAGCATGCCGGACGCATTGGCAAAGTTTTATATTCGGAGCGGATATCGCCCGTTTGAAATTCACTACATAAAAAACATCAAGGAGGTAGAAAATGAAGTACCGGCTACATAACTTGCGCGCTTATACGCTGAATGAAATGAATGCGCGATACCTGGTCGTATCAGGCACAACCGCAGCACTGATAGGCGTAATGGCTTTGTCGTCAGCCGCCACGATAGCGACCACGCAATACAACGCGAACCAGCAACGCATCGACCAGAAGAAGATCCTGGACGACCAGAACAACAAGGCCACAGCCTATGAATCAAAGATGGCCGGGGCCGACGCCGCAGCCAAAGCTGCCGCGGACGCGAAGATCATCGCGAAGAAACGCGCAGTGACACAGACAATTCTGACGTCGCCTTTAGGCGCGGCAGACGATGCAGGAACCGGGGCGAAACCAACGCTCCTGGGAGGAATATAACATGACCCGCAACCCGTCAGAACACTTAAGACTTTATAACGGATGGAAAGGCAGACGAGCGACGCTCGAAGCCGGATGGCAAGAAAACGCATATTATTGTTTACCGCGCCGATCGTTCATCACGCGATACCATAACATCGGGGACAGACTTCCGGACGACCTGTTCGATTCGACCGCGCCAAACAGCGTAGACTACGCAGCCGCGGGCATCCAGGGATATCTGACAAACCCGGCAACGCGATGGTTTAAGCTAATGCTCAAAGACAGGCGCATGATGGAAATGGCCGGAGCAAAAGCGTACCTGCGTGATTGCGAAGACGCGATATACGACGCGCTGAACGGATCCAATTTTTACCAGGAAGACACGGAAGGGTACCGAAACCTGCTCGTTATAGCAACGGACGTGTTATACGAAGACGAAGACATCGAAACCGATATCCGCTTTTTAAGCGTCCCGATCGAGAACTGCGTGATCGTACCTAACGCGTCCGGGAGGATCCGAACAGTTTATATTATGTTTGAGTACACCGCGGACCAGGCCGTCGAGAAGTTCGGCCAGGCGAAAATGTCAAAAGAACTTATGGAAGCGTACACTAACCTCAATTTTGACAAGAAATGGCAGTTTTTATATTGCGTTTACCAGCGGCCCGTGTTCGACGCGTCCAAGAAAGACAAGAAGAACATGCCGTTTGCCAGCGAATGGATAGACGTCAAGGCCCTGACGAGCGTCAAGGAAGGCGGATATAACGAGTTCCCGTTCATGATATCGCGCTGGGCGAAAGCATCAGGCGACGATCCGTACGGCGTATGCCCAACCGATCGCGAGATATCGAACATTAAGACCCTGAACGCCATGTGCGCAACGAACCTGATAGCAGGCGAGAAGATGTCCGATCCGCCGCTTGATATACCAGACGAAGCGTTCATGCGCCCGTTAGACTTCCAGGCGGGCGGCCTGAACATGCGAAACACCGGCTACGCTGGCGAGAAGATCAACCAGATATACGCCAGCGGCAATGTGCCGTTTGCGTTAGAATACGAAGACGCCCGGCGCCGCATGATTCAACAGGCTTATTTCAACGACCTGTTTATTGTTCTGAACCAGCGCATAGACGCCACAGCCGAAGAAATCAGAGCGCGCGTAGCAGAGCGCATGTTGCTACTCGGCCCGGCGATCGGCATGATCGTCACCGACAAGCTGCGCCCCGCGGTCGAAAGAACATATAACATATTGTACAGGCTCCGCAAGTTACCTCCGACACCACCCGGACTTCAGGGCCAGCAATTCATAGTCGTGGCAACGTCACCATTGGCCCAGGCGCAGAAAGCCGTGGAGATGCAAGGCCTGAACATGGCCATGAACATCGTGGCGCAGCTTATGCAGATACAGCCAGAGATCATAGACAAAGTTAAATGTGACGACGTGCTGGACTTTGCGGCCGACATCACGAACCTCAATCCGAAACTTATACGCGATGACGCAGAAGTCGCGGAGATCAGATCGAACAGAGCGGCTGCTAATGCTATGGCACAGCAAATGCAGATGATGGAGCAAGGGGCAAACACGGTCAAAACAGCCAGCGAAGCAGATAGAAACCTGGCTACTGCGGGAGCAGGAAAGGGGATGGCATGATAGGAATAGGGAACAACAAGCGACAGAAACTGCTGGAGATCACAAGAGCGGTAAAAGACAACGCCGAAGTTTACAAGCGCGTGTTCGGTAGTCCGGACGGACTCATGGTCCTGAAGGACCTGGAACGCCGGTCGTTTGTAAGCCGGACGACGTATGACCCAGATAGCAAGAAAATGGCTCTTAATGAAGGGCGACGTTCGCTCTTTGTTTACATTAAGGGTTTAGTGGACAAGGATGTGGAAATACTCATATCCGAACTGACAGGGGATAAGTAACCGTGCCATATTTAGACAGTAAAAAAAATAACGAATGCACTCGGAAATGGTACCACGAACACAGGGACCAGAACCTGGCACAGCAAAGAATATTTCGCGAGAAAAACCCGTTCTATCAAAAAAGGCGCAAGGCAATACTTAAGTACCCTGGGGAACTGACAATAGCGACAATCCAGGATGTCTATGAATCCAACATAAAGAAGTTTGGAACATTAACATGCATTTACTGCATGGCGCCGATCTCTTTTGGTAATGACTCTTTAGAACACATTATCCCACGTAAAAAAGGAGGAACCAATGGCATATTAAATTTAGCAGTAGCTTGTGTGCAGTGCAACAGAAAAAAACGAGATCATACTGTAGAAGAATTTTTAATAAATAGGACAACCCCGCGCCCTGAAAAGGATAACACGCGGCCCTAAAAGGAGGGCAAAATGAACAGAACGCATATGTTTTACAGACAGAGAGCAAGCAGGGTAAGGTTTGAAGACGCAGCCGGTGGGAACGGCGCAGGTGGCGGTTCAGGTGATGGCGATGCAGGAGCAGCCGCAAAAGCAGCCGCTGATGCCGCTGGCGCAGCCGCTGCAGCCAAAGGAACAGGGGATTGGACCACAAGCCTGACACCGGAAGCAAAAAGCCTTGTAACGCTTAAAGGCTGGAAGACGCCAGCAGAAGCGCTGGCCAGTTATAGCGGCCTTGAAAAACTCGTTGGCGGGGACAAGATCGCCGCGCCGCGTAAAGATAAAGACGGTAACTATGAGAAAGGCGAACTCGAACGGTTCCTCCAAGCAGCCGGAGCGCCGAAAGACGCCAAAGAATACTCGCTGCCAAAGGACCTGAAGATGGAAGCAGGTACAGGACTGACACCAGCCGCGCTGGAACAGTTCAAGCCGATCGCGCAGAAGTACGGACTGCTCCCTCATCAGTTCCAGGGAATCATGGCAGAGTTTGCAGGCATGCTGAACGCCGGAGCAAAGCAGTCAGCGGAACAGAAAGAGAAAGCACACAACGAAGCGGTGACAGCGCTCCGCGGGGAATACGGCGAAGCATACGATGAAAAAGCGGGCCTGGCAAACAGGGTCCTGCGGTCGTTTGTAGATAAAAACAGAGCAGACGCGATCGTGCAGAAGTACGGCAGCGATCCTGATATTATAAAGTTACTGGCCAACGTAGGCGAAAACATGAGCGAAGACAAGATTGGCGCAAGTAACATGGCCGGTGGAACGCTCACGCCCGCGCAGGCGGCCGAGGAACTCCGAACGATAACGGCAGACATTAAACACCCGCTGTTTGTCGCGGGACACAAGGACCATGCCTACTGGGTAAACCGTAGAATGGATCTTGAGAAACTCGCAGCAGCAGGGAAGTAAATCAGCGTGAGGACAAGGCACAGCGCCCCTTCATGCCGGTGCAACGAGCAAGCGGACAACCTCCAAGAGGCCCGAAACAGAGCAGCAAATGGTGAGATAAGGCCCGATAAGGACAACCTGAACTAAACCACGGAGAGTAAAGGTTAAACTTATAAAACAATAACAGGAGGATAGTATGGCAATAGACACGATTCTGCAGAACACGTACAGCAGCAATATAATGCTGGTGTCCCAGCAATTGCTCGCGAACCTTGAAAAGGCGGTTTATATTAAACCGGATTGTAAAGGTGAAATGGCGTTCCAGGAACAGCTCGCCAGTTCAGAAGCGCTCGAAAAGACCGGCAGGAACCAGGACGTTGTGAACGAAGACCCGTCCTACAACCGCAGGAAGATCACCCCGCGGTATTTCTACAAGGCGCCCCTTGTAGATTCGATGGACAAAGTGTACATGGTGAAGGACCCGACGTCTGAAATCGTTCAGTCGAACGGTGGCGCCCTCGCCAGAGCGAAAGATACCGTAATCGCGAATGCGTTGTTTGCGACCGCTTACGGCGGCAAAGAGGGCACGACAACCTACGCGTTGGCCACGGCCAACAAAGTAGCGGTCGGATCCACGGGCCTCACGGTGACGAAGCTGCGCGCCGCGGCACAGATCCTGAACGAGAACGAAGTACCGAAATCGGACAGGTTCATTGCCTGCGCGTCACAGGGCGTCACGGACTTGTTGTCCGCTGATGAAATAACGAGCGTGGACTTCAATACAGTCAAAGCGCTCGTCGACGGAACAGTGAACCAGTTCATGGGCTTCTCGTTCGTGCAATCAGAGAAGATGCCGATATCCTCAACAACGAGGAAAGCGGCGGCGTTCCATAAAACAGGCCTATGCCTCGGTGTATGGCTTGACCTGAAGACCAGCATCGACATACTGCCTGGGAAGCATTTCTCGGCCCAGATATATGCCGGTCAGTCTTACGGCGCGACCAGGCTCGAAGAAGCGAAAGTCGTCGAGATCAGCTGCTACGAAGCCTAAGTAGCAATCGTCGGCAAAGAGTATAAAACATAAACTGAAATAACAAGGAGGCAAGCATGAGTGCAGTAAAAGGTGTAAACAAGACGATACAGGACGCCGTCACGCCCGCGACGCTACTCGCGCCGGAAGTGATCGGGTCAAAAGAACACGTGATCTACGATGAGTATGAAGCGGCCGGATTAGAGGCTGCGTCAACCATCACGCTCCCGGAAGTTCCGCTCGGAGCCATGATCACCGACTGGATAATCGATCATGACGCGCTCGGATCCAGCGTAACGCTGAAATTCGGGACGGTCGCAAGCGATGCCGTGTTTATGGCGGCCGCTGCGTCAGCCTCGGCGGGTAAGAAATATTACCAGTCGAACGGTGTAGCCGCCAGTCTCGGCTATCGTTGCGACAGCGCAACGAAGTGTCAGCCGGTCATAACGACCGCTGGCGCCGCTGCAACAGGCACGATTAAGGTCATGATTAAGTACACGACCAAGAACTAAGGAGATCGGGGCCGGGGACTCAAAACCCCGGTCCCAACCTTACTATGCAGATAAAATACGGCATACAGACAAGAAGACATTTCCCCGATATCGTCGACCGATACCTAGGCAAAGACCTTTTGATATTGGGGTCCGGCCAGAACATATGGTGGGAAATGGATAAAGCCAGGGAACGTCTGCCTGGCTCCGACATCATGGTTATAAATCACACGCTCATGGGCCTTGAGTGGATGATACGGACCGACAAGATCAAGATCACACATTACGCCAGCCTTCACCCGGAGTTCTTCTATTTTCTCGATGTATGGATGAAAGGCTACGGAGTCGAAACGCACAGCAACCAGGACCACGAACGCGTAATGAACCGGTGGCCTTTGAATGGCGACGGGTCAAGCGCCTTATTCTCTTTGAAAATAGCATTACTCATGGGATATAAACGTATCGTGATATGCGGCGTCCCGCTTAACAACACGCCTCGATTTTACGATCACCCTGACACGAACTACTTTATGGCGGACCCGGCAATACACATGGCATGGCAAGACTTCAAGAAAGCGATTGGTGAAGAAGGTGCAGAACGGATCCGATCAATGGGCGGATACCCGCTCGCATTATATGGCGCACCGGAGGGCGAATGGATCAGCTAATACTCGTATGCGGCAGCGCAGAATGTTTATTTGACGACCTGGCAAGGGTTCACAGCCTCGCATTTCCGCACACAAACCATATCGCCTGCGTGAACCATACAGCGCTTTATTACCCCTATTTTGTAGACCACTGGATAAGCTGGCACCCTGAAACATTCCACGGCAACCGGGAGTTTGTAAAGGGATATCCGACAACACACTGCCACGTAGACGGCAAGGGAATACACCGCGTATGGAAATTCCCGAAATTTGAATGCAGCGACAGTTCGTTATTTGCTGTCAAGGTATGCCTGGCGCTGGGATATAACAAAATCATACTCTGCGGCGCGCCGCTCGATAACAGCCGGAAGTTTTACGAACCATACGGCGCCGAACACGGACACGCCGCGGACAACGTGCAGGACATATGGAAAAAAGAGATCCCCGGCTTTGCCGATCGAGTGCGGTCAATGAGCGGCAACACAATGAAAATGCTGGGCGAACCGACACGGAAGTGGGCCAATGTTTGATATTTATATAAGCACGAAACAGCGGGAAGCGAAACTCGAACGCTGCGTAAAGGCGATATTCGCGAACACATACAAGAACTGGCGGCTGGTTATCCGGTACAACATTCTTGACGAAATCATTATACAGAATAGCAACCGCGAAGTGAAGAACATGCAAGGCGACTGGTTCCTCGGATTAAGCGACGACACAGAACTGCTGCCTGATTGTCTCGAGCGCCTCGACGAGATAGCGCGCGTGACGTTTCCGGACACAGACGGCGTAATAGGCCTGAACCAGATCAACATCCCCGACGCCCCGCAAGGAGCGATACCATGCACCGGCCGCAAGTTCGCTGAACGATTTCCGAACATGCAGATACAATGCCCAGATTATATGTACTGGAACGCGGAGAAGGAGTTCGAGAAATACGCGCGCTCCATCGGGAAGTTTATATGGTGTAGCGAGGCGCGATTAAACCATTACCACCCATCAGTTATGCCGAAAGAGATGGACGAAACGCACAGAGAACTGCGCCAGCGGACAACCGCTTGTGACATGGACGTCTACGAGAAAAGAAACGCTGCCGGATTGCTATGGGGAAAGGACTTCAAATGTTTATCGTAAGTTTTGCGACACCGAAATACGAGGTCGAGGCAGCCATACTGCTGCGAGATATGCAAGCATTCAACATCCCGCATGAGGTCCATTTTATCCCCGACATGGGCGGATGGCTGCAGGCGAACTTTTACAAGGCCGAGTTTATCAAAGCCATGTTAATAAAACATAACCGCCCGGTCGTGTGGCTTGACGCTGATACGGAGATAAGAGAATACCCCGCATTATTCGATGAACTAACGTGCGACTTTGCGGTCAACTATTTTAAGAATACACAGCTCGCGGCCGGGATGATGTACTTCGGGAATACGCTGAAAGCATACGCACTGCTGCACGCCTGGACAGAAGAAAACAAAAAGCACCCGGACCTTATGGACCAGACGAACCTGCAGGCCGTTATAACGAACTGCCCGGAACTTAACGTCGTACATCTGCCCAGAGAATACTGCACATTTGATTTATGTAAAGAACAAACGAACGCTGTCCTGTGGAGCCGCCAGGCCAGCCGCATACACAGGGAGGCATGATGAACGCAAAAGAGATCTACACGCAACTATGGTCGACCGATTACACGCGATCGCAATGCGCAAAACCTCTCGCGCAACACATCATCGCAACAGCGCACAAGAATACGCGACTGCTTGACATCGGATGCGGAGATGGAACGACCGTCAAGATATTACGGGACCGCGGATTTGACGCGTATGGAGTAGACATCACTATGGCAGGCGTAAATAAGAAGTTCCCGGACGAACTAACAACGCATTTTTATGAATTATCCGCGACAGATATGCACCTGTTCAGCGACAACCAGTTTGATTACACCTTTTCTACTGACTGCCTGGAGCATTTAAGCCCAGAAGACGTCATGCTGGCAATAAAAGAGATCGGGAGAATTACGAGAGTAAAAACATTTCATGTTATGCCGATATGGGGCGACGAAAGACTGGGGATGGACCTTCACCTCACGCAAAAGGATCCGGCCTGGTGGGACAATATGTTTAAGTCAATCATCACTAAAAATATAGAAATAAAAATAATGGGACGCGAACAGTTCCTAAAGGAGATGCGGCATGGCCAGTAAATTGGAGATCATCAACGCAGGACTAACGATAATCGGACAGGACCCGATAACATCACTGACCGACCCGGACAACGAAACCGCGCGTAAGGCAAACAGGATATACGAGATCGCCAGGAAAGCGCTGCTCCGTAAGCATTTTTGGAACTTCGCGATGGACGAGGCCTCGCTTGCGCTTACGGTCGACGTCCCCGCGTTGGCTGATTTCACGACGGTGTTCCAGCTTCCGACAGATTACATCAGACTGGAAAAAACAAACCTGCCGCAAGGATCGGCGTATAAGATTAAAGGCAAAACGATATACTGTAACGCCGCAACGCTCGCGATTAATTACGTCTACGATTGCGTAGACCCGACCGTGTACGACGCGACGTTTACCGAATGCCTGGCCCTGCACGTGGCCGCCATGCTGACATACGCGATCACGACCAACGCAACCCTGGCCGCCAACGTCAGGACAGAAGCTAAAGACTCGCTACAGCAGGCCAAGTCAATAGACAGCCAGGAAGAATCAATTGATAAACCGATAACAGGATCGTGGATATCAGCGAGGCGCCGATGAAGACATCGCCAATTATAAACAGTCTTGTAGGCGGAGTATTAAGTCCGAAAGCTAAAGGACGAACGGACATACAGCAATATGGCCAGTCGGCAGAAGAACTGCTGAACTGTATCGTTGAATGCTACGGCGGAGCAAAGAACCGCGCTGGCTTTTACTACATCGCCGAAACGAAATACTCGACGAAAGATAGCCGTTTGATGCCTTTTAACTTTAACGATATCCAGGCATACCAGATCGAGATGGGCGATTATTATTGCCGCTTTTATAAGGACCAGGCGCAGATCGTTATGACTACAGCCACAGCATGGGCGCCCGTTACAGCATACGTAGCCGGTAACTTTGTGACTTCAAGCAGCATAATATATTATTGTGTAACACCGCACAGTTCGACCAGCGGATCCTTTGCGGCAG
>Ga0172381_10003052_pt1 | contig 18010 bp, 17 predicted proteins | sample Leawel6488metaG_FD_119754 | JGI IMG/M metagenome (GOLD analysis project Ga0172381, IMG submission 119754) | Leachate microbial communities from a municipal landfill in Southern Ontario, Canada - Leachate well 64-88 metaG | ecosystem: Engineered > Solid waste > Landfill > Unclassified | place... | reverse complement strand
TCAATAGTTACTTGTACTTATAGATATTTAAGTAATCCTATATACACTGCATTAAATCAGAGAATTTTTTACAGGATCACTACTGTGGGTATTGACTCTAATAATATAGTTGTCGAGACTCCTATTCAAGAAATACAATCTTTTTCTCACCATGAAATTGAAAGATTAGACTGGATTTGGCGTGAAGCAATTCGTCGTAATAGATGGATATTAGAACAAGGTGGTGAGCGTGTAAAAGTTTTTTTAAGAAAATATGTTGGAATACAATGTTCATGTTGGGATACTGAGAAAAAGCATCCTATAAATGATTGTACATTGTGTTTTGGTACTGGTATTTTAGGTGGGTATGATGGGCCATTTGATATGATACTTGCTCCTGATGAATCAAGTAAACGTAAAAATCGTACTGAATACGGATATCATGTTGAACATTCTTGGGAAACTTGGACAGGTCCAAGTCCATTATTATCTCATCGTGATTTTATAGTTAGACAAAATGGTGATAGATATAGTTTAGGTGCTGTGACAGTACCTTCATCTCGTGGTATGATATTACAACAGCATTTTTCAATGAATATGTTTGATTCATTAGATATTCGTTATAAAGTACCTATTATAGGAACTTCTGAATTATCATATCCACAAACAAGATTTCAAAATGAAGGATCAAATGTTTATCCTCAAATTACTGAAAAATCATTGATTCCAGATGAGAGAGAATTGCGTGGTAGAACAGTAGTGTGGGAAAACATAACATATTAATATGCAAATAATATTTGAACCAAAACTTTTTTTACCTATAGTTAAGTTAGGTAATTTAAACCATAGATTTTTAAATGGTTTAGCTAAAAAAATAGTTTCAATAATAAAACAAGAAATAAAACAAGAAAGTTTTGATGGTGTTTCAAAAGATTTAATTAATTCTTGGAGTTATAGAGTTTCAGGTGATTCTATTCATATATTTTCAAACCATGATGCATTTAAAGATGATAAAGACAAAGAAGTTGAAGAAGAAGAAGTTGAAAAAGTTGAAGAAGATAATAATGTAGATGAAACTGTAGAGCCTGTTGTTGAAAAAGTTTATAAAATGAAGTCACGTCGTGTATCTATTACAAATAAAGGAGAAGTCACCACTCAAAAAACGACAGCTAGAACTTTGTCTAATGGAGAATGGTTATTCCCATCAAGTCAAACTCCAGCATTTATGGTAAGAGCAAATAAACGTATCCTGAAAATGTTATTTGAAAGTATTCAAAAATATGTTATACAAATTACTAAGAAAAGAATGTAGGTAGGCTATGCAAATTGATTTAGATAAAGACCTAATTGTAATAGGTAATGTTGTTGGATCACATACAGTAAGAGATATCAGTGTGACAATTAAGTATGGAGAATCAGTAAGATTGAACTCTAAGCAAGTATCAAAATCAATTGATCTCATTCATGATATAGAATCAAAAAAATTACGTATTGATTCACGTTTATATAAATCAAATTTGTCTATGAAAAAACAACATAATATCAAGGATGATAAAGTTTCAAAAGTTGTTGATATTGGTTTTAATGATTTAAAGAATTCAGTACAGAATAACACACAAGCATTATCTGATATGTCTAAAATTATTCAAGATTTAGTATTAGAAATGAAAAGTATGCATTCAGAATCATTAAGAGAAATACCTAGCCCTAATATTTGGAATGGTTTACTTTCTAAGGTATCTGAAATAATTTCTGAATTGGGAGATATAAAAGTATCAATATCTAATATGGATAATATTGCTATAGGGAATGATATATCTTTAGACGATTCAAGATTTGAAGATTTAAAATCATTATTGAAAAAAGAAATAAGTTCCATTAAATTTTCCAGTATCTCAACTAATGAACTGAGTAATGGGTATACAGGTTTTGTACCAGATGTATATATACCTTCAAAATTAACTGGTTCTGTTGAGGTAGTTGATACTAAAATAACAACTGAATCTGTAAAATCAGATGGGTCGAAGATGAGAGATAACTTACGTGCTTTAAAGGCATTGAAGGACGATAAATAATAATGTGGGTAATAGATAGTAACTATCTTAAAACTGATTTTTTCTATGGTGTAATAAATATTAATGATTAATGAGCCTTTATCATTTGTATTTTATTTTGAAAAGAATCTTTATTTTGCACATTGTGTTGATGGTGATGATGGGTCTGTTAATAGGTATCTTGTTAAACAGATAACGAAAAAAAATTATGACAAATTGTATAAAAATACTTCTGAACTTATAAATATTTATGATATATATAATATATTTACTGATTCTGAAATTTTTGTTGTGGACATACACATAGGTTGTATGTCAATAGTTAATCAATGGGTGATCGAATATAAATATTTACCTGAAAAAATAAGACATGATGATTGATAATGAATTTTTCTTTTATAATATTTATACGTAGATTACAAAATATGTAGTTATATGTAACTGATTAATAAAAAGGAGTTTAAAATGTTTGGAGTAGGACTTGACATTGGAACAATGAATATCATTAGTTCTCGAAAAAATGAAGCAGATGATTTAGTGGTAAAACGTATTCGAGATGCATTTTTGGATTTAGACCTAGATGCTAAAAAAATGTTGAAACTTACAAAAGTAAGTTATATTGAATATAGTGATAAAATAATAATTGTTGGTGACAATGCTTTAAATACTGCTAATATTTTAAAGAAGGATGCACGTAGACCTTTAAGTAAAGGTATAATATCCCCATCTGAAATTGATGCAGTTGAAGTTCTTTCAGTCATGATCAAACAAGTTTTAGGTAAACCACAGAAAAAAGATGAAGTATGTTACTATTCAGTACCTGCAGCTCCTGTAGATGATCCTACTCGTGATGTTATTTACCATGCTAAAGTTTTTAGTCGTATTGTAGAAGATTTAGGTTATAAAGCTATAGAATCAAATGAAGCTCTTGCTATTATATTTTCAAATTGTGCTGAAGATGGATTTTCAGGTTTGGCATTTTCATATGGTTCTGGTATGGTAAATATAGCATTATCGTATCATACTTTAATGAGTATGTCATGTTCAATATCTAAAGGCGGTGATTGGATTGATACTCAAGCTGGGAAAGCTCTTAATTTAACAGCATCCAAAATGTGTTCAATTAAAGAAAAAGGTATTAATTTATTAGATCCAAAAGATCGCACTGAGGAAGCAATCAGTATTTATTATAAATCATTGATTGAAGAATCTATTCATAATATGGTTGAGCAGGTAAATAATCTTGGAGATTCTGAATTCCCTGAAGCAATTCCTATTATTCTATCAGGAGGTACATCACAAGCTCAAGGATTTTTGGAGCTATATAAATCTATTTTTAAAAATTATAAGGATAAGTTAAAGTTAGATATAAGTGAAATTCGAATGGCAAATAACCCATTAACAAGTGTTTCTGAAGGTTTGTTGTTACAAGCACTTCAGGACAGTGAAGATTGAGGAGAATTTTATGAAGAGTTACAAAGGTATCCCATTGAAAGACGGAATGGTTGTTAAAACTGAGAGTAAAAATGTTACATCTTTAAAAGATGTTGAAGAAAAAAGAAAGTCAACATTGGAATCTGAACCTATTCAAGATAAAGAGATTGAAGAAGATAAAGAAGAGTTAGATTCTTCAAAATTAAACCATATGCTTAAATCTGAACTTGAAAAAAAAGCAAAAAGTATGGGTATTTCTGTGACTGATAACATGACAAAAAAATATTTAATTAAAGAAATTATTAAAAGTTATAATCATAAAGCATAACCTATGTCTTATTATTGGTTAGTAAATTCTACAAAAAAAAGATTGATTAAAGAATTGAAAGGTGTGTTTACTGACCATCCTTATTATTCTAAAATTGTACCATTTATTCAAGATAAATTTTCTTTCTCAGAACGCCCACAATATGGTATAATATTAAAATCATCTTCTGGAAATAAAGTAAATCTTAGCCCTCAGAATTTTATTGGTACTATTAAGAGTTATTGTACTAAGGCTTATATTGATGGTTATCAAGGAATGTTCTTAGAATGGTTAAGGGAAGATACATTATCATTAAAAAATAATAATGGTATTTTCCCAACAAACCCAGGTTTCTATAAAATAGAAGTGATTAGTGTAAATGAACAGAAAACATCTGGTTCTATAATTGTTGATTCTACTCATTCTATATTTGATGAGCATATACTTACTGCTATTACTGGGCTTGAAAATACAGCTTTATTAGAAAAAGAACCTATTCTAGGTACTGTGCGTTTATATTTAGGCAATAGTTTGTATGGATTAACTGAAGGTGTTGATTTTGAAATTTCTGGTAAAAATATTACATTCTTAACACCTTTATATCCATATACTGATGTATATGCTGATTATAAAGTTTTTATTGGGTCTAGTGGTCCTTATCAATTCAATTCTTTTACATCGAATAATGAGATATTGCCTGGAGTGGTACTTGCATTTGGGAATCGTATTTTACAAGGTGATCGTTGTGTCATTATGGTCACAGATACTCGTATTAATGCTTATGACGAGTATGGTGGTCGCTATGATATGACATTTGAACTTGATACTATTGCAAGAGATCCTATTCAAGCAGAGCAAATATCAGATTTTGCTTCAGTATCAATACTACAATTGATGGATACATTAGCTAATGAAGGTATTGTACTCACTGATGGTCCTAATTTAGGTGGTGAATCAGAAGAAGTTTATGATGAAGAAGGTGATGAACAGTATTATTCTTATAGTTTTTCTTTATCATTACAAACTGATTGGGCATATTACAAACCGTTACCTATAATGATTCATAAGATATTATCTGAGGATGTTCTTATGGAGATGAAAATTACAGATGAGGATTATAGTGATAGAATACAGTCTATCACTAATTTAGATATTGAAAAATTTTATTAATTTTATATTTCATGTAATTAAATATTTTTATCTTTTTATGTTTTGAGTATATTGAGTGAATTAATATGTAACAGGAGGAATAAGATATGCCAGTTTATAAATATCTATGTAAATCATGTGGGTTAGAATTTGATAAATTAGTTTCTGTATCAGATGCTAAAAAAGAATCTGATTGCATAAGTTGTAGTGGTAAAGCAAATAAAATGATTACATCAGCTAATTTTAATTTTAAATCAAAACAGGAACAAGGTTCTACTGGTATTCATGATATTGATTATCCTAATGTAGATAAAGCTGTTGGTCGTTCAGCAGAAACAAAATGGATCGATTTCAGAGATCGGCGTGAAGTTGCAGATCAAGCACGAGACGCTTATAATGCTAAATATCTTGGTAAGATAGCTGTTGATTCTCATACTGATGAGTATTATAAAGTATCAGATTCTAAAGTTAAGTATCGTAGAGAAGTGGCAAATGAACTAAGTGATGCATTATCACATAGTTAAGTCAATTTAAATAGAAGTAAAAGTAAATTAGGAGGAATTTTATCATGGCGTTAGGAACTGGGCCTTTTGAATCACACGTGTTTCCTGGTGTATATACTCAGACTGTTCGAGAACGAGGAGGCGGTCCCCCTGCAGGAATCAGACCTATAGTATTTATAGGTGTCGGTCAAGAATACTTAGAGAATAAAGACTTTGAACTTGTTCGTGGCTCATCGTCAACTGTTGATCAACAGATTGTCAAAGAAGATGAATCTGTACGTATTGTGTTAGATGAGACAAATCCATCTAATCCTATTCTTGGGTTAGCTGATGGATCTCATTCAAAATTCAGAGTTAGAAATTGGCCTATTGTTTTGGGTGATGGTCGAGGAACCACTTCTACTAATCCTCAATCCGTGACAGTTACTGTGGATGGTATTCAGGTGGTTGTAGCTCAAGTCAATGGTTCTGAGGGTTATGTAACCCTTCAATCAATTCCTTCTGAAGGTGCAGATATTAAGTGTACTTATTATTTTAATCGTACAGATACACAGATTACCGATGATGTTAGTGATCAAGTTACACCAGATTATGCCACATTATATTCTAATGCAGAGACTTGGGATATCATTAGTGGTATTAATGATACTTTAGATCTTACAATTGCTGATGGTTCAGAGCAGACAGTTACATTAACTGCTGGATCTGGTATTACAGCCTTACAAGTTGTAGCAGATATTGAATTAGCACAAATTTCTGGTCTTACTTCATCTGTTTATGTTGACTCTGAAGGAAATAATAAAGTTAAATTATTAGCATCTACTGAGATAACTATTGGAAATGGTAATGCTAATTCACTTTTTGGATTTTCAGCAGGTCAAACTTCTGGGAGAAATAAAATTTTCAAAGTTTTCCAAAGACCTATTGTTGATGGATCAAATGGTGGTATTACTACTAATGAAGTAGCAAATATCATTGTTAAAGTAAATTACTTGGAAGTTACAGCATATACATTAGATGGGGTAAATGGTGTAGTTACTCTTAAAACACCTCCAGCAGTTGGTTCAACTGTTACTGTTGAATATTATTTCAACACATATCAGGATACATTTGATTATTTACCTCATACTGATATTACTAATGTCGGTGCCTGTGGTGTTGCTCCTGGTAGCAGAGATTATACAAATCTTTCAGACTTTGTTGTTCAAGACGGTAAGATTCATTGGGGAACTTCTGTAGCTATTTCTGCTGGTGAACGTTCAGCAGGAGCGGAGCCTTTTGATTCAACTCAAATATCTTCGTTATTGATTGATAATAGAATGTATCTTGATCAATGTACACGTTTTGTTGATACTTCTGTATCTCCATCAATAGTTTCTGATAATCAATTCATACTCCCACTTATACCAACAAGTGGTAATGGTCGTGATACGTTACTTGGTTCTTCATTATACTCATCAGTTACTTCTGGTCGCATAGATTTACCAACTAACCGTCCAGATCTTGTTATTGCTTATAGAGGTCGTGATGTTCGTGATGCGATGAATAAAGGACCTATTACAGTGTTGGAAGTAGATTCTGCCACACGTAAGATTAAAGTGGCAGAAACAGTACCGCCAGGTGAATATGTTTATGCTACTTATTGGCATAATGTTATTCGTGATGATACATATACTTTAAGCTGCACTACAAAAGGATCATCTGGTGTGGGTAAATATAGCATCCATTCACAGTTAAATGATGCAAATATGTATGCAGTACTCTTTGGAACGAAGAATGTTGGTTTATCAGAAACCATTCAATGGCCTTCTGGTGTGGAATTAAAACCATACGCTCATTTTTTTGGTGGTTCTCCTATACCCGAAGAGGTTACTATTACATTCAGTGATTCTGATGGATTACCAGCTATTTTCACAAATTCTGAGCCAGGACCATATAATTTGTTTGATGGTACAAGTGATCAATTTTTTTACAACATTGATAATGATGGTGCTGCTGTTGTAGACCTTGGTGATGCTGCACCAGCATCATTGGTTGGTGATATTTGTGGAGATACCATTAATACTGTTGGAGCTACTGCATTAAACATTACTGTAAATGGTACTGCTATTGCTGTAACACTTCCTTCTGGAGCTTCAACACCATTAGAGGGTGCTTTGTCTGTTATATTAGCAATTAATACGGCATCGCAATCAGCAATTACTGCTGATATTGCCGAAAAAGTTGGTACTGGTGCACGAGCACGATTGAGATTATATAGTTCTGTATCACCTACAACTCCTGATACTGTTAGTTCTGTAAGTGTACAATCTGGTACAGCCAATGCTGTATTAGGTCTAACTACAAATACAATTTCTACTGGTATACAAAAAGCAGTTGCATTACCAGCAACTATGTTAAATACCATTGAAGAGCCTATAGTAATTACTTCTGGTTTAAATGATACTTTTAAGGTTACTTTTGAAGGTATTCCTTATGAAGTTACACTGACAGCAGGATCTCGTACTGCAGCTCAAATAGCTTCTGATATTAATACTGCTACAGGTGCTACAAATGCTGTGTCAACTACTATAGATGGTAGTAATTATTTAAGATTAAATTCAATAGTAACTTCACTTGATTCTAAGATTACCATTGGTAATGGTAATGCCAATTCAATATTAGGATTTACTACTGGATCAGTAGCAAGTTTACGTTTACCTAATGCTTTAAGTATTGTTACAGCTTTGAATGCTTCAGCAGCATTTAAAGTATTAGCATTAGCACGAACAGTGACACAAGCTGGTGTTGGAACTGTTTTGCAGATTGAGTCTCTTACTGCAGGTTCTACGTCATCAATTGCTTTTGGCACAGGGTCATTGAGTGCATTTAATAATACTGGTCTTGGTATTATTCCTGGTACATCTGGAGATGTTGGAGAGGCTGTTGGTAGCTATTATGTTGTTTCATCAAGTAATGTTACTTCTGGTTCAGGTACTGGAACAAATAATATAGGTTATCCTGGTCAGACATATACGGATGAAATTACAGGATTACAGTTTACAATTCTTGAATCTACATCAGGAAGCTATACTGATGGAGAAGGTTTTACTCTTAATGTAGTAGAAGAAATCCCTACAGATTCAAATACACCTGTACTTGCAATTCCAGGTATTGAATTAACAGTATCAAATACTACTAATGTGACTGTTGGTGATACTGGAATAGTCCAGACATTCAGTAAATCAGGTTCAGAACCAGCTATCGGTGATTTTTATTATCTTTCATACGCATATACAAAAGAAAGTTTTAGTACTGAATTATTTACTTCCGATGAATTAAATATTATTAAAGCTATGTATGGTGATGTATCTGTTGATAATCAATTGTCTTTGATGGCTCAGATTGCATTTGATAATGGGTTACCGTATTTAGGTCTCAAACAAGTTCTCAAATCTGGTACAGGCAGTCAAGCAACAGCTCAGGCATTCATTGAAGCAATAAATGAATTGTCACAACCTTTATCAAACCAAACAAGGCCTTACATTTTAGTACCATTAACTACTGATACAAGTGTTATTTCTTACTTAAAACAACATTGTACAATTCAGGCTAGTCCACGTTATGGTAATAAACGTTTAGGATTTTTTGGATTCTCATCTGGTACACGTCCTTCAGATGCACAATTGATTGCTAAGTCAATTGCATCTGACCGTATGCGTTGTGTTTATCCTGATACTGCTATTGTAGCAATTACTGACAGTGTGGGTGTTGAAACTGAATATGTTGTGGATGGTACCTTCCTTGCAGGTGCATTAGCAGCAAAAATTATGAATCCATCTCGTGACTTTGCAACACCATATACCAATACTGTTATTAATGGGTTTAAACGTTTAGGTCGTCGTTTGGATGCTCCTACACAAAGTCAAACAGCTATTGCAGGTATTAATGTTTTAGAAGATACTGCGACAGCAATTAAAGTTAAACAAGGGTTTACTACGGATATGAGTGATTTACTTACTCAGATTCCTACTATGACTCAAATTGATGACCTTGTGCATGAGCTTCATACAAATCGTCTAGTGAAGTATTCTGGTATTAAGTATCTCAGTGGTATGACAACAGATATCCAAGCTGATTCAAACCAAGTTATGAAGAGTTTGAAACAAACTAACATTATCACTGGTTATTTACCAGCAGTTGCTACACCTAGCGTAGATGATCCAACTTTAATACGTGTAGAAACATATTATGCTCCTATATTCCCATCTCTGTATATTCTCGTAACACAAAATGTTAGAGTTCGTATATAGAATCCCATTAAAATGAGGGTCTTGTAATAAGACCCTCATTTCCCACCTTTAAAATTATTTTAATTTGTTAATTTAATATACTTATTGGTATGATTTATATTAAAGGAGATCACAAATGGCTTCAAATGCAAAAATTTCAATGACATTACAATACCCGCCAGAAGATAATGCTAGTGATGTTCAAATACCTAAAATTGTTAATATTACTGGTTTCACTGAGAAGGTAGATAGTACATTTGTTTTGTCAATTGGTGATGGGTTAGAGTTGAATCTTGGTTCTGTAGAATCTGCAAAAGCAATATATATATCAACTACTGAAGAAATTACTGTGCATCTTAATTCATCAATTACTGGGTTCATGTTAGCTGCAGATGGTGTGTTTTTATTGGTAGGTGGTCCAAGTGCTATAGAATCTATAACAGTTGATGTCACTGTTGAAGGTACATCAATACGTTTGTGGGCAATTGAGTAGATTATCCTAAAAGGATAATCTTGTATGAAGATAGAAGTTTATGTGTTCTGTTTATTTTTTTCATACTGTTTATTTTATTTCTTTTAACAGACCAATTATCAAGTTCAGATTTTGAAAAGAAATAGGGCTTTTCATTTTTATTTACAGGGCATACGTTACCTTTATAAACTAGATTATAAAATGAATTTTTTGTCATATTTAGATATGTAGCAGCTTCTTCTGTATTTAAGAATTTTTCTGACATGAGTCACCCTATCTTAATTAAATAACATTTCTTTTAACATGTTTTCAGATTGTGGACTATGCTTAATACCTGTCATGAATTTTACAAATTCATCACCAATTTTATTTATTATATATTGAATAGAACCTGGTTGTATATTTTTTTGTAAGTTTTTACTTTCATCTTCTGCTATTTCAGTAAGAGTATCACCTTCGAGAAAATAATTTTCAAATACATTTTTAATATCAATTTCATTTTTCCAAGGTATTGTTCCTAAATATTTTTCAAACTCACCTAAAATCATGTCCCAATCTTTTGAATTAGTAGTATCTAGTACAACTTGATTTTTTTGAAATGTTTCATCAAATTCATTTTCTTTTGATTTGTCCCTAAAAGATTTAGAATCTTTAACATTTAATGCATATTGTTTTGCTTTATGATAAAGCAATTTTGAAATTGATATTGGGTTCATATCATTAAATTTTGTGTCTTCAAACCATTTTTTCTCAATTAATTCTTGTATGAATCCTTGAAGTGTATCATTCATGTCTTCTGTGTTTTTTATATATAGAATACTTTTGAACAAGCTTCTAATTAGATTGAAAGTCTTTTTTGCTTCTTCTAATGTTATTGATTTATCAATTTTTTCAAATTCTTGCATTAAATATTGTATCCAGAATTCGGGATTTGCTTTTTTTAATGCTGATGCTAAGAGTAAGAATTTTTCTTTAGTTGAGAAAGACATGTAAATTTTTTTATACATTGCACATAAAATTTTTGATGATTTAAGCATTTTAATCTCCATAAAAGTTTTATACCCTATTAACTGTTGGTATAAAAGTATTATTTTATATTTTCAAAAAATTTTAAAATATTTATTTAGACTTTGTATTATAGATCTATAATTCTTTATGGAGGTATACATGAGAATCACATTAAATAACGGTGTTAATTTTGAATTGGATTTAGAGGAAAAAGATTTACCATTTTTGTTTAAGTTTTTCAATGGTATGCTTACAGAACAACAAGAATACCAAGAAATCCAAGAACCACAAGAAATCAAATCTCAAGAAGTTAAAGAAGTTAAAGAAGTCCAAGAAGTTAAAGAAGTTCAAGAAGTTCAAGAATCTCAAGAAGTCCAAGAACTTCAAGAGCTTCAAGAATCTCAAGAAGTCCAAGAACTTCAAGAGCTTCAAGAATCTCAAGAAGTTCAAGAAGTTCAAGAAGTTCAAGAACTTCAAGAGCTTCAAGAATCTAAAGAAGTTAATAAAAAAATTAATAAACATCAGACAGTATGTCTTGTAGATAATTGTGATTTACCCTCTAAATGTAAAGGTTTTTGTCAGAAGCATTATGCAGCCTTTTCTTATTATACTAAGAAAAAAACTCCAGAAAAATTTTATGTGTTAAATCCAGTACATAATGATATTGAAACCCATATTGTTTGTATTGTAGATGGATGTTCTAATACAGTGCATAAAAAGGAAATGTGCGAAAAACATTATAAAATGTATAAGAAAAGTATGGATACCGTAGAAAATTTACCTAAAAAGGTGATAGAGATTGAAAAAGAGTATCGTTTAAAGAAAACATTAGAGTTATCAAATGTTGATACTGATAAATTAGCATTTGATCTAGATATCATGTTTATCAGACATGGTGAGCATTGGTCATGGTCTAATGGGTTATCTAGTGGTATGGTGCAAATAGATCTCACAGCTTCTCCTCCAATTTTGATATTTTTATCAGATAGAAATATGAATTGGACTGGTAAGTTATATGAACAGAATTTAATTGTTAAAATATGTGAGGAGCATATTATTAATAGTATATATATTGGAAACAGTAAGCATACTCTTGAGAAATTCAAAGGGTATTATTTCCTCCCAGATGAGTATGATTCAAGATTAAAGATGATTGCACAACAAGATATTGTTACAGATGTGATGAATTTTAAATCAGGACATATTTTTCAAGTGTTTAAATTAGAGTTTGAAGATGGTTTAATTTCAGAAGCTACTGTATTTGATCATGCAATTCCAAACACACAGGAAGTGTCTTCTCAAAAGGATATGATTGAATATTATAATGGCGAACAAGCATTGAATTTCATACTCAAAGATCCTAAAGTGAATGATAAATTTATATTTGTATATAAAGGTGACCCATTTGAGTCAGAACACCCATTTATAAAATTTAAAATTTAAAATTTAAAATTTAAATTTATTCACAATTAAATAAAAATAGTTTATATTAGGTTAATGGAAAATAAAATTCTCATACAGAAAAATTTCACAGGTTATAATGCAGAGTATATCACATTTAGAACAGGATCATCTTATCAAGATGTAGTTCAATTGTATAATAATACATTTAATTATAATTCTGATTTTCCTATATTTACACATTCTTCTATATATTCATTCTACGAAGCTTTATTTTTAGGTCGTGAATTACCAAACATAATGATTTTTAATGATATTGGACATTACTCTAACTTATTAGCGGCATGTTTATTTTTGTATAAGAAAGATGTGTTTTCAGTGAGAACATTAGAAATAGTATCGTACATAGATAAAATAGAGAGATTTGGATCTATAGGGTTTATATCCATACCAGAACATTTATCAAAGATTTTATTTTATTTAAACACATTGTTAACGAGTATTGATTCTGATGATTCTTATGATAGAATACTCAGACTTTGTGTATCTGTTTTACACGGATATTTAGACATGGGGGATGTAGTTAATGTTATTTTGGATACACCAAATAAACCAGTTATATTGAAAAAATGGGGGGATGAATTTATCCTTGCTGAAATTCAGCATATGATTGATATAGATATACTTTATACTTATGGGTTTAAAAATGGTTTATGCTTTTTAAATGGTGAACTTATTTTTTTCATGAAACCTCCATTTTGTGGTAAAGTTGTTGAAAGACTATCAAAAAAAATTATTACATCTGAAATGCATGTACAAAAGTTAGATAATTTTTTAATAATTTCATCATTAGTGAGAGATTTTTGTACATCGCATGATAAAGATTTTATAATTTCTATATGCGATAGGTTTTATAATACTTAAAGGAGGATACAATGAGAGATGTAAGAACTATTAGACCTGATCGTAAACCAGTTCGTAAAATGATAGCTTCAAATACTCGTATACAGGATTTGAAAAAAAGATTAGCACTTCGTAAAGCTAACGCAGAACGACCTGTCCGTGCAGAACGACCTGTACGCGCAGAACGATCTGTCAGACCTGTACGCGCAGAACGACCTGTCCATGCAACACGACCTGTACGCGCAGAACGAAAAGTATCAGCTCGTGATATTCAGAGTTCAAAAAATCGTATGTTGTTAGCTAAAAATTTAAATGTTGCTGCTGATGCTTTGAATGCAATTGAAGAAGCTCAAAAAGTAGAAGGTTTAACTGCTGATATTAAATCAGCTCGTAGAGATTTAGCATCTATTGTTGAACATATGGCTGACATTATAGATACTCATCGTCCTGAAAGTATTCGAGCTTTTCGTGAACTGAAATTAGTAGAAGCAGGATTGCGTAAATTTCCAGTTTAATTGTGAGAGAAATTTTTTATTATAGGGGTTTGTGATGGCTGAAGATTACATTTACAGAAAAGGTGCCTCACCAAATACCAAGGTGGCAGTAAGCCAGAAAAATAAAATTTTCTCTTTCAGCACTGGTTCTTCTGGTGAAATGAACCAAATGGGTAACCTAGCAAGTTTTGATTTGAATGAGAGTCGTGGTGTTGATCCTGTTCGTGGTGTTGGTTTTGGTGACCATGTGGCAGAATTAGTTCCTTCGGTTACAGAACCTATGACTATTTCATCATCGCGTGCAATGTTGTACTTACAATTTTTTCATCAAGTACTTGGATATAAGGGTGGTGCAGAAGGTTTAGTAAGGTCTTTGAAACATCATAGATGGCCTTTTGATATAAAACAAGAACTTGTTTTATCTCATCTGGCAGATTCTGAAGCATCTTCGAATCTTAAAGGATTACAAAGTACATCTGGTGATAGTGCCAAAGCTATCATTACATATTTTGAAGCTTGTTGGTTAACTAGTTATAATTCTTCTTATCCTGCTGATTCTGCAATTGTCAATGAAGACATAGAAATTATAGTATCTGATGTTTTAGATAATGCAAGTGGGTATAATTACAGTGAATTATTGTTTGATAATGATATGTCTTCTATTGATAAATCAAGTGATATTAAACGATCAATAAGATATTCAAAAACCACCTTGTAATTTATTTTCATATACTATAATATACTTTCGAACATGTAACTACTAAGGAGTTATTAATGGATCTCAATTCTTTATCTGAAGGATTATCACAGCTTATTAATTATGGTAAAGTAGAAATATCTTTTACTATTCAAGGTATTAATGTTATTTTGAGATCTCTTTCTTCGGATGAAGAAATACGTATATCTCATAAAATGAATGGTATTGAAAGTGATGGTATTGAATATTTACAAACATATAAACTTTTAATGCTAGCATATTCTATTGTACAGTTAAATACTATTGATTTAAGAGATATCGTTTCTTTGCCAAGAAAAGATAAATCTGGGAAGATAGAAAATATTCTTAAAGAAGATTATGTTTTTGATATTATTAAGACATGGGCACGTTCTAGTTTGAATGTTTGTTTTAAAAAATATGGAGAACTTCTTGCTATTTCTGAACGTGAAGCTGAAAAGGGTATTGAATTCGAGATTATAGATAAAAAGTCTGAAATTTCTAGATTACAAGCTAAAATTGATGAATTGAAAGGTGATTCATCTGAACCAGAACATCCAGCAGAAACTATTTTTGAAGAAGAAAAAAAAGAAGCTGAAGATAAGTTATCTGAATCATAGTTGGTCATATCGTGATTGACAAATCTGAACAACCTGAGAATGTATCAGATCTTTCTACGGAAAGATATAAAAGGCAAAAACAAGAACAACAACATCGTAAAGAACGATGGTTATGTAGATATACAGACCTTGAAGAAATACTTTTCAAAGGATTTCTTATTCATTTTGTACGGATAAATGGTTATAATTTTGTCTTTAAAACTTTGAATGCAAATGAATTTGAACATATTAGATATCATATGCATTTGGATCAAGAGAGTTATTATTTAAATCAAATATATTTTATTGCATATTCAATATTTATGTTTGATGGATTGAATGTGCTTTCAAATAGAACACATACAATACCTATTTTAATAAAATATATAAAACAATTTAGTCCATATACATTAACATGTTTATCACATTTATTATCTGATTTAAATAATAAATGTATTCAATCTGGTAGATTGGTAGAAGCATATTGTTATGAAGATGTTTCTCGTCAAAAATGGTTGGAGATGAAGTTATTTTTATTGAATGATCCAAATATTACAAGTATAGACGGGACTCAAAATCTTGGTTTAAACACATATCAAAAAGTTTGGATGTCTCTAAATAACCTTGAAGATACAAAAATAACTTATGAACATGAATGGGAAAACGCTAAATTTATTGCTTCTGCATTTAATTCAAAGGGTGTTCGTTCTATTAATTCTTCAGATCAAAGAAGAAAAGATGCAGAACAAAAAGAACGTGAATTAATTAGAACAGGCGGTGTGAGAGAAGAAGATGGAATTATTAGAATTGAAGCAAATACAAATGAAGAGTTAATGGAACAACTCGAAAAGAGTATACGTGGTGAAAAAGATTGGCATGATAATGTGGTTGAAACATATGAATTAAAAGTTAAAGAAGATCATATTAAAAAACAAGAATCTTTAGATGCTATTTTAAAAGAAAGAGAAAGTATTATTGAAAAAGAAATAGTTGAAAACCCGCGTAAATTTTATAGTGCTGAAGAAGCAAAGAATTCTCTATCGGAACGTATTAAACAAAAATATGAAGAAACACCATCGATGAAAATATTGAGAGAAGTTTCTGAAGGAAAAAGATTCGTAGAAAAAATTAAATAAGAATCTTTCTATTTTTATTCTTATATAGAATCTTTATATGAAGGATTATGAAAATGGCAGATCGTGATGTATACGAGCAGATATATAAGTTATCTATAAAAGGGCAAGATAAAGTCCTATCTTCATTAGGAGATGTTCATAAATTATTATTGGATATTTCCGATGATTTTTCATTTAAGCCTACAGGTTTTCAAGCTGCACTTAAAGAAACCGAACAATTAAAGTCTAATTTATCTGAAATGTCTAAATCCGTTCAAAGTTTTAATAAGAGCGGAATTGGAGATATGAAACGCGGTTTCAATGATACTGCAAAGACCGTTAAAAAAGTATTGAAGTCTATTGATGGTATGAATGTCATTTCTTTTAAAGAAATGTTCAGTGAAAAAATTTCAAAAAAAGATGTTAAAAATGCCATTTCTCCTGGTGTAGCTGCTGCTATTGAAGATGCATATGCTGAAGGTTCTAAGCGTGGGAGTTCCGAATTAACTGAGCAAACTTTCAATGCTTTTGAAGATATAAAGAAAAAATTCCCTAATTTAGCAAATACATTTCAATTAATAGATGAGAATAAGATACGTGATTTAAAGTCTAAATTAGAAGATTTGAAAATCATATCAAAATCAATGGGTGAGGAATTTGATGGTAGTATGTCTAATTCTTTTACCCGTGCAGATCGTTTATTGTCTAAAATTGAAAATAAAGATGTTTTTGGGTTAGATGGTCAGAAAGTATATGACTTGACTAATGATTTAGAAGATGCTGCCAATAGTATTGGTGATAGTTTAAAATCTTCCTTGAAAGATTCCACAGATGACTTTTCTAAAGCACTTGATAAATCTTCGGATCATATTGAAAAAGTTTCAGGAGCTGTATATAAAGCATTTCATTCAATGTCATCTCCTGATGCAATGTTCTCAGCAGTTGGTGATTTAGGTAATTTTCTGAAAAAAGATGTATCTGGGTTTCTAAAGAAGAAACCAAAAACTGCAATGGGTAAGGGTGCAAAGGGAGCTGCTGGTTCTGCAGGGGGTGCAGGGGGTGCAGGGGGTGGTGTTGGTGCTCTTTCTAAGATGGCTGGTATGATGGGTGCTGCTCTTGGGGCATTAGCTGCTCTTGGGGCATTAGTGAAGCTTATTATTGAAGCTGATAGTGCTATTACAGATTTAAATAAATCTATATTTGAAGGTGTTTCTGCATCTGATATGATTGCAGATTCTTTTAACAAATCTGCTGTAGCTGGTTTTGATCTAGAAGATCGTTTAAAGACTATGCAAACGGCTGCACTACATTTTGGTTTTTATATGAAATCTGGTGTAGGGTCTGAGGATTTTATAAAGACTATTGGAGCAATGAATAAAGCAGGATTGAGTTTTTCTACTATCTTAGGTGATACAACAGATGGTGTGAAAAATTTACAAGATGCTGTGCAATTTGCAAATATAATTGCTAGAAATTTTGGTATATCCATAACTGAAAGTGGTGAAACTATAGGTGATTGGTCTAGAAATTTAGAGATGTCTATGGCAGATATTAGTGAGTCATTCAAACAAATGCAGGTACAAGCTACTGATGCTCGTATGGATAC
>Ga0172381_10003051_pt1 | contig 18018 bp, 22 predicted proteins | sample Leawel6488metaG_FD_119754 | JGI IMG/M metagenome (GOLD analysis project Ga0172381, IMG submission 119754) | Leachate microbial communities from a municipal landfill in Southern Ontario, Canada - Leachate well 64-88 metaG | ecosystem: Engineered > Solid waste > Landfill > Unclassified | place... | reverse complement strand
CGTTAAAAAATTATCAGATCAACTGATTAGTTTAGGTAAATTAGTTGGTGAAGACCAAGATGTTGACTTTCCATAATTTTATGAATTCAAAAATGATTTAAATGCATCCGATATCTTAAATTTGATATTTAAGACTTCTTTAGTTGTTGTTGGATTACCATTATTTATAATGGATGATTTGACTATACGAGATTTTATTTGCTTTACTTTAAAAACACCAAAATTACGAAGTGTTAATTCTCCATTTATTTTAAGAAAATCTTTCATAAGAACTATTAAAGTATTATAAAGTCCTATAGCTTTTTCATTTGTTAATCCATAAGATTGGATTTTTTCTATAGCCTGTGTTCTAAATGATATCATGTTCATCCCTTTCTATTTGTTTAAATTATATGATATTATATATTGACATATCATATAAATTTATATACTTTAATATCATTATTGATAGTGATATGTCAACGATTTTTAACGGAGAAAACAAATGGCTGTAAAAGAAATTAAATTTGGTCAAGATGCAATGAATTCTATTCTACATGGCTCAGAACTGTTCTCAAAAACAGTAGGAATAACATTAGGTCCAAATGGTAGAAATGTTCTTTATGATAAAAGTTTTGTTTGCCCTACTGTTACCAAAGATGGTGTTACGGTAGCTAAAGAAATAGATTTAGAAAACCATTTTGAAAATATTGGATGTCAGCTCATAAAAGAAGCTGCATCTAAATCATCTGATGTGACAGGAGATGGGACTACTACTACTACTATTCTTGCATATGAAATTTTAAAAGAAGGAAATAAATTAATTGCTGCAGGGCATAATCCAATTGATATTGTATCTGGTATTAAAAAAGCAACATCTTCAGTAATAGATTTTTTACATGCTCATAAAAAATTTGTATGTGATAAACAAGAAATAGAACATATTGGGTTTATTTCATCAAACGGTGATAGAGAAATAGGGAATATGATAGCTGAAGCTATTGATATGATTGGACAAGATGGCGTTATTACTGTTGAAGAATCTCAAAGTATAGAATCAAGTCTCAATGTTATTGAGGGTGTTAAGATCGAATCTGGGTATATAAGTACTGATTTTTTAGGTGATGAAATAAGTATTGAATTTGAAAATCCTTATATTCTCACTGTAGATAAAAAAATAAGTACTTTTCGTGATATGGCAGATATACTTAATCAAATAATTGAAGAAGATCGACCTTTACTTGTTATATGTGAAAATATTATAAGTGAAGCTCTCACTACATTAATTATGAATAACAAAAATAATGTGCTGAAATCATGTGCTGTTAGAGCACCGAGTGTTGGTGAAAAACAACGTGACATAATAAAGGATATTTCTATTATTACAGGAGGTTCATTTATATCTGACGAACTCGGAATGTCATTAAAGACTATATCATTAAATGATCTTGGTCAAGCTGAGAAAGTAATTATCACAAGAAAATCAACATTAATTTTAGGCGGTAAAGGTAAAACAGAATATATACAACAACGTATACATGAAATAAAAAATAATATACATGGTACTTGGAGTGCATATGATATCGAACGTATGCAGGATAGATTAGGTAGATTAGTTGGTGGTATTGCTGTCATCAAAGTAGGGTCATATTCAGAAGTCGAGTTGAAAGAAAAAAAAGCTCGTGTAGAAGATGCTTTAAATGCAACTCAATCTGCTATTTCATCTGGGATATTACCAGGTGGTGGGATTGCTTTACTCAGATCTGCATATCATGTGTCAGAAATGTTAACTGGTAATGTATCCAATACTGAACAGTATGGTGTTAATATTTTAGTGTCATCATTATCTTCACCCATTAAAAAAATAATTTCAAATGGATTTGTAGATCCTACAAAAGTTCTTAATGGTATTAATGTGGATGATGAGTTTTCATTTGGATATGATGCTAAATCTAATGAATTTATTGATATGTACGAAAGAGGGATTATAGATCCTGCAAATGTTATCATTGAAGCATTAACAAATGCTTCATCAATAGCTTCTATGCTATTGACTACTCATGCAGCAGTAGTCAATCAAAGTACCTGAAGAGTACGTCTTTGTATACCAAATTCAATTTGAAAATTCTTATCTTTTTCTTTTATAATTACTGATTGGAATTTACGTACAATAACATCAAATTTTTCTTTTATGAGATAAGCAGAAATCTTTTCTTTTAAGGATATCTTTGACAATGAATATCCCTGTTTCATCATATTGAAATAGGGAAGAAATCCTGGGTCATGTTCAAATAAATAGGTTTCAAATTTGTTCAATTTATTCAACATATCAAATTCATTATCATTTGTAACTATTGGGATATCGAAATTTGATTTATCTTGTAATTCTTGTATAGATACTTCAACACCATCACGTTTTTTTATATTTTTTCTATAACGATTTGCCAAAGTATTATTGGCTACCATCATAATATATGATGTTGGTGAGGATTTTGAGCAGTCAAATTTTGATTTACCACCTTGTTTTTTAAGTAATGCAAGACAGATTTCTTGCATTGCATCCTCACGGTCATCATGTGGTATTTTGCATTTTGATGATACTATTTTTTTAATATGTGGATACCACACATTAAGATCGAATACTTCATTTTTGGACAATGTGTTTTGCATATGAATTCCCTCCGTGGTTATTGGACAAACCTATATAAATTTATATACAGTGTCAATGAATTTTTTTAAATTTTTCTTTTAAGATAATTTATTAATAACCTCATATAAATACAAGGAGGAGACATATGCCAAACAAAGGAAAAGACTGGTCTTATGATATGTTGATGGAGTTCATTATCACAGATAGTGATTTTAACAGAGAATATATTGAACCTCTCAGAAAGAAATTCAATAAAGATTTCAAAAAAGATACCTACAATAGAAAATTTGCTATTTCACTTTGGGGAAAAATCATAGATAAAGCTATAGATCAGTTCTATAGAATACAACCAAGTTCTTTTGAAGAAGAGATGGGAATACCAAGTAAGGTATTTCCAAAACAGGTTAGAATAGATATAGCTGAATATTTTGTAGATCAATATGAAGATGAAAATAATTTGAAAATATCACACAGAGTAATAAAGAGATTTAAAGCTCAAAAAAATTAACAGGTATAGGTTCATTTTCTTCATACTTATGTTTTACATTTATTTCTGTTAGATTGTTATCTTCAATATAAGAAATCCTATTCTGAGCAATTTCAAAATAATGTGGATTTAACTCGACTCCCACATATTTTTTATGCTCCAATACTGCAGCCATTGCTGTACTACCTGATCCCATAAATGGATCAAGGACAATGCCATTTTCAGGTGTGACTAAACGTACTAACCACTGTAATAAATCTAATGGTTTTAGAGTTGGATGATCATTCCGTGAACCTGAGTTTCTACCAGCTCCAGCACGAGGGGAATTTAACCCGTCACTGTTTTCTTTACGCCCACCTGTCACCTCACCTGCAGTACGGTATTCAATAGAATCACACCCAAGTTCACGTTCTTTTTTTGATACTTTAACCACATATTTAAAAGAAGGCGTGTTCAAAAAAAATCTTGCAGCACCACCACAATCACCGTGTTGATTGTGAGGTCCAGATTCCCCTTTAATAAATCCAGTATTTGATTCACTTTCGTAACCATTTACTTTGTGTTTCATGGCCCCACTTTGTTTTATACCACTTTGACTATTCATTTCTTTAATTGGACATCCATCAACACATTTCCAATCTTCTATATGTTCTAATCCATGCTCATCTCCATGAGCATTCCATTTTTTACGGTCATATTCTCCATATGTATTTTTAATAGGTGTACTTGGTTCATTACCAGATACAGAACCACTTTTATTTTTTACAGTGATTTCACCTAATGGTTTACAATTTGGATGGTGAGATAGTATTAGATTTGCTGGCCATCTCCCACTATTTTTATATAATTGTATTGTCTCTCCATTAGAATTGTCCTTAATATAAGGAGCATTCAAACCTGTCATAGCTTTATGAGAATAGTCATTTCCAATTCTAGAGTCATCATTAGTAGAGTATTGTATCCTACAACCATCAATATTTAAACCACCTGTACCGTATTGAAGTATATTTTCAGCTACAGTACCTTTTAATGGTTTACGGAAGACTAATATTACTTCTTGTGCTGGTTTAAGGGCAGTACCATATCCTTCATATTTTTTAGCTATGTCAGTTTGAAATTCTAAAATATCCCTAGTACCAGATTTATGGTTTTCAGGTCTATCTTCTCTATCTTCACCTGAGCGCCAAGCATCAAAATTATCCCCACCTCCCGATGGTCGTTGTCCTATTATTTTTGATTTTTTTCCAAATTTTTTATCAAGTTCTTTACTGATATTCAAACTTTTCGGAAATCCTGACCCATAATTCCAAGAAAGGCTAATTATATCAATAGGATCACCATTAACATTAATTGCTTCAGGTTCACCTTCAACATATTCCCTACGAATAGTATCTCGATTTTCAAAGCCTGCAAATCGTATAGCTATTGAAAGTAAATCCCATGTGCGAGAACCTGAAAATGCTAAAAGATATCCTCCTGGTTTTAAAACACGAGATATTTCTTTCCAATACTCAGGTCCAGGTACAAATGAATCCCATGACTTACCCATAAAACCTTTACTTTTATGTTCATAGATATCACCATTTATCCAATGTTGCATAACTTCTACTATATTTGGTTCTTTTGATAACCCATAAGGTGGATCGGTAACACATGAATCTATAGAGTTATCTTCTAACTCTTTTAATTTTTCAAGGCAATCACCACATAAAATTGTACCATATTGTAAATCCATAAAAGAATCCTCCTTTAATACGTAGTATAGTACAATAATTTTATATGATTTGTAATAAATATTTATTTATAGTACTATGCATTTTGACAAGAACTCTACCATCTTGTCTGTTAAAATATCTGGATCGTTTCTATAATGGTGTAGAAACGATCCACATTTATAAGTTTCAGATATACGAAACTTATACACGTAATATACGATATTCAGTATTGAAAATAAATTATGAGGCATGGATGAAAGTATTTTGTACATTGTTTATATTCTTTATGCTTACTACATGTTTTTCTGGTATAGGATTTGAATCTTCAGGTGAAAAGTTAATCACACATCGTGATTGCATAGATTTAAATCACACCGATATAATGAACATGCAACATGTAATAGACACTCAAAAAAAAGAAATAGAAATCATACGTATATTTTTGAAGGTGTATTTATTGAATCCTTACCAATCATATGAAACAGCATATGAAATAGCAAAAGCAGTTTATAAATACTCACATAAATTCACAATGGATGAGGATTTGATTTTAGCTATAATTCGAATAGAATCATTTTTTAATCCACGAGCTGAATCATATGTTGGTGCTCGTGGATTAATGCAAGTGATGCCTCTCTGGATAAAGCAAGGAGAACTATGTTCTGAATACGATTTATATAATATTGACCAGAATATACGATGTGGGGTACAAGTCTATAAGGAGTACTTGCAAAAATATGAAAATGAAACCACTACACTTTGTGCATATAACCAAGGACCATATGGCTTACAAAAACGAATATCTTCAAATGAAGATATTGATTTTAATGGGTATGCAAAAGATATATTAATGTTCAAAAATAAATTAAAAATTATCAGTGAATTAACGTATTCTTCTGAAACACAATTTGTTTCATTAAATATTAATAAGAGTTATTATAAAACAAATTAGTGTGGTCTTGTAGCTCAGTTGGATAGAGCAGGAGCCTTCTAAGCTCTTGGTCGGAGGTTCGAATCCTCTCAAGATCGCCATATTTATATTGTAAAAAATCTTGATATTCTTGTGATTTTTTGTAAATAAAATATGATTTACAATCAATCACTTTTTCTCTAAATTATCAGTATTGATATCATTTATATTTACTACTATAGTAATTTTTTTTTGTAGTTTAGAGGGGGGAGGAGGTGGTGGAGGTGGTGGAGGTGATAAATTTTCTGGGTATGGTGTAGGGTTTTTTCTCATTAAAATTCTCCACTATTACATTTATTCATTTATTCATTTATTTCCTATATATCATGTGATAATATATCATAAATTTTAGGGGGAATACAATGCCTTTAACAAAAATATATACATTAGAATTCATTGATAAAACAAAGCCATCTATATTTTTAGCAGGTCCTACATATAGATCTTCTGATGAAAGAGATGAAGAATATCAATGGAGAAAAGATGCTATTGATAAATTTGAGAATATAGGTTATTCAGGAACTGTCATTATACCTGAATATAGAAATAATATAGAACCTAAAGGTTTAACATATGAGAAACAAATACAATGGGAAAGATATGCATTATCTATCACAGATGTCATTGTTTTTTGGATACCGAGAAATATGAAAAAATTACCTGCTCTCACAACAAATATTGAATTTGGTGAGTGGCTACATTCTGGTAAAATAGTTATTGGAGCACCAGACACTGCTGAAAAAAATGATTACTTAAAATCACGTTGCAACTTTTTAGGTATACCATGGTATAATGATATGCTGTCTTTAATTTGTGCTAGTATTGACTTACTTAATAGTCAACAAAGATCTTCTATTTTATATACTTCTGATACTCATTTTTCACAAAAAAGAACATTAGAATTATCAAAAAGACCGTTTAAAAATACCCGTGAAATGGATCATGTTTTAATAAAAAATTGGAATGCTAAAGTAGCACATGATTCTATTGTGTATCATCTCGGTGATTTTGGTGATCCAAATATATTACCATATTTAAAAGGAAAAGAAATAAGATTACTCCCAGGAAACTATGAACGAGATGATTATAAAGAAGATGGCTACAAACAGTTTTTAACTGATCCCAGAGTTAAAATTATAGAACCTAAACATAAAATTCTTATAAAAGGAATTGAGTTTACATTAATTCATGAACCTTGTAGTATATCAACTGAAGAGTATAATATATATTCTTTTTATTTATTTGGTCATATCCATAATACTCAAAAAATAAAACGTAACGGTTTAAATGTTGGTACAGATTGTTTTAATTTTTCACCTATAGATGAAGAAATGATCATGTTTCAATATAATGGTATTTTAAATCATTATGATGAGAATGTTTTTATTGATGAAATTGGAAGTGTGGACTGTGAACAAACTTAGGCCCGCAATTCCAGGTCGATGGCCTAGGTTAGGGCCGTATTGACGATCCCCAAACTAGTCAAGGAGAAGAAGCACCACATGGGTTCTAATACAACTAGAACTTCAGAGCGATGCTCTGGAAGCATCAAAGCTGATGTAGTAACTATCATGGATTCCTTAGTTGGTAAAAGTATTCCAAATGAATTTGGATATACTTTTAAAATAAGACCATTTAACAATGGTAAAAATATATTAATCATTGTTAATTCATTTGGTGATATACATGATAAATATGGGATAATAACTTTAAGAATAGGGTATTTACATATTTTAGAATCTATTAAAGAAGCATTTAAAAAACACTCAATTACTGCAGCAATATGTCTTGATTATACTCTTCATTACAAACTCACAGAGGTAGAATCAATACATTATATGCCTATGAATAATTTAACTGTGTATGATTATTTTGATAAAATAAGAGATTATGTAGATAATACTATACTGAAATCTTAATCTTTCTCAACTATTAATATAATACCATAATCACCAGAATCACCAAAATCACCAAAATTAGCAATATAAATAGAAGATTCATATCCAGGTTTATTCTTGATTTTTATTTTTGAGTTTAATTCTTGAGTTAACTTATCCATTTCTGGATAAATTACATCATCCCAAATTTCAGGATCATACGACTCATCATCTGAATTGTAATATTCTTCAACTTCTGGATCATCACTGGATAATCCAAGTAAATCAATTACATATTCTGGTTGATGAATGCCAGCAGATGATGGTGCAATGGTTTCAACTAAATATTCTGCACGATTTGTCTCAAACTCATACATATCAAAATTCTTAACAACTTCATCATAACATTTGTTTGCTTCTTTTTGTAACGATGCCATATTCCATACTTCTGATGCATTTGCAGACTCTTTTTTAATATCAGAGACTACTTTTCTTAATTGGTCACTGAACATGTTTCTACTCCTAAATTTGGTACAAATTGTATTCACACTCACATAATCTATATTTAACAAAAGCATTATAAATTTTTTATATACAATTCTATATGAGGTGATTTCATGATAGAACAAGATATGGTACAACAATTATTTGAAATTTTCAATAATGTAAAAAGTGGTATTGCTATATTTGAACCTGTTGATCAAAATACTAATTTCATATTCAAATCAATAAATAAAAGTGTTGAAGTAATAGAAAAAGTATCCCCTGAATATTTAATAGGTAAAAGGATAACAACAGCTTTTCCATGTATTGAAAAATTTGGGTTATTAGAAGTAATGCAAAGAGTGTCTTCTACTGGTAAATCAGAAATATTAAAAGCTAAATTATATACTGATAAGCGTATAAGTGGTTGGAGAGAAAATTATGTTTGTCGATTATCTTCTGGATATATTGTAAATATATATGAAGATATGACAGAAAAAAAAGATTTGGAAATGCAATTTTTTCAATCTCAAAAATTAGAATCTTTAGGTATATTATCTAGTGGCATTGCACATGATTTTAATAATATTCTCATGGCTATAAGTGGTGCAGCATGTTTAATTCAAATGACTCCTGAAGTACAACCTTTTATTTCAGATGAAATAAAACAAATAGAATCCAGTATTGAGCATGCTGTACGATTAACTAAACAATTACTTGGATTCAGTAGGAACAATCTAAGTCAAGCATCGTATTTAGATGTGAATACATTAGTAAAAGATAGTCTTGATATATTTACACGTACAAATAAATGTATCACTATTAAAGAAAATTACTGTGACAAGTTACCATCTATAAAAGTAGATTCTACTCAGATAGAACAGGTATTATTAAACCTTTATGTAAATGCTTCTCATGCTATGAATAATGATGGTATTCTTACTATAAATACTGGTGTTATACTTAATGAAGTTTTTATTTCTGTGCGTGATACAGGACATGGTATACCTAAAGAAATACAACATAAAATTTTTGAACCATTCTTTACAACAAAAGAACAAGGTAAAGGTACTGGGTTAGGGTTATCTTCTTCATATGGTATTATTAAAAACCATAATGGTAGAATCACAGTTGATAGTGTCATAAATGAGTTCAGCGAGTTTACAATTTATTTACCCGCTGTTTGGAGTAATTCTTTGAAAAGAGATGTTATCACTTCATCTGTTCAATATGGAAAAGGGACATTACTTGTAATAGATGATGAAATAAATATTCTAAAAACTATTATAAGCATGTTACAGCATTTAGGGTATACAGTTATCGGTGCTCAAACATATCAAGAAGCTGTCAATTCTTATAGTAAATTTGAAATTGATTTGATCTTACTAGATATGGTTATGCTAAATAAAGATAGCATTAAATTATTCAAGTTTATCAGGTCTATGAATTACAGTGCTAAAATAATCTCTATGACAGGAGATATTTCATTAAGTGACGATTTTAATGAAATAATAAATGAATGTAATTCTTCTATATTAAAACCATTTACAGCCCAAAAATTATCCGAAGTAATTTTTAATGTATTGCATGATATAAAATAGTTGTAACTGAATTATTTGTATGTTAGATATACTCCATGAGCTGGCGTAGCTCAATTGGCAGAGCACCTGATTTGTAATCAGGATGTTGCGGGTTCAATTCCCATCGTCAGCTCCAATATGTTAGGATATAACAATGGATATAAATACAATATACTTAATAGCAGTGAGCATATTTACATTCATTATAGGCTATTATGTAGGTAGGTAAAAAATATGAAATACACAACACATTTTTATAAGAATATGTATGTTGCATTTAAATGTTTAGTTTTATTCATATTTCATTTTATACACGCCTTAATACCATGTAAATATACATCGCATGAATATTTTGGTATATAATATAAATATTTAAACTTTAGGATTATATATGTTTACATTAAGCCCTAAGTTTTCATCTGAAATGCTTATAGAAATAATGCCTTATATACCTAAAGAAAATATTAGTATATACCATAAATGGCTATTTAGAGAGATGCTTGATGCTGATATATCTACTATTGAAAGAATGGCATGCTTCCTGGGTCAACTTCGTTTAGAGAGTGGTTGTTTAAAATATTGGTATGAGATTGCTCCAAAAAATGTAGATCCTAAAATATATTTTGAAGAAAAATATGGTCTTGGTAAACGTTTTTTACCAGATGGGAGTATTCAATACTTCCATACTAGATTATCTAAGAGTTTAGGTAATGTAGAACCAGGTGATGGGTGGAAGTATTGTGGTCATGGACCTCTTCAAACAACGGGTAGACGTAACCATGACCTAGTAAGTAAAGCTGCATATAAAAGAGGGAAAATACCCACAGAGACATACTATATTGATAACCCATTAGAACTCACTAAACCAGAACATGGTTTCTTTGCAGCTACATTCTATTGGGTATCAAATAATCTTAATCAATATGCAGATACTATGGATATTGAGAAAATATCTCATATTATAAATAGAGGTCCATGGGAAGTTGAATATGACCTTGATGAGGGAAAAAAGAAATATGCTCTTAGCCGGATAAATCATTTAGAAGAACGAATAAAATATTCTAACCTTGCTTTAGATGTCTTTAAAAAATTCAATAAATAAATATCCAGTGATATCAATATTGTGTTTATAAAAAATACAATATGAGTGTTCTTAATATGCAGAATGAGGTGACTATTATGTTAAGTAAACAATTAAGAAAATTAGCTTTTGATATATCACATGCTAGTAGTTCTATTGATTTTGAAAAAGGTGATCTTGTTGAACATTATAAATTTGGTAAGGGTACTGTTGTAAGAGTTGATGTTAAATCATATTCAATCCCAATGATGATATTTGATTCAGAAAAATTAGGTGAGGAAATTTGCAGACCATCTAATGAATTCAAGAAGATTAATTAATGGAGAAATCTCATGTTTAGAAAAGTATCTCATGAATCACATCTTTCTGCCCGTTTAAGAAAAATTGCAGTAGATTTAAGGTCTCCTGCTGAGAAAGCTCTCGGTTTAGAACAAGGTGAACTTTATGGTAAAGATGAAGTGGCTATTAATGACCTTGGTACCAAAACTATAGAAGGATACAAAGTAGAATTTTCTGAAAATTCAGAAACAGGTTCTATTGAGGCGTGGGTTAAAGGACTCGGTATTATTGAAGTTTTTGCTTCTTGGGAAAAGAACATAAAAGAATCTGTAAAGACACGTTTGAAAAAATATAATGAATTAGTTGGCAGTGGGGTATCTGAAAAAGATGCTTTAAAGCAAATTAAAAAATTCAATAAATAAAACATTTTACGAAATTATTTTATTTAGGTAAAAAAAATATTTGACTTATCCTTTTATCTTTTATATTATGTGAATAAGTTGTTCTATGCAGAACTAAGTATCATGGAGATTCACATGTACATTACAACACATTTTGATATTTCAAAATCATGTGTAGTGATGTATTCTCCATCACCAAAATATAATCAACCAAGCTGGTAATTTATACCTATCACCAACAAAGTATCTTTATCACTTTTGTTGGTGATAGAGGGAATGGTGTTCTTTTACAACTGAATATTCACTAGATAACATTATGAAAATATTTTCTAAGGAGTGTCTATGTCGGGAATCAATCACTTAATTGAAAAGTGTAGAAAACATGTTCAATGTGATTCTGCCAGAATTGTATCATTAAGTGGTACGATGTTTTTTATTATTGGTTTTCATAAATCCACAAAAGATGATATTCATTCACAGTGGGTTAACCATAATAATATTATGGATTTCACATATACTGAAGAACATACTATTGCTTCTGGTAAAACAGAAAAAGAATTGCTTGAATCTGTTCAAAAATATGTTCAATTAAGTTCTATGAGTTGGGAAGATTATTTTTCTAAGTATGTCATAAGTTAAATATCTGGGTGTAGCGCAGGCAGGTAGCGTACCTGATTTGGAATCAGGTGGTCGTTGGTTCGATCCCAACCACCCAGACCAAATGGGATATTAGACCACTATGGAGATGGGTAGGACTGTAAATTCTATGCCTTCGGGCCAGCCAAGTTCGATTCTTGGATATCCCACCATTTTTAATTTTAGGGGAATAGCTCAAATGGTAGAGCACTGTGCTTTGACCGCAGTGGTTGCAAGTTCAATTCTTGCTTTCCCTACCATTGGGAAATTAGCTCAGTTGGTTAGAGCGAGTGGCTGTTAACCACTAGGTCATTGGTTCAAATCCAATATTTCCCTCCACGGGTTGGTAGTTCAATGGTAGAATAATTGTCTCCAAAATAATAGATAAAGGTTCGATCCCTTTCCTTCCCGCCACAAATTTTAAAAAATTGTTTACAAATTAAAAATAGTTTTGTATATTTCTTTATGAAGCGGGATAGAGCAGTGGTAAGCTCATTTGGCTCATAACCAAAAAGTCGCTGGTTCGAATCCAGCTCCCGCTACCAAACAAGACCGAGCAGTATTTTGGGTATAAGATATGCAAAAACCCATTTACTGTATATCATTTGAGGTGGAATACCAAGCATGTATAACAGGGTATTTTATCTTATTTTCTCGGTATCAGTGGAATAATAAAGGTACCTTATTATTTCACACCCTCCGTAGTAGGGAGGGACTGACTGGTAATTCCGATCTGTCATTCCCTACTACACCTCTTATGCCTGCATGGAGGCTTAGTATCTGTGACAACTGGAGGAGTGGCCGAGCGGTTTAAGGCGGCGGTCTTGAAAACCGTTGTGCTGAGAGGCATCTGGGGTTCGAATCCCTACTCCTCCGCCAAAATAGAGAGATGGCCGAGTTGGTTGAAGGCGCTCGCCTGCTAAGCGAGTATATGGGCTTAAACCTGTATCTAGGGTTCGAATCCCTATCTCTCTGCCATATTTACAATAATCTTTTTTTTTATCTATTATGTAGTGTTGAAACAAAATAGCAGTTCATAATGTTATCAAAAGAATTAAAGAAAATTTCAAAAAGTATCGTAGCAATTGATGAAGTTAATGAGGTAGACCTAGATCAGGTTGGGATCTACCTTGTAGGACAAGTTGAACCTATAATTAAAGATTTAGAAAGTGATTGGGAAGGATATAGTGATAACATTGAAAAAGTAGAAAGTCAATCACGAGACGGTTTTATTCCCCTCACTGAGGGCGGTGCTCAAGGCTCATTTTATGTTGACTTATCAAGTCTTGAAGGTTCTGGTAATTTATCTTCTCTCCCTGAAAAAGCGGTTAAATCCCTCAATAAAATTCTTGAAAATGGTTATTCTTATGTAGCTAAAGATTTTTATAAAGACCATAAAGAAGAAATTGATAATCTAGGTCTCACAATAGATGATGTAGATTATCATTCATTATACGAAGCTGGTGCTGGAGAGTTGGCAGAAAGTTTAAGCAATATTGAATATGAATTTTTTTCAGATGATACAATCATATTAGGTGTAGAAATTTATCTATATCACCCAGATAACAGTGGGAATCCTAATAAGGGTAAGTATTCTTGTTATGCTTATAGTTATGTTAATTGGGAAGCTCCCTATCATCGTCATATAGATCAATTTGAATGGGTAGGACCAGAACACATTTTTACATTTAGTAGTGTAGAAGACTTTCAGAAAAAAATCAAACCTGTTCTTAATAAACTCAAATCTGAACTATCTTAATATTTAAAATTTACAATTATTTTTTGTATACTTCCAATGACTGTAGGAGTTCATAATGTACAAATATATTCGATTATTGTTAAAATTATGCCTGTATCAATTACCACATCGGGATGAAGAAGCTCGTAAAATTGTGAACAAATTAGCTGTTAAATATAATATGACTCCTATTGAATATGAAGTTATCTCTGCGGATTTGGATACATTCAGTATTCACATGCTTGTAAAAGCTTTAATTCAAATCCATGAGCCAAAATATATATCTGCTCTCATAGATAACCTGCTCTACGAATTAAAAAAATAATTGTATTTCTAGTTTGTTTTATGTACTCTACTTCAGAATCATGAGGGATATTTATGCGGACTACATTTAGTAAAGTTGAAATATGTTCTAGTAAATCTGGTATTTGTCCCATATGTAAAAAGAGAGCTGAGAGAAGGAAAACTTTTTGTCAGACTGTGAATCCTTGGAATACTGATTCTGAAGGAAATATGAAGACAAGAGAAATTATAAATTCTGAATTGAGAGTAGAGTGTAGAGCATGGAAATCAAAACCTGTTTTGCATGCTCGTTGTGAAACCATAGATACAAAGTGGAGAGATTATGAAGCAATTTGATTCGATTGGAAAACCACATTCAACAGAGTTAGATTCATTATTGGGTATTCCTTTTCCAGTATTAGATGATGGATTTATTCGTGTAATTGATTATATGGGGACTGATGAATCTATAGTACAAGCTGCACGTGTATCCTATGGGAAAGGAACGAAACAAAAACTTGAAGATGATGCTCTCATACGATATTTAATTCGACAAACTCACACGTCACCTCTGGAGATGTGTGAGCTAAAACTCCATATAAGAATACCCATGGATGCCTGGCGTCAGTTTATCCGACACCGAACAATGAATGTTAATGAATATTCAACACGATATTCAGAAGCTATTGAAGAAAAATATTGTGCGTCTGTTTGGAGAGCACAATCTACAGATAACAAACAAGGTTCATCTGGAGTGGTAGAATCAATACCAGATGGATTTAATATAGGCACTATGTCTGCACAAGAATTTCTTTCTAAAGAAGAGAAGATGTTACATAGAACATGTAAAACTATTTATGAGAATAGATTAAAATTTGGTGTTGCGCGAGAACAAGCCCGTAAAGATTTACCACTATCCACATATACAGAAGCATATATTAAATTTGATCTCCATAATCTTTTGCATTTTTTAAGACTTCGTATGGACTCACATGCTCAGGAAGAGATCAGAGCTTATGCTACTATTATTGGAGAGAAGATAGTATCAAAATGGGTTCCTTCAGTATGGCAAGCATTTCTTGATTATACTTTTAATGCTATGAGATTATCTACACAAGAGCAGAAAATTTTAAGTTGTTTATTTAATGATAAGGATACAGCAATTATTGAATTGCAGAATATGGGTTGGTTTGAAAAGAATAAAAAAGGTGTGTTGAAATCCCATAGAGAACGACAAGAATTTGAAGCAAAATTAAACCAATTAAACATTACAATACCTTGGACTATATAGGATTTCATTATGTGTGTTATCTGGATTGAAGGAATTATTGGTGCTGGTAAATCAACTCTGACAGAAAAAGTATGTTCTTCTTTAAATTTAAGACCTTTATATGAACCAGTTGATTCAAATCCATATCTTGAACTCTTTTATAAAGAGCCAAGTAAATATGCATTTGCAATGCAGATGGAATTACTCTATCGTCGATATGCTATGCAGCAATTGGCATCGTATGAGTCCGTTTCTGGTTGTGGTTATAAAGGAGCAGTTTTAGATCGCGGTTTGCCAGGTGATAGAGTCTTTGCAAAAATGCTTATGCTTTCTGGTCATATTTCTGAATTAGAATGGAACACATATTGTAAAGCATATGACATCATGACTAATTCATTACGACCACCATCCATGATGATTTATCTGGATGTTGAACCAAGTGTAGCATTACAACGTATCAAATCCAGATCAAGAGGTGCTGAAGTTAATATCGACATAGAGTATTTAGAAAGTTTGAAAAATGGATACTATGATTTGATGGTTGAGATATCATCTGGTAAACATGGGTGGTCTAAAGGTATTGAAGTGGTGAAAATTCCTTGGAATGTGGATCATCAAGATCCAATGGATATAATTAAAATTATAAATAATAGACTGTAATTTGGGGTTTTTATGTTATCTAAAGTGAAGACATCATATACTTATTCTGATATTGGATTAGTACCACGAGAGGTAAGTACTATCACACACAGATCACAGGTGAATACTTCAACATACATCTGTGATTTACAAGTGTCCCTTCCAATTATTATGTCTCCAATGCGTACTGTCAGTGGACCTGAAATGTGTGAAGCACTATCTCAACATAAAATATTAAGTTTTTTACCACGTCCTTATGATAACTTTGAAGATATTCTTTCTATATATTCTAAATTTGAGAATAAGAAGTATATTGGAGTTTCTATTGGAGCTACAAGAGATTATCTAAAACATTTTCAAGAATATCGTATGGAAGGTGCAGAAATATTCTGCATTGATGTAGCAAATGGAGCACATACCCAAATTGAACATGCTATTAAATCTATCCAAGATGATGCTTCATACTCGGATAGAGTGAAGATAATTACTGGTAATGTAGCCTCTGTAGAAACGTATATGTTCTTAGCTCAATTAAAAGTACATGGTATTCGTATTGGAATTGGTTCTGGATCATTATGTAGTACAAGTATTGCTACAGGTATTGGACAAGGGGTTATTTCAATATTAGATGAAATACATGAAAAAAAATGTGAGCTTATTGCTGATGGTGTATATTTACCATGTATTATTGCAGATGGTGGTATTCGTGAGCCTGGTGATGTAGTAAAAAGTTTAGCTATGGGTGCTGATGCAGTTATGGCTGGAAGCATATTTGCTGGTACATTTGAAGCTCAAGGTGATGTGATAAAACATCAAGGTGTTTATTATAAAATGTATGCAGGTGAAGCTTCAAAAATGGTACGTAGAAATGATAGTTATATTGAAGGTGATTCTACCTTAGTAAAGCTAAAGGGTAGTGTGAATGATGTCGTTCATACTTATGAAGATGGTTTACGATCTGCTATGTCATATATGAATTTCAAAACTATAAAAGATTTCAAATCTATTAAGCCTGAAAATATTGTCATTTTAAGTCCAAATTCCCGTGTTGAACGTACTCCTCATTTGGTTACTGCATAATGGAGTTAAAAGAAACAACATTAGCTGCTGATATAAAAAATTGGTTAGTCCAGAATGGTTGGACAGTATATCAAGAAGTTAAATTTGGTAATAATCGTGCAGATCTTGTTGCTGTATCTGACCCTATTGTATGGATTATAGAATGTAAAACTTCCTTTAGTTTAAAAGTACTAGAACAAGCAGAACATTGGACAAGGTATGCTCATTTGGTGTCCGTAGCTGTACCCATGAAAAAAAGAAAATGGGGTTCGTACAGTGCTCATCGTAGGGATTTTGAAGAAATAGTATGTAAGAAATTTGGAGTTGGGTTAATTACAGCAGATTATCGTAATGGTAAATTAATTATTCCAGATATCAAAGATGCTTTACGTCCTAAAGTAAATCGTAAAACGCTTGTAAAAAAGTTTAGAGCATCATTGGTTGAAGAACAAAAAACATTAGGTGAAGCTGGATCATGCAATAGTGATTATTATACTCCATTTCGCAACACATTATTTTGGTTAAAGAAATATGTTGAGAAAAATCCAGGATGTATATTAGGGGATGCTATTAAAAACATTAAACATCATTATCATTCAGATTATTCAGCAATTTCTTGTATGATGAAGTATATGAAAAAGGGTATAATAACTGACATTGAATTACGTCGAGAAGGTAAAAAATTTTTCCTTTATATAAAGGAATAGAGTAAAGATTTTTATAAGTTATTGATGCTAAAATTATAACAGATTTTTAAGTGGGAGTTTTATTATGAATGGGTTAAATAAAGCTTTAAAACAAGTGAAGAATTTCCATAAAGCATTTAATCATCCAGTGTCTGATTCAATACAAATGTTACTTAAAGAACGTTGTTTAAATCGTTCCGATTGGT
>Ga0172381_10003050_pt1 | contig 18018 bp, 15 predicted proteins | sample Leawel6488metaG_FD_119754 | JGI IMG/M metagenome (GOLD analysis project Ga0172381, IMG submission 119754) | Leachate microbial communities from a municipal landfill in Southern Ontario, Canada - Leachate well 64-88 metaG | ecosystem: Engineered > Solid waste > Landfill > Unclassified | place... | reverse complement strand
TAAATATTTTATTTTAATTTCATGGGTAACCCTTTCAAGAAAAAGAATTACATTTTAATCGAGATGCATCTACTCTCCGTGTTATGAGGAGTTATCCTTTAAAATTATAAATGGTTATTATATTTATGAGCCAGTCATGCAAAATACAAAATGATTGTATACAAAAACCGTGAGAATCGAAAAACCCTATCATCAACGCATTATGCGCGGATGAATACAATGATTTATTGAAGACGATGAATCAAAATCAAAAAGCGATCAATGAAGCAGCAGATGCACTTCACAAGATTCTGTTTCGCGAGCGGAAACAGTCGAGCCGGATTGCGAAGTATGGAAAGAGCACAAAAGGAAGACAAAGATATTTGGATCTGAAAAGCGGAAAAACATTTTCTGATTCAGACCAATCGATTGTATGCTATACCAAGAAGACGTATGCTCAGTGGCATTCTTATATCAAATACAGGCTTTACGGACTGTCGCTCAGTGAGATCGCATTCGAGGTTGGGATTTCTGTCACGACGGTCTTCAATTGGCGTCACAAGATTCTATCTGCGATGAGAGAATACCAAGAACAACAGCCGTTAAGAGGCGAGATCCAAATGGATGAAACCTATTTCCTCTTGAACATGAAAAGCCCATGGAAGAAAAGCAAATGCCTAGAAAGGCGAAGAAACCAGGAACTAGGGCGATACAAAGAGGCGTCAGCAACGAATATGTCTGTGTTCTGGTAAGGCTCGATGAATCAGACCTCGTTTTGAGTGAAATCGTCGGTCAGGGGAATCCCTTAGGGAAAAGGATGCACAAGGCGCTGGCAAGACGAGTAAGGCCGGAAAGCCTGATTGTCTCCTATAGCAGATCAGCCTATCATGAGATCTCATCCAAAATGAAGTGTGGCTTAGTTCAAATTCCTACGGGGCATCATGGCGAAGAAATTTACAATCTTGGATCCATCAATCAATATCACAGCGAACTGAAGAATTGGTATTCGAGATTCAAGGGTGTTTCTACAAAGCATTTAGAGGGATATCTTGTCTGGTTTCGATTTATGAAACTTCTTCAGTACCAAATGGAATATGATAGACGTTCGAATGAACTACTAAACTACACGATATCCAACAAAGTTTCAATCAAAAATCAGGACATTTGTCGCAAGCCATTCCCGATCGATATCTTCAAACCTTATCAACACTTATCTTGAACACATCTTTGAAATTAAAAAAGATTATGAATTTATATGCATTTTGTAATTGCAGTTCCATCGGTTACGATTCCACCATTTTGATTTATGCATTTGAATGCAAATGTGATTTTATCTTTTTCGTATAAAATTTCCAAAATGGTTACAGTCGTTGTTATCGTATCATCAACATAAACCGGCATTTTGTAATTTACCGTTTCGGATACAAGTATTGTCCCTTCACCAGGTAATTTAGTACCTAAAATATTAGAAACCATACCGAGACAGAAGAGACCGTGTGCTATTCTGCGACCAAAAAAATGCTTCGCAGCATAACTTTCATCTGTATGAATCGGGTTCATATCTCCTGATACCCGAGCCATTGTTAAAATATCATTACTTGTTACTAATTTCGATATGCTTGTTTTTTGTCCCAAAAAAAACATATCACATTTGTGCCCTTTGTCAGCCATAATTGTCCTCCTTTTTTTATATTTTTATCTCATTTGACGCATAATTCTTGAGTTTGTTTTATTAAATTACATTTCAACAGTCGATAAAAAAATTATGTATCACAACTTCATGCGTTTAACGTTAATCAATAAATAATCATACTGATAAAACACGGTTGAATATATAAAAAAAAATTATAATGGGCTTATTGTTGATATAGTTTTGCTTTCATTCATATCATACTACTTACTTGAAGGAATATATTTTACCTGTAGTGATGTCCATCAAAATACATCTCATAAAAATCAATATAAATGCGATATTGCTCGATATTATCTATAAAAAGGTTTGTATTTTTTTCAAAAATATAATTTCATACTGGTTTAAAGTCTCCAATATCTATACCCTAGTTCGATTAAGTTGTTTTTATCTAAAATGCCACGAATATCTATCACTACTCTTTTATTGTTTTCATTTTGGTGACTTATTTTATTGATGTTAATATCATTACGGTAGTATTTTGAAATGTCACTGATATCAAGTTTCATAAACTTATCATGAGAAACTGCGAAAATAACTGCATCCATATTTTCCACTTCATTCATATCAGTAATGTGAATTCCATGTTTTTTTTGTAATTCCATCTGATCAGCCACAGGATCAACAACTGTAACACGTACTCCATATTCGATTAATTCATTATATATGTCGATAACTTTAGAATTGCGAATATCTGGAACGTTTTCTTTAAAAGTAACACCAAAAATGGCCACTTTTGAATTATTAATAAGAATATTTGACTTTATCATTTGCTTAACTGTGTTCTCAGCAACATATTTCCCCATATCATCATTAATTTTTCTCGCCGCAAGAATAATTTGAGAATGATAACCAAGTTGTTCAGCTCTATATGTTAGATAGTATGGGTCAACACCTATGCAATGTCCTCCAACAAGTCCGGGGTAAAACTTAAGAAAATTCCATTTTGTCGAAGCCGCATCCAGAACCGACAGTGTGTCAATTCCCATTTTGCTAAATATAATCGAAATTTCATTCATAAATGCGATGTTTATATCTCTTTGTGAATTTTCAATAACTTTTGCAGCTTCAGCCACTTTTATGCTTGATGCTTTATATACCCCAGCTTCTACAACCATGCTGTATATTTGAGCAATATCAGTCAGTGAACTTACATCCATGCCAGAGACAATTTTAACAATCGTATCTAGTCGATGAATTTTGTCTCCCGGATTTATTCTTTCGGGTGAATACCCAATTTTAAAATCTTCTCCACATTTCAGATTCGAATATTTTTCTAAAATTGGAACACATATTTTTTCTGTGACGCCTGGATAAACGGTCGATTCATAGACAACGATTGACCCCTTTTGTATGTTTTTTCCAACCACAACACTGGCAGACTCGATAGGTGTCAAATCAGGCGTGTGATCTTGAAATACTGGGGTCGGAACTGCAATGATAAAAAATTTAGCTTCCTTAAGCTTATTTTCTTCAGACGTGAACTCTACCGAACATTTTTTTATGATATCGCTGCCAATCTCATTTGTGGGATCAATTCCAGATTTGAAAAGATTAATTTTTTCAACATTTATGTCAAATCCAATGACATTGGCTTTACGAGAAAAAGCGACTGCGATTGGCATTCCAACATATCCCATTCCAACAACTGCTATTTTTTCACTCTTATTAAGTATTTTACTGTATAAGCTTTCCATTTTCTTCTCCTTATTTTTTACTGATTATAATGTCTTTGACTAATGCAAAATGCTTACATTCAGAATCTAAAGTGTTCAGAAAACTAAAATTATTTTCATGAATAAGTTGCCGAAAATTTTCAAGGCTATCTTTGCCATCAATTGACCAAAAATCAGGATGAATCAGCAGTTGTATTTTCTTGTTTTCCCTAAATGTGGTATCGTCTGGCGTGCCATAATTCCATCTGTGTTGAGAATCAGCGATATATTTTACGTCTAACTTTGTGTTTTCATCTATACTTTCAGCAAAAGTAAAATACTCTGGCGCATATGCATTATATACACCGTCAATTGAAATCTTGTCGTAGTATATTTCCTTAATAGGCCTATGTATTGAAAAACGATCAATTCTAATGCCTATCATTTCAGATAAGATTCTTATTTGATCTCGTACGCCATCGCGCACTCTCTGATGGTCTTTTAGCCCGGACAGGTGATAATGCAACCCTATATGGTGGCCTCTACTATACATATCTCTCAAAAGTGCGATATTATTCATTGATAATGCATTATATGCATTATTTGTAATTTGTATGAAGTAACTAGACTTAAACCCATATTTCGACTCAATCTGAGACAAAATAAATGCTCGTTCAAGTGAAAATTCAACATCGTGACGCATAATAATAAACTCGTCGGCTAATAAAGTTTCTGCAAAATCCTTATACTTTCCGGTTTTTTTTATATCATGTATTATCTTAATATAGTTCTTATAACTTGGTGAAAAATCATCAGCATTCATTTTTTTATCCTCACTAAATGTATCATCATTATTTAATAATCGAATCAATGTCTATATATTTAATATTCCATCTCGATATATCATATATATTTACTCTCGGAATGTCAACTAGCTTTTTGGCAAGTAATCTCGATTTATGAATCTTCCCGTTGATTTTTGTTGATAATACAAATCCCGCCTTCTTAAAAATATCATTTTCTTTTGACAGAGGATTTACAAACGGTAACACAATATAAGTGCAATCCAAAGATACATGATAAAGAAGGGATGCAAGAATTGTCAATTTAGATTTATTCGAATTATCATTTGCGACATACCAATCTACAATCGTGGCTCTGGCTTGTTGGTTTATGTTGTATATAATATATCCGTAAAGAATGTTATTGATTTTTAATACCCTGTAGTTATAATCAGCTGCTGGGTTACTATCTAATTTCCATGTGTAATAATCCAAATTTTTTTTCACAGAAAGATATTGAGTCGAATTTATTTTTGAAAAATCCGAATCATTAAATGGACAAGAATCATAATTTTTTATGTATTTATATATATTCTTATCCGAATGACGGAAAAGCAAATGAGAAGAAAAATTATATAAGTGTTTAAATGAATGTCTATTACGAAATTGAGTTTTAAATATCTTACCCAAAAGAAGAGAAAAAGGACGGATGACCAGTATCATCGACATTAAATCTCCTACATGGATCCATCCAAGTTTTATGAATCCTGGATATGACTTTTCGTTTGGAAATCCAAACATAAAGTCTACTCTATCATTTTGAAAATCCAATTCAGCCTTCTTTATTAATCTGCTAAAAACGCCTTTTCCTTGATACTCTCTTAAAACAGCTGTATCACAACTTTGAGCACCAATTAATTCAGAGTCTTTATAAAGAAAAATGTAACCCTGAAAAGCATTGGTTCCAACTACTTCATTATTAATATTGTCCAAAAAAAGCGGCTTTTTCAATACGTATGGATTTGAAAAATGTTTATATCGATAAGTATTAAATTTTGTTGTCGAAAAGAAAACATTGGAAAAAACACGATATGACTCATTTATTGAACTTTCTTTATCACTTTTGAACTTGTTTAAGCTGTGTAGATAATCGGTTTTGACAACAGTAAAATACCATCTTATTTTTTTGTCATGAAACGATAATATGACATCGCCAGAATGTGGAATAACCGCAGATTTATAATACACAAAGTCGTTTCTTAAAATATATGATGGCAGAAAAAATTCGTTTATTATTTCCCAATCCCCTCCGATTCTAGAAGATTTAGCCCAAAATAGTTTGAATTTATCTCTATCACCAATTTGTCTTAGTGTAAATAAACCTATAAGATAATAAGCATCATCATTTGCTGGTAGCTTTTTCGAGTAATTATGACTAGTCAATATTGCGATATGCCAAATTGTCATGTTAGTAGGAATATTGCTACAATTTATATGAGATTCGTTGTTAAAAGATTGACCATCCATGCTTGAAGAAAACACGAGATCGCCGCCAAATTCAGTAGTTAATCTTATATGATAAAGATACAGCTCTCTCTCGTTGGTAATAATTGCTGGAGAAATTAATGAATCCGTGTTTGATGATGCTATTAACAAGGGATCAGACCATATCGACCCATCAACTGAACTCACTGAATACAATCTTTGGTAGAAAATGTCACAATCTTTTGTCGTATCACGATATATCACATATAGTTTGTCGTGGTAATCATATATGCAGGGATCAGATATGTGATTGCCAACTTTAATTTGAGATGGCAATGCAACCGGATTAATACAATCTTGTGGAGCAAAAAACGAATATGGCGTATCTCCTTTATAGATTGAAGGATTCTCATATGAGTCAATAGAATATGGATATGGTGTACAAACAAGCCAATAGGTATCTCTCCAAAACACAACGTCAGGATGGACTACCTGATCTGAACCATCATATGTTTTAATTTGTATTTTGTCAATTTTATGATTAAAATAGTATTTTTCGTTTGTTTTTTTGATTTGATAAGAAATTCGAAGAGGAACAGCTTTATTTAAAATTTTATACCACCATATATAAATATATCTGGAAATATTATCGGATAAAAAAACTTCTTTTATTTTCGAAAAAAACTTCTTTTTATGATCCATATTTGGCATCCTTTCGACGATTGATATGTGTACTCTATCTCTTGCCGATAGAGAGAAAGAGCTGAAAAATCTTCGTTATTTCTTTTCTAAAAACATATATCAAGTAAAAAATAATTGGGGTATAAAAAATATACGCGACTGGCTTATTATTAAAGCAAACACAGTTGATAATTGAGATTAATATTAACGACAATAGTGATATAATTATATACTTGAAGTTTTTAACAGGAACATAATATTTACACCCAATAACTGAGCGAAATATGAAAACAGATAAAGTCGCAAAAAATGAAGCAAGAGCAGCTCCCAATTCAAATAAAGTTGGAATTAATACGATACATAAAATACACACCACAATCACACCGACAAGGTTGGACAGAATATGCCATTTTGTTTTTCTTTCAATATTTATTCCTATCCCCGTGATTTCCCCCAGTAGAGAACACACAGGAGTAATAAGCAGTATTGGAAGGTAGTAAGTAATTTCTCTGTATGGCTCGCCAAGAAGCAAAACAATAAGATCTTGAAATAAAACTATAATAATGGCGATAAAAGTAATTAATAGAACAATATATTTATGAATAGCATCAATATTGTCTTTCTCGTTCTGATAATGAGAATAAACATATGGTGTCCATACTAATGCAAAACCACTTTGAGCGATCGTGATAATTGACGCAATCGTGATTGCTGAAGAAAACACACCAACTGCAGAAAGATTCACAAATTCTTTCAGAAAGAATTTCGGAATATTTTGTGCAAAAAGACTTATAAATACTACTAACATTATTGGCCATCCAAATAAAAATGCAGACTTTATATCATTGTTATCATGTGTTATTTTTTTGAAATAAAATTTTTTTCTAAACAAAACAATACAAACAATAAGCATGATAACGTTTGCGATGCAAGTTATTATCAATGCGCTATGAAAATTTGCTGTCCAAAAAAAGGCTGAACACAAAAACAATATTTTGTTTGAAAATGTAAAACCAATTGCATAGAGGGTGTAAACTCCAGGAATGTCTCGCAATCTGTATTCGATCAGAATATATCTTTCTATTGTGTAAGACAATAATGATATCATCAAAAAAATCGGCATCATGTCATCGTTCTGTCCAATTAATAAGTTCGATATTTCCGCTCGAAAAAAAAGAGCAACAAAAAAGCCACAAACGATTAACACAACGCTTACTAAGAATGACTTTGTCCATAATTTCTTTCGAGAGTCCGTATCAAGAACATTAAAATCGCGAATATATCCGTGATCTAATCCGATACAGAAAATAGGATATAGAATCGAAATCGCACTGTTAAATAAGTTGATTTTACCCAGTTCATCGGGGGAAAAAAGTCTTGTTGAGATAGGTATGATTAAAAATCCTATTCCAGCCGTAATCCAACTTGCAATTGAAAAACAAATCATTGACTTTGAAACAGTGCTATTATCTTTGCTAAAAATTTTTCGCAATAAATTCATGATCAATTATCTCCATTTATTAATATAGAACTCTAACACACTTGACCGTTTTATGTTGTTCATTGCCTGAAGGAGTTTGAGATGAATCGGGTGGTAATATTCATTAATGCTTGGCCGGCGTGGGGATGCTGAGTAATGATTTAGGCAATATAAACTTGTAAATCCATAATCATATAAAGGTAATATTTTTATTAGTGTATCATATCCATTTGTAAATAAAATATTTGAATGATTATTTTCTGAAGTGAAATACAATTCATATAAACCAATTAAAGAAAATATAAAACCATTTAAAATATATGAAGGAGGTTTTGTTGGAAATTCTTCATAAAACGGCATGTTATCAAAAAAAGCAACAACTCCTCCCTCACTTGTTTTCTTAAAGAAAGGTAACAATGCATATTCAGCAGCATTTAGAAATCTTGTATCTTTGGTTTCATAATAAATTCTACATAATAAAGAAATACATTCACTTTGACCCATCGCTGAAGGAAATGGACCAGATATCATTGTAGAAACATGATCTGAGTAAAAATCAAAGTTATTTTCCCAGATGCCACTTTTTGGGTTTTGATTTTTTACCATCCATTCAGCAATTTTGATTGCTTGAAATAGAAAGGATTTATCCCTGGTGTTTATATAAAAATTATATAAACATAATCCATGTTGGGCGATGGTTATTGGAAGATATCTATTCTCGCCTTTAAAATGGACATATGGTATATGCTCACTATCAAAAGAAATAATTTTTTTATATGTGTGTTTTAAGAAACCCTTATTATTTCTTTTTAATGTTGGATAATATTTGAGGGGACTGTATGTTTCGCTTCTTCGGAATTTCAAATCATTTACCACAGAAATAGTTGGACAGAAAAACCTCATATATGTTCGATATGGAATAGCATAAAAAAGCCTATACAATCCACGGAAAAATAACCTTAAAATAATTAATATTTGTTTGATAATCTTTTTCATATATTTTGCCAACACAGTTCATACAGATTATGTAAAAACAGGTTATAATTTACATCAGATTGAAAATTTACTTCCCAATTTTTTCTCGCGTTTATTCGGAACATCATATATTCATCATAATTCATAGAGCAAATTGTATAAATCAAGTTGGCCAAATCAGGCGGGGTAAAATTTTTTTCGAGTAACCATCCTGAATTGTTGTTCATAACTATTTCTCCTACCCCTCCGACATCAGTTGCAATTGTCGGAATTCCAAATGAATTAGCTTCCATAATAGATACAGGAATCCCTTCAGTTTCACTAACATTCACAAATAAATAAACGGAATTATGCGAATAGAACTCAAATAAGGATTCTTGACTGATTTGTCCTGTAAAAGTAACTCTAATATTGTTTGGCATGTTTTCTGAAGCCATCGCCTTTAAATCTTCAAGTAATTTACCAGATCCAATATGAGTCCATTGAATATCAATATTGCGTATTAATTTTAGAGATTCGATAATAAGATTTACCCTTTTGAGCGGAATCAGAGATGAACAAGAAACAATATGAAAATGTTCTTTTAGATTGTTAATATTATTAACTCCGTGATCTCTTGATCCCAATCTCGAGACCATTATTTTCTCAATAATTTCGATACTTTTGCCATATTTATTCAACAGATATTTTCTACCATCATCTGAGACAGTAAAAATAAATTGAATATTATTAATAATATAATCTTGCATTGAGCAATAATAGTAATTGTCTTTTCTATCATATAAATCATACCCATGAGCTCTTGTAACCGATATACTGTTTGGATATTTTCTTCTTAAGTATATTGAAGAAAGCGCAGAAGCATTCATCCAATATGAATAAAAAACAATTCTTTCATATTGCAATTTGTTAGTTTTAATCTTCACATCAATGTATTTCGTAATCTCAATAGACTTACTTAAAAAAAGCATAAGCTGGGTTATCCTCTTTAAATTCACTTTTCTTATTTTAATTAATTTATTGATTTCTACCCAAAACAAACAACTAAAAATAACTTTTATTGCATAAAATATCCGAACAATCTTAACATTATGAAAAAACGATGAATTAGGTCTCATAACATGAATGTTTTCTCTTTTAAGCGCACTAAGTTCTCTTGGTTTATAATCCTCTCCACAATAGCAAGGAACAATATAGACTTCTTCATTATGATATGAGATTTCTTCGTTTAAAAATGGCTCGGAATAAGAAAAGGGAAATTGATCTGTTGTAAGGATAGTTACCATCATACCATCTCCCAATTGTATTTTTTTTGTTTATAATTTAAAATGATTTTATATATAATAAATACACCAATAATAAAAAATATATTGGTTAGAGAAAAGCCATAGACGACCCAACTAAAAAAACTGGATCTCGGTATATATATAATCCATCTAATAAAAATCATTAATATTACTGTAATCCACCAGGGCTTGTTCTTTAAATCACCGATTCTTACTAAGATAATTCCAATTATCACATTCCCGATATATACTCCGATTTCACCAAAATCAATGAACAACTCTGCAATATAGTTGCCTCCCATCCCTCGTCCGGATAAAAAACTCGAAGGTGATATAATATAGTATAAAGTTGCAGACAATGAATTTCCTTTTAAAGCATATTCAGCGGTGTATAGTCCTATCTTATCAATATCAAAAATAATACGGCTAACGATATTCTGAGAAAGATAGTCGTAAAATGAATAAAACGTGTATGGTACATTTTGTTCCCAAATTATGTTTTTATAAACGATACTTTTGGCAATAAAGTCCACTTGTCCTCCTTGGATTGTAAAAAACGACTTAATTGCATCAATGATACCTATCTCTACGCTTATTCCGTTTCGCCAATATCCAATATAAAATAATAAATACAAAAGAAATGGAAATATAATAATACCCACAATGGCATGTCTATTATTCAGCCATCTTTTTTCGAGTCGGTTTCGAGCTCTATTGTTGGCATAAAATAGACAATACACCAACAAAAGAATATCTAAAACAAAGACATTTCTTTGTCCTCCGAGTAAAGAAATAGAAGATACTATAATTGATAGTATGATGGGAATAACCATTTTTCTTTTTTCACAATCAACAGCAAACATTAATAGTAGTGCTAATAAATTCAACTCCCCAACTTTAATAATAATGTAAGGTATTGATGATGTATATGTCGAGTAATAAGAAATATATGATTCTTCAACAACATTGATAGCAATGTCAATAGTCTGTAAAAAGCGCGGAATTATAGTAATATAAAACATTATTAGTGCAATTGAACGCAAGATAGAAAAATCATATGATATATTCTTGTCATTTCTTATTTTTTTTGTTTGAACATTATTTTTTATAACACATATTAATGCTCCAGTCAAAATCCCAAGAATACTTAAAACTAGACATCTTATGACTGCTAGTTTAATCGAGTGTTCATAACTATATAGCAAATCATATCCCTCAATTGCCCCAATAAAAATTGCTCCGATTAAAAATGTAAAAAATGACCCTAAAAAGATAAATAGTAGTGGATTATGTCTCATTATTTTTATGGAAAACATCATTAATACGAAAAATATAGTCAATAAAAACCCAACCATTTTTTTTATTTCATCATGAAAAGCGTCCTCCCACACCATAAAAATGAGTAAAGCGAATATGAGAACGATTATCAAAAATATTAAACTTTTTTTTGAAATTATGTGATTAGGTTTCATGTTTAATTAGCCTTTCTTGCCATACTCATCATTCATATGTTGGCTCAAAATATATTTTATTACGGGTGAAAAGGTGATAGAGATATCATTGTTATTTTTGCAATACTCACGGATAGTTATGTTTGTTAATGAATTGTTATTTGAATTAGTGTAGATTTTATCGTAAAATGAGACAATTTCCTCTACTTTAATCTCGCTTTCGTTAGCTGGAACAATCATTCTATAGGGATATTGGCTATCAAATGCGACTTCTCCTGCAACACATATTACTGGCAATCCTTTTGCTGAGTATTCAAGTACCTTTAAATTTGATTCTTTGTAAACCTTTTTTCGGAAACCACCCAAACCAGATACACCTATATCAGAGATGTTATATATCATATTAAGTTGCTCACCAGACTTTTTCCCGTGAAAAATAATATAATCTTGAAGTTCAAAGTCATCTACCATTTTTTTGTATAACACTGTGGACTCTCCATCGCCAACTAAGTGGAAAATTATTTTTCTTTGGCCTCCTTTTTTTATGTATGAATGCAATCCGCGAATTAATCTTTCATATGCATGCCAATTAGCCATGAGAGCAACAGCAATAAGATGTATCTCATTCGAATCATTTATTGGTCGATTGACTATTGTCACATCATTTGTGTTAATGCCATTCCTAACAGAGATACAAGGACGCCCAAATAATGGTTTTGACCTTAACGTGACAACAAATCGACTAATGTACTTTGAAGAAGTAATCCGATATATCATGTCAATAATAAGTTTTATAAACCCAATAAACCCTTTGTTCAAAAGTTCAAATTCATAAGGGTATGTTGGAACTTCCATAATAATCAATGTCTTTTTTTTGAATAATACTTTTACCATTTTTTGAACGTAAGGACAGAAAAACTGAAATCGAATATAACATACATCATATGATTCACTAATTTTATTGATAAAATGACATAGAAATTTGCGCCGGTTTATATTCCTGTTGTTTGGTATAATCATCTTGTCAAAGCCATGAGTATATGCAAGGCCTCGATCATATCTTGAAACTCGAGCAACATCTATTTGATTACTTTTAAACACATTTAATTGATCAACAATTTTTTTGTTTACTCCGCTTGAATAATCCTTTTCATCTTCAAATGAGATATATAATAACTTCATTTTTGTTTACCCTCGAAAAAACTTAAAAATTAACGGCGTATGTTTCAAGATAAAAATCTTGCATTTCTTGTGCGGTTTTTTTAATATCATATCCCGAATTTATTATCTGTTGCGAGGTGTTTTTTCTAACATATTTTTTTGATTTATTTGTTATCATTTGCGCCCAGACTGAAGGTTTTTCTTTTACGCTTAAAAAAAAGCAATTTCCTGTAACATCAGTCTCAACTGTAACACCATCCGAAATAAAACATGGCAAACCACTTGCTTGAGCTTCAATTCCGACCACTGGCAACCCTTCATATAATGACGGCAAGACAAAAGCATCCATAGCTTGAAGAATGTCTGGAACATCATACCTTATACCTAGAAACAAAACTTTTTCTTGAATCCCTAATAAATAAACTTTCCTTTCAACGTTTTTTCTCTCTTCACCATCACCAACAAATAATAATATTGAATTCATATTAATTTTCAATATTTCAAGAAAAACATCAACTAAAAATGATTGGTTTTTTTCAAGTTTAAATCTAGCTACATTTCCAATAATAAATTTATTTTCTAAAGCAAATTCAGATCTTTTTCTAATTCGAATTTGTTCGTTAAAAGTATACTTTTCAGAATCGATTCCGTTCTTTAATATATGCAGTCCTTTTATTTTTATTTTATCTTCTGGAAATATCCACTTGGAAGCCATTAAAGAACAAGAAAAATAAGCATCAGCAATTTTGGGAAGAAATTTGTGAAGTATGTTAGTAACAATACCAGGCAATCCAGGCCTTGCCTGAGTTAGGTGACTATGAGCAATACAAAATCTATCACCATATTTTTTTGCGATTTTCATATATATCGATGCAGTATTAGTCATATGCCCATGAATTATATAATGTTCCCTATGTTTATCAAAAAATAAATTTAGCTCTTTAATGTATTTAAATATAGCAAGATAATATGTTTTCTTAAAATCCTTTAATTTTGGCATACAATAGATTTTTCCTCCGAGACTTTTGATTTCTGAGTCAAAAGCCCCTTCTTGTCCATAATGAGTCAAAAAATCAAACTGTATTAAGTTCCTATCAATACGTCGATATAAATTCATTATCATTGTTTCAATTCCTCCAGGTCCCATAAGTCCGACCACATGCAAAATTCTGATAGGGTAATCCATGTTAATTCATCCTCCTAAAAACATAAATTTAGAACAGCGACATATTTACATTGGTTTTGATTCACTCATCAAAATGGATTTTTCAAAATCCACAACACAATAATCCCAATCAAAGTATTTGAAATCATGTTGATCAAATGTAAACGACCCAAATGTTTTATTAATAATATTAAAAAAATAACCTGCAATCCAAATTAATGGATTAAAGAATCTTGTCAATATTATCTTTTTCCCAATACACTTAGAAATGGTCTCAACCATACAACTTGTGTTTACATATTCCCGGTTTTGAGGGAGAAATACCCCTTCGCTTTGATTTTCTATTATCAATCTTATGAATTCACACAAATTGTCTATATAAATCATCGATCGACAATTATCAATTTTAGGGAAGAACGCAAGCGTACGAGCTGCCAAAGACAATAATTGATAATTTCCTTTTGCTTTTTTTCCATATACCATCGGTGGTCTTAAAATTGCAATCTTTGAAGTTGAACTGATGCTTTTCTTGTAAGCAAGAATGTTGTTTTCTGCATTCATTTTTGATTTTCCATATAATGTTGTCGGATGACAAAAGGACTGACTGTTGATGTTAATGCGCTTTTGGTTCTTGTCGTTTTGAGAATAGACTGCTGCACTACTCATTATAATAAATTGAGACACTTTTGCAGTAGATGATTTTTCAAAAACATCACAAGCCATTTTGTTATTGATGGAATCGTATAAATTTGCATTATTTTTGTTTTTTTTATCGTGAACTATTCCTGCAACATGAAAAACAACATCGTAAAAAGAAAAATCATGATCTTGCCACTCGACCGATTTCATATCAATAGTATGAATAAGATATTTGTCAGGCCAATGATGAAGCCATATCTCGAAATTGGTTCCAATATAGCTGTTAGCACCGGTAATAAGGATTTTTTTCATTGAAAAGTCTCCCTATATTAAATTATTCTGTTGCCTTATCATCTTCACAGATTTCAGCGCCTATCCTTTTTGAATTAACATTATCATTAACGTTTTTTTGAGATAGAACTAAAAATATAGTTTTTAAAAAAATTTTTAAATCCAGGAGGAATCTGATGTTTTTTACATAATATATTTCGTAGTTATATTTTTCTTGAATGGGAATATTATTACGGCCATGAATAGCTGTCCAACTTGTAATTCCAGGAAGCACTTCAAAACGAATAAGTTGTTCATAATTATATGATCCTAAATCGTTGATAAGAAACGGTCTTGGGCCAATAAAACTCATTTCCCCCTTTAAAATGTTTAATAATTGAGGCAATTCGTCAATACTTGTTTTCCTAAGAAACCTTCCCGATTTTGTCATTCTTTCATCGTCGGAAAGGTTCTTTCCATTTAATGTGGTATTTGACATCATTGTTTTGAATTTATAAATCGTGAATATTTCTCTATGATAACCCGGCCGTTTTTGCTTGAAAATTGGATTTTCACCAGTATCGATTCTGACCCACACACCAACAACAAGCAGTATGGGAGAAAGGACTATAATAAGAAATAGAGATAGAAAAATGTCCATAATTCTTTTTATTAAAAGATATTTTTTTTGCTTTTTCGAAAATCGAAAAATAGTATATTTCGGATACGAATTTATCATAAAAAGCACCTCAAGTAACACTTATTTTGCTGGATTTCCTTTTACCACAGCCCCATCAGGAACGCTAGAAACCACCACTGCTCCCATGCCAACCAAAGCTTTTGATCCAATGTGAATCTTATTTCTAATTGTGGCGTTGCCAGAAATAAAAACTTGTTCTCCGGTTGACGAGCTTCCAAACATGATTGTTTCCCCAACAATAAATGTATCTGCACCAAGAATAACGTTGTGCGATATGAAACAGGAGTTATCAATTTTACACCCTGATTTAATTATGGTATTATCAATAGCTCCTCTACAAATCACGGTATTTGCTCCAATTTGTACATCATTATCAATTATTACTCCGCCAAATTGTGGCATGGTAAGAGCCTTACCGTGTTCATCTCTATCAGTTGAAAGACCATCAGCTCCTATGACACAGTTTTCTCGGACAACCACATTATCTCCAATTGAAACTTGGCCAATGATTCTAACACCACTTCCAATATATACATTTTTACCAATTTGAATTTCTCCCGCTAAATATGAACCAGGGAAAATCTTGGTATCATTTCCAATTGTTACTTGATGAGACAAAAAAGAACCGTTGATATACTTTACGTCAACCATATCGGGCAAAGACGTAATATTATTTCTGGAAAAAAATCTACAGAATTCCAAGTGAGGATTCTCACAATTCACAACAACATTTTTCTCTGACACTTCATGAGGGGCATCTAAATCTCTAGGGAAAAAAATAAGGCAATTTTTTACTGAAAATAATGCCGAAATTTTACTCATATACTTTTCGGTGATAAACATCACAGAGTTATCTTTTGGATAATCTAAGGATGCTGGGCAAGTTATGAGAAAACTTTTGTCAGCATCGTATTTGGATGAATCAACAGAAAAAAATATTTTATTCATACATTCCCTCCACAAAAAACCTATTTACTTCATATGAGATTAATCCATACATAAAAAATCAATCACGAAATACTTTAAATCCTAATTCAAACGCTTCTGCATACATAACTCCAACTTGGCTTCCTCTATATGTTGCTAAAGCTTTAATTGTTTGTACACTTCTTGAATGAGGATAATCGCGCATAACCCCTTGGTATGATGATAAAGCTGATATTTTATCTTCTATTCCTTTTTCACCAATTTCGACAAAAATATTTGGAGAAAATTGCCTGACACTTGGATTAAGAGCCCAATCACTTGATGATAATACTTCCATATACAGCAACTCACTTAGCGGGTGGATATCTGGTCTTCTTTGATATAATCTTGATGCGGCTTGGCAAGTGATTGAAGTAATATAATGATCATTATTTAAATCAGAAGGATGATGAGTAATTAATACATCTGGAGACGTACTAATTATTGCATTTTCGATAAACTGTACTAAAGCAAGGTGGCTGACCGTGTTTAATGCAATATTTGGAAAATCGCCAAGGAAAATTTTGTTCACTCCCAGTGAACTTAATGCTGACTGAATATCAAGTTTAAATTGTTCAGATGAAGGCCGTTTCTCTCTAGCTTCTACGGATGAACATAATATACACACATCTACCTTGCACCCTGATTTACTATATTTTGAAATTATAGCACCGGCACCAAGAACTTCATCATCAGGATGAGCAACCACAATTAAATATGAATTCATCTCATAATACCCTCTTTTTTATTGATATATGTTGATTCATCAACTGCATTTTATTGCGAAATATATACTCACTTGAAATTAATGGTATTTATTATGGTTACAGCCTTTTCATTTTTCCGAATACTATCATAAATTTCCATAGTATGCTCGATATAATAATATCATTCATTCTGGTCCGACTCGCTATATCTTCAAGTGTGATTTAGGTGTTTTTAATATTTCCCCGCATGAAATATAACGTGAATCCACGTCATTTCATAACAGCTTATTTATTTTCTTTGCATAAACCACTATCTTTTCAGTTGCAAGTAAAAGCCATTATCGAAATCAACACAAGAAAAATAAAAGTATATTTTGCATTGTTTTTTTCATGTGAGTCATATCGCAATCATGTTTCGTAGTAGTTTTATAAAAATACTATGAATTCGTCCGAATAATTAAATAAATGAAAATTTTAATATTTCATAAAAGAAAAAAAGGAATGATATAACATCTTGTTCAAACACAAATCATAGTCTAGAAATCTATATAAAATTTTCAAAAAAACAAATTATACTCTTTTTTTTAAAGTTTTTATCTAATAAGTTCTGAAAAATTATGGAATTATTCGTATAACTAGATATCAAAATTCCGTCGTAACTATAATTATCAATATTGTTCAGATTAATGATTGGAATATTTCCGATCAATAACCCCTGTTTTTTTGTATCATCATCGACCAAAGCAACAATTGATATCGGGATTGCGTTGTCATTTCTAATCACCTGAAGCAGACTTTCAGCAACCTCACCCGCACCATAAAGAATTATTTTTTTAAAACCTTTCCGAATGATTTGATTCAAAAAAGACACAATATTTTCTTCGGCTGACCGATAAATCTCTTGAGAAGCTTTTAAATAGCCAATGTTTAAAACTTTAATTCGTTC
>Ga0172381_10003049_pt1 | contig 18033 bp, 14 predicted proteins | sample Leawel6488metaG_FD_119754 | JGI IMG/M metagenome (GOLD analysis project Ga0172381, IMG submission 119754) | Leachate microbial communities from a municipal landfill in Southern Ontario, Canada - Leachate well 64-88 metaG | ecosystem: Engineered > Solid waste > Landfill > Unclassified | place... | reverse complement strand
AAAACCACTGAAAGCCCAACTTGCACTTTTGAGAGCCAGTACGGCCGATGAAGAAGGAAACCTGTTCTTCAGGGGGACGTCCCGCAATTTCAATTCCATGATGGCCATGGCGTCCGATACGGTCATAGCAGAAGTGAAAGAGATTGTCAAAAGCGGGGAAATACAACCCGAACATGTTCATACACAAGCTATTTTTGTGGATTTCGTTATCAAAGATTAATTAAAATAAAGTCATTATGTCACAGAAACTGAAACTTAAAATTTCCGAAAAAATGTACGAAGAAGCCCTGAAGATCATCCCCGGGGCTATTGCAGGTATTCGCCGTCCTTACAATTTTGTCCCCGGCCAGTACCCCATATACTTTGACCATGCAAAAGGAGGAAGGGTAACCGATGTGGACGGCAACGAATACATAGATATGTTGTGTGCCTACGGCCCCATAATCATAGGTCACCGTGAGGAAGAGATAGACAATGCGGTTATTGAACAGATACGGAACAAAGGTTTTTGTTTTTCATTGACACAACCGGTACAAAACACACTGGCCCAAAAACTCATAGAGCTTATTCCTTCGGCAGAAATGGCCGTTTTCGTTAAAACAGGTTCGGATGCCACCTCGGTAGCCATACGGGTTGCCAGGGCAAATACCGAAAGAACGAAAGTGATCCGTTGCGGTTATCACGGATGGCATGACTGGTGTGTGGAAGTTAAAGGCGGTATTCCCAAAAAACTATGGGAAGACGTTTACGAATTTCATTACAACCACCTGGAAGAACTGGAAGATTTGATGAAGCAGCACGGCGATCAAACGGCAGCCATTATCATCACTCCCGTAGGCCATCCTCTGGCCGACAAAGTTCAGATGCCCGCCCCCGGATTCCTGGAAGGCGTTCGCGCCCTGGCCGATAAATACGGCACCGTCCTGATCTTTGACGAGATCCGCAGCGGGTTCCGTTACGATATGGGCGGTGCACAGAAAGTATTTGGCGTAACGCCCGATCTTTCCGTATTCGGAAAAGCTATGGCCAACGGGTATCCCATTGGAGCCGTTGTAGGCAAGGAAAAATTCATGAAAGTATTGGCAGACAAAGTATTCCTGTCATCCACCTTTTTCCCTAACAGCCTGGAACAGGTAGCTGCCCTGAAAACCATAGAGATCCTGGAACGTGACAATATCCTGGAAAAGATCCGTGAAAAAGGAGAACTCTTCGGAAAAAGATTGCGTGAGATCGTGAAAAAAGTTCCATACGACGTAGAAGTATCCGGAATACCCCTGATGCCTTTTATCACATTCAACAGGGATGCTGATAACCTCTACAAGAAGCTTCGTCCCGGGTTCTATACCGAACTCATCAGGCGCGGTGTTTTCCTCCAGCCTTTCCATCACGGATACGTAGCATACCGCCATACAAATGAAGACATTATGTATGCAGCCGATATGGTGGAAGAATCATTCGGAGAACTGAAAAAATACATATAAAAACAGGTAATAACTATGGACAAACTGATCATTACCGCTGCCATTTGCGGAGCCGAGGTACTTAAGGAACACAACCCCGCTGTTCCTTATACCGTAGAGGAATGTGTCCGTGAAGCCCGTTCTGCTTACGATGCGGGGGCAAGCATCATTCACCTTCACGTCCGTTACGACGACGGAACCCCCACACAGGATAAAGAACGGTTCCGGGTAATTATGGAAGCCATTGCCGAGGCCTGTCCCGGGGTCATCATTCAGCCTTCCACAGGAGGAGCCGTCGGAATGACAAACGACGAAAGACTGCAGCCCACCGAGTTGAATCCCGAGATGGCCACCCTGGATTGTGGTACGCTCAATTTTGGGGGTGACGAGATATTTGAAAATACGGAGAACACCATCAAATACTTTGGCGAACGCATGATACAAAGGGGGATCAAACCCGAGTTGGAGGTCTTTGACAAAAGCATGATAGAAATGGCCCTTCGCCTGGGAAAAAAAGGATATATCCAAAAGCCCATGCATTTTGATTTTGTAATGGGAGTTAACGGAGGTATAGGGGGATCCCTCAGGGACTTTGTTTTCCTGCGGGGAAGCATTCCTTCCGATGCCACATACACCGTGGCCGGACTGGGCCGTTTTGAAATGCCCCTGGCTGCTGCCGCCATCATTGACGGAGGTCACGTACGCGTGGGTTTTGAAGATAACGTTTACATATCCAAAGGCGTTTTGGCCAAATCCAACGGGCAACTGGTGGAAAAAGTGGTGCGACTGGCCTGCGAACTGGGCCGTGACATAGCCGGTCCCACAGAAGCTCGTGAAATTTTAGGTTTACCCATAAAACAATAATTAACAATTAATTTAATTACTTATTTTAACAACAACTGCAAATGAAAAAAGGTAACAAGTATGGTCTTCACCGGGTAATAGAACCCAAAGGCGTTCTTCCGCAACCTGCCAACAAACTGGATAACAACATGGATGAGATCTACGACAATGAGATACTCATAGATGTAAAAACCCTGAATATCGACTCGGCAAGTTTTACCCAGATCGAAGAACAGGCCGGAGGCGACAAAGCCAAGATTGCCGAGATCATGTTGGGAATTGTTGCAAAACAGGGAAAACACCGCAATCCGGTTACCGGATCCGGAGGTATGTTGTTGGGAGTTGTGGAAAAGATCGGAGATGCCCTGGAGGGCAATATTGATCTGAAAGTGGGAGACAAGATCGCCACTTTGGTATCCCTTTCCCTGACCCCCCTGCGCATTGACAAGATCAAAGACATCAGGCCCGATATAGATCAGGTGGACATTGACGGAAAAGCAATCCTGTTTGAAAGCGGCATCTATGCCAAGATCCCCGATGATATGCCCGAAACACTTGCCTTATCGGCCCTGGACGTTGCCGGTGCTCCTGCACAAACCGCCAAACTGGTAAAACCAGGAGATACCGTACTGATCATAGGAGCCGGAGGAAAATCCGGAATGCTTTGCAGTTACGAAGCCAGGAAGAGAGCCGGTGTAACAGGCAAAGTGATAGGTCTTTGCCACAGCGAACGTTCCACAAAACGACTGGAAGCACTGGGATTCTGTGACCATGTATTCTCTGCCGATGCGACCCAGCCCGTTGCCGTTCTGGAAAAGATCGAAGAACTGACCAACGGTCAGTTGTGTGATGTAACCATCAACAACGTGAATATTACCGATACCGAAATGACGTCCATTCTCTGTACAAAGGATACCGGAATTGTGTATTTCTTCTCCATGGCCACCAGCTTTACGAAAGCAGCCCTGGGAGCCGAAGGTGTGGGTTCCGATGTTACCATGATAGTAGGGAACGGTTACACAAAAGGTCATGCAGAGATCACGTTGCAATTGCTAAGAGAAAGTGATAAGCTCCGTAAAATATTTACCGAGTTGTATGCATCATAATGAACAATTAATATGAAAGAAACAAGAAGAAAGCAATTGTTTCCCAACGTAACGGACCCGGAGTGGGACGACTGGAAATGGCAGGTCCGCAATCGCATTGTAGATCTGGAGCAACTAAGAAAATACATAACCCTTACTCCCGGGGAAGAAGAGGCCATACACCAATCGCTCAAATTGCTCCGTATGGCCATAACGCCTTACTACCTGAGCCTTATAGATCCTGACAATCCAAATTGCCCGGTTCGCAAACAGGCCATTCCCACAAAAAAGGAAATGTACCGTTCTCCGGCAGACTTGCTGGATCCGTTGCACGAAGACGAGGATTCTCCCGTTCCCGGCCTTACACACAGGTATCCGGACAGGGTGCTTTTCCTGGTAACCGATCAATGTTCCATGTATTGCCGTCATTGTACCCGGCGACGCTTTGCCGGCCAGAAAGACCACGAAGCATCCAGTGACAGGATACAGCAGGCGATTGATTATATAGCACGTACACCGCAGGTCAGGGATGTACTCCTTTCCGGAGGTGACCCGCTGACCATGAGCGATGCCCGTCTGGAATCCATTATATCACGTCTTCGGGAGATCCCTCACGTAGAGATCATCCGTATAGGTACACGTACACCGGTAGTATGCCCACAGCGTATCACGCCGGAGCTTCTGGAAATGCTTCGTAAGTACCATCCCATATGGATCAATACCCATTTCAACCACCCCAACGAGATTACCCCGACTTCCAAAGCCGCCTGCGAAAGGATGGCCGATGCAGGGTTCCCGCTGGGCAATCAGACGGTATTGCTGCGGGGTGTAAACGATTGTGTTCACACCATGAAAGAACTGGTCCACAAACTGGTTATGATCCGTGTACGTCCCTATTACATTTACCAGTGCGATCTGTCAATGGGTCTGGAACATTTCAGAACGCCCATTTCCAAAGGGATAGAGATCATTGAAGGATTGAGGGGACATACGTCGGGTTATGCCGTCCCTACTTTTGTGGTGGATGCTCCGGGCGGCGGCGGAAAGATCCCCGTGATGCCTACTTACGTGATAAGTCAGGCACCCGGAAGGATGGTTTTGCGTAATTATGAGGGAGTGATCACTACCTATACGGAACCAATGGATTACAAGAACGATTGTGCATGCGAAAAATGCAAAGACAACGTTCCGTTGGAAGGAGTTTCCGGGATCCTGCAGGGACAGCAATTGTCACTTGAACCTTCCTATTTGCAAAGAAAAGAACGCAACCATAAGAAGTAAGCAGCTGAATGCCTTTTACAGACCAGATCATCCGTTACGGCAGTCTCTCGGTTGTCGGATTGGGTAAAAACACCGGAAAGACCGAATGTCTGAGGTATGTACTGGACAAGCTGCATCAAAGGCAAAAAGTCGTAGCCGTTACTTCTATAGGTATTGACGGGGAAGGGGTGGACCGGGTAACGGCCACCCCCAAACCTTTCATATTCCTTGAAAAAGGAATGTATTTTACCACGGTAGCTTCTTATTACAAGACAAAACGTTTCAGGGCCGAAATATGCGAAGTGCTTCCTTATGAAACCGTTTTAGGGAAATTGGTTACGGCACGTGCTCTGGAAAAAGGAAAAATGATCCTTGCCGGGCCCTCGGATACGATATTATTGCAAAACTGGGTGCGTGAAATGCCTCAAAATTTCCCCGTAGACATATGCCTGGTGGACGGAGCTATATCCCGGTTAAGTCCTGCTTCTCCGGCTGTAACGGAATCCATGATACTGGCTGTGGGGGCTGCATACTCCTTAAATATGCGCACCCTGGCCGAAAGGACACGCTTCATTTTTGATACCGTGCACCTTCCACTGGCCGGCGGATCCCTCAGAAATAAGCTTGAAAGTATTACCCGGGGTATACGCGGGATCACCGACAACGGAGAAATAACGGATCCGGGAGTGGAATCGGCATTGCTTCCGGCACAGGTCAGGGAAGTACTCGGCAAGTGCCAAAACAGGATATACGTTCCGGGAGCAGTAAGCAACGCATTGCTGAAAACCCTGGGAGAGGGAAAAGAAGTGGGAAAAACCGAGCTTTACATAAGGGATTTTTCACGTATTTTTGCCGAGCCGCGTGTTTTTTACTCATTCCTGCGCAAAGGAGGCCGCATTATCCAATTGTTCAGTACCCGTTTTTTGGCTGTTTGTGTAAACCCGGTCTCGCCACAGGGATACCGGCTGAATTCTGAAGAACTGGTGGACAGTATTCAAAAGGAAGTGGATATCCCCGTATACGACATTAAAAAAATGGAAGGATGAATTTTGCAAGGTTTTCCGAAAGAATTGATGGCCTGAAATACCTGGCCGGAAAAATGGAACTTACCGGTTCCCGGGTACGCCGTTATTTGATGCAGATGCCATTTTCTACGGACCGGGATCTGCTGGAAAGTCATTTTGACATACTGCAGAAAGCTTGTGAAATTCTTTCAGACCAGAAAGCAAAGCCCTTTATGATGCAGCTTCAGCATCTCTTTTCACGGGTACATGATATCCGGGGAACGCTGGCAGCATTGAAAGAAAAACGTACCCTGGACGAAGTGGAACTCTTTGAAATAAAGTCTTTTGCTGCCCTTTGTGCCGATGCCGGAAAATTATGCGAACAGGCCGGCTTTCCTTACGAAAAGTTATATCCTTTACAGGAAGCCTTTAACATTCTGGATCCGGACAAAACGGGGACGGTCTCTTTTTATATTTACGATTCTTACAACAAAGCGCTCTCCAATGCCCGCCGGCAGGTTGCGGCAACCGATCCCGGCAGGGATCCCGGCAAATGGGATCAGCTTCAGAATACTATTCAGAAAGAGGAACTTGCTGTCAGGGAAAAACTGTCTCTGGAACTGTCTGTGCTGTACCCGGTGTTGCAGGAAAATTTTGACAAACTCGCAAGAATAGAAATTTGGTTTGCCAAAGCAAAACTGGCTCATACATACAACATGGTAAGACCTGCAACGGTTCCCGGTGATCAGCCCGGCGTGTTGTCGGTTGAAGGGATGATAAATCCGGCAATAGCCGAGAACCTGGAAAACGCCGGAGGGAAGTTCCAGCCGGTATCGGTCACATTGTATCCGGAGCCTTGCTTGCTTACCGGGGCCAACATGAGCGGTAAAACCGTGGTTTTAAAAACCCTGGCCCTGATTCAGGCCCTTACCCAGTTTTCTTTCTTTGTTCCCGCGCAAAGGGCGTCTATTCCACTTGTAAAGGACGTTTTTCTTGTCATAGGCGACAAACAGGACCAATACAGGGGGTTGTCATCATTTGCGGCAGAAATGCTGGATTTGGACCGGATATTGGCCAATATGGCCGCGGGGACAAAAATGCTTGTTTTGGCCGATGAACCGGCCAGAACGACCAATCCCCAAGAAGGGGCGGCTATTTTGTGTGCCCTGGTGGAATACCTGGAAAAATACTGTGTAATGTCACTGATCAGTACACATTACGGGGACCTGGGCCTTTCCTGCCGGAAATTAAGGGTAACCGGGTTTGAAGGAGCCCAGGTGAAAGGACGTCTTGATCCGCTCCGGATGAACAGTTATATGAATTACAGTTTGATAGAAGATAAAGGAGGATCCGTTCCCCTGGAAGCACTCAACATTGCCCGCCTTCTGGGAGTGGACGTATCGTTTATAGACACGGCAAAGAAGTATTTGAAATGAGAGAATCTAAATTAGGACTTGATTTTAAAAAAGTGGAAGAGGCCCGGAAAACAGCCGGGGAAATTGCGGACCAGGTCCAGCGTTTTGTGGAAAATTATACCACGGTCAGCGTGGAAAGAACATTGTGCCGGCTCCTGGGTATAGACGGCGTGGACAGGGAAGACATCCCGCTGCCCAACCTGGTGGTGGATGCCTTAAAGGAAAGGGGGATGCTTTCGGACGGTGTATTGCATTTCATGGGAAATGCCATTTTGGATACAGGATTGACACCCCGGCAGATATCCATGGACATTTCTGCCGGAAAGTTTGACTTTTCGCGATTGACTGCACATACAGCCAAAGAGACTGACCGTATTCTCGAACCTTATATTCGGGAAAGCGTTTCACGCATAAGGGATCAAAGACGTTCCAGGGAAGTCCGTATAGAAAAACTGGGAGAAGGTCCCCGTCCGTATTTGTACGTTATAGTAGCCACCGGAAACATATATGAGGATGCCATCCAGGCGCAGGCGGCAGCCCGTCAGGGAGCCGACATTATAGCGGTTATCAGGACTACCGGACAGTCTTTGCTGGACTATGTGCCATACGGGGCTACCACAGAAGGCTTTGGGGGAACCTATGCCACACAGGAGAACTTCAGGATCATGCGTAAAGCTTTGGACGAAGTGGGGGATGAAATCGGAAGGCATATCCGCTTGTGCAATTACTGCTCGGGACTCTGCATGCCTGAAATTGCCGTTATGGGAGCCTTTGAGGGCATGGATGTCATGCTGAACGATGCCCTGTACGGGATCCTGTTCAGGGATATCAATATGCAGCGGACGCTTATAGACCAGTATTTTTCCAGGATCATAAACGGATTTGCCGGTGTGATCATCAACACCGGTGAAGACAATTACCTGACTACGGCAGATGCTTTTGAGGAAGCACATACGGTCCTGGCCTCGGATTTTATAAATGAACAACTGGCACTGATAGCAGGGCTTCCTGAAGAACAGATGGGCCTTGGACATGCCTTTGAAATGGACCCGGAACTGGAAAACGCCTTTCTCTTTGAACTGGCACAGGCACAGATGTTGCGTGAAATCTTCCCGAAAGCGCCCCTTAAGTACATGCCACCCACAAAATTCATGACAGGCAATATTTTCAGAGGTCATATACAAGATGCCCTGTTCAACATTGCCGGAATATGGACGAAACAGGGGATCCAGCTTTTGGGAATGCCCACAGAGGCCATTCACACACCGTTTATGAGCGACAGGTACCTGTCAATAGAAAATGCGCGTTATATTTTTACCAGTTTCAGAAATATTGGCGACGAAGTGGAATTTAAACAGGACGGTATTATTCGCAGAAGAGCCGCCAGGGTGTTGGAAGATGCCTGTAATCTGTTGGAAAAGATGAGAGAAGAAGGTCTTTTCACCGCCCTGGAAAAAGGCTATTTTGCCAATGTTCGCAGACCTAAGGAAGGGGGTAAGGGTCTGGACGGGGTTACCCGGAAATCCGCTGTATATTTTAACCCCTAGATTGAATTGCTAAAAGGAAAGAAATAATTATGGGTGGAGGATTGTATTCAACAGAAATTCAGGATTTTGACAAAACACTGGATCTGGAAAAAGTAAAACCTTACGGGGATACCATAAACGACGGTAAAGTACAGCTAAGCTTCACCTTGCCCGTACCGGCAGGTCCCGAGGCCATAGAAGCCGCCAAACAGTTATTACGGAGTATGGGTATGGAAAATCCGCAAGTGGTTTTCTCCAGGGAACTGAACCCGGGATTTACGTTTTTCAATTGTTACGGCAACCTGCAGCATACAGTGAACTATAGAGGGATCCAGGTTCCCAAAGTGGAAAGTACGGTCATGGATATGCACCACGTAGATGAATACATAAGGGAACACATAGGGCGTAAACTGGTCTTGGTGGGTGCCAGTACCGGTACTGATGCGCATACCGTTGGTATAGATGCCATTATGAACATGAAAGGCTATGCAGGACATTACGGTCTGGAACGCTACGAAATGATAGAAGCCTGGAACCTGGGTTCCCAGGTAACTAACGAAGAACTCATTGCCAAAGCCCTTGAGCTGAAAGCCGATGCGATCCTGGTATCGCAAACCGTAACGCAAAAAGACATCCATGTGAAGAATTGTACCGAATTCATAGAAATGTCCGAGGCCGAAGGCATCAGGGAACGCATGATTCTGGTATGCGGGGGACCGCGCATCTCTCATGAATTGGCAAGAGAAATAGGATTTGACGCCGGATTCGGCGTCAATACGTATGCAGATGACGTTGCCTCATTCGTAGCGCAGGAATATGTAAAAAGAAACAATAAATAATTATAAATCATTTAAGTAATAAACCATGGACAAGAATCAGATCAGGGAAACCATTGCCCGTCGTGCGGCAAAAGAATTAAAAGACGGAGACGTTGTTAACCTGGGAATAGGACTGCCGACACAGGTACTCAAATACCTGCCTGCAGATGTGAAAGTAATCATGCAATCCGAGAACGGTTGCCTGGGAATGGGAAATCCGCCCGCACCCGGTCAGGAAGATCCGGATCTGATTGATGCCGGCGGTGGCCCCATAACCTTGAAAGAAGGAGCTTCCTGTTTTGATTCGTCCATTTCTTTTTCCATTATACGTGGCGGACATGTAGACGTGACTATCCTGGGCTCGTTGCAGGTGGATGAAAAAGGGAACATTGCCAACTGGTGTATACCGGGCAAAAAAACACCCGGAATGGGAGGGGCCATGGACCTGGTCACAGGGGCCAAAAAAGTGTTGGTCACCATGGAGCATACCGCCAAGGGGAATCATAAGATATTGAAAAAATGCACTTTACCTCTGACTGCCGCAAGTCAGGTAGACCGTATCATTACCGAAATGGGTGTTATGGATGTTACTCCTAAAGGTTTGGTGTTGCAGGAGATCAATCCTGAATTCACGCTCGAACAGGTACAGGAAGCCACGGGTTGTAAACTCTTAGTGGCAGACGATCTTAAAAAAATGTAATTAATATAAAATCAATTTATTATGGAAAAAGTGTATATCATTGCAGCCAAACGTACAGCTATCGGTAAAATGTTGGGGTCTTTAACCGGTGTGAGCCCGGCAGATATGGCGACCGTTGTGATCAGGAACATTCTGGAAGAAACCCGGCTGGATCCTTCCCTGATAGACGAGGTTGTTGTAGGGAACATCCTTATGGCAGGTCAAAAACAGGGTATTGCCCGTCAGGCTTCAATAAATGCAGGAATTCCGGATTTTGTTCCTGCTTACGGGGTCAACATGATCTGCGGGAGCGGTATGAAATCCATAATAAACGGATATGAATCCATCCTGTGCGGTCACGCCCGCATCATTCTGGCAGGCGGCGTGGAAAACATGTCATCGGCCGGTTTTGTTTTACAGGGAGTCAGGGAAGGTATAAAAATGGGCGATTTTAAAGCCGTAGACCATATGGTTAGCGACGGACTGACAGATGCCTTCGGAAATTACCACATGGGGATCACAGCCGAGAATATTGCCGAAAAATACAATATCACCCGCGAACAACAGGACGCATTTGCCTTTGCCTCCCAGCAGAAAGCCATTTGTGCCATAGACGGGGGAAAATTCAAAGACGAGATAGTCCCCGTTACGATCAGACGCAAGAAAGAATCCGTGGAATTCAATACGGACGAATATCCCAACAGGAATACCACTTTGGAAAAAATGGCAACACTGCGTCCCGCTTTCAAAAAAGACGGAACGGTAACGGCCGGAAATTCTTCGGGAATCAATGACGGAGCTTCCTTTGTATTGCTGGCTTCCGAACAGGCCGTTAAAGAATTGGGACTAAAACCCATGGCAGAGATAGTAGCTGCGGGACAGGCCGGAGTAGATCCCGCCTTTATGGGAATGGGCCCGGTTCCCGCCGTGGACAAAGCCCTCAAACGTGCCGGGATGACCCTAAGCCAAATGGATCTTGTTGAACTTAACGAAGCATTTGCCGCACAGTCCCTGGGGGTTATGCACGAACTGCAGCAACAACAGGGCGTGGACCGTGAATGGTTTGATACACATTGCAACGTGAATGGCGGAGCCATTGCCCTGGGGCACCCTATAGGTGCTTCCGGCAACCGTATCACAGTTACCCTTCTTTATGAAATGAAGAAAAGGGGTGCCGGGTACGGACTGGCATCATTGTGCATAGGAGGTGGAATGGGTACAGCCCTGATCCTCAGAAACCTGCAATAATTCGGAATGTAGCAGGGGTTCTTATTCAAAAAAAATACATATTTTTAACAGGATTTAAAAAAAACTGGTTATGAAAACTCATTATCTGGAGTACATCCACAACAGTATCATTAAGGCTTGGGATGCGCCCGCACTTACCAACTATAAAAAGAATTCCTATACGTATGGAGAAATGGCGCAAAAAATTGCCCGGTACCATATCTTGTTTGAGAAAATGGGATTGAAAAAAGGGGACAAAGTGGCTCTTTGCGGTCCTAACAGCGCTGAATGGGGCATTGCTTTCATGGCTGCTTCCTCATACGAGGCTGTGACTGTGCCGTTGCTGAATGATTTTCTTCCCGAAAGTGTTATGACATTGACCGATCATTCGGAATCACGGATCTTTTTTGTAAGCCGGGAGATATGGGACAAAACGGACATAGCCCGTATGCCCCTTCTGGAGCTTGTCATTATATTGGAGGACTGGCAGGTTGCGTATGCTAAAGATCCTGAAATCAAGGAGGTGGACGATAACATGGATGCCTTGTTTCACGAAAAATATCCCAACGGGTTTGGTCCCGGTGATGTCAATTACCCGACCGATAATTTTGACAACCTGGCCATGATCAATTACACATCAGGAACAACCAGTGCCCCTAAGGGAGTTATGCTGACCTACCGGAACATCAGCTCAAACATTCAGTTTGGACTGAGTGAACTTCCCAACGGTCCGGGTGACAATATCGTCTCCATGCTGCCCATGGCCCATATGTACGGAATGGCCTTTGAATACCTTTACCAGCTGGCAGGAGGCACACAGGTCTTTTTCCTCGGCAAGGTCCCTTCTCCCAAAGTGCTTCTGGACGCCCTTGCCACCGTGCAGCCTTATATGCTGATCACCGTGCCTCTGGTAATTGAAAAGATATTCAAGAGTTCGGTGTTTCCCACCATCCGCAAACCCATTGTCAAATCCATCATGAAGCTGCCAGGGCTGGCTTCCGTGATACATAAGCAGATACGGAAAAAATTACTGCATGCGTTCGGAGGAAAGATCAGGAGCATAGTGATTGGCGGAGCTGCCATTAATCAGGAAGTGGAAGATCTTATGAAGATCATCAAATTGCCTTATACGGTAGGGTATGGGATGACCGAATGTGCCCCGTTGTTGTCCTACGAGGATAGCCAAAAATTCGTGAAGGGATCCTGCGGGAAACCCGTACACAGAATGTCCCTGCGGGTCGATTCCGATGATCCTCACACGATCGTGGGAGAATTGCAGGCCCGCGGTGATAACGTGATGATAGGGTATTATAAGAATCCCGAGGCGACTGCAGCCTCTTTTACCAAAGACGGATGGCTCCGTACAGGGGACCTGGGGCTTATTGACAAGGATAACAACATATTCATCAAAGGCCGCAGCAAGAACCTGATCATTGGGGCAAACGGACAGAATATTTATCCCGAGGAAATTGAAGACAAATTGAACAACCAGCCGTATGTAGTAGAATCGATCGTGGTGGAACGGGATAAAAAACTGGTGGCACTGGTATTTCCCGATTACGACCGGGTTTCCCAGGAATCGCTGGATTCCATGAACCTGGCCCAGCTGATGGAAGAAAACCGCATGCGTTTGAATATGCTGCTGCCGGTCTTCAGCCGGATCCACAAAATTGAACTGCAGCCGGAAGCTTTTGAAAAGACACCCAAGCGTAGTATCAAACGTTTCCTCTATAAGTAGCAGACTGTTTCATTGAGAAAACGCATCCGCAATAATGCTGACGGTATAATTCGTGTTTTTTTGAAATTTCAACGGAACGGCCAAAACCGTTCCGTTTTTTAAAATCGGAAGGCAGGTATGTCAGTCCATCGTATTTATGTGCCAGTTCTTCACCTATACGGTTAATCAATATTGCATTTTTGTGAGGACTCAGGGTCAGGGTGGTGCAAAAATAGGTGAATCCGTTTTCCTGTGCGTAACGAGCCGTTTCTTCCAATCTCAGGCGAAAGCATCTCTCACAACGGCGTCCTCCTTCAGGTTCGTCTTCAAGACCTTTTACGGTTTTCAGAAAAACATCGGGATGAAAGTCTCCTTCCACAAACAGTACTTCAGTCCCGAAAACTTCCCGGGTGTATCTTTTTGATTCATCCCTGCGCAGAATGTATTCAGGTTGGGGAGCGATGTTGGGATTGTAGAAAAAGACAGTTACATCGTATTCCGGGTACAAACGTTCCAGGGCCGTTGTAGAACAAGGTCCGCAACAGACGTGAAGAAGTAATTTTTTACGGTCGTTTTGCATAGATATATTGTACAAATATAAAGGTTTTCAATGAATTTAATTACTTTTGTATACCCCAATAAACCCGTATATGAAATCACCAATAACTAAAGGTATTTTGATTGTTTTGGCCATGGCTCTGGTGCTCACTTCCTGTCAGTCAAAGAAAGGAAATTACCAGTCTGTCGCAGGTGAAGTAAAAGTTGAGGTAATTACACTAACCGAATCCATGACCTCTAGTGAAAGGGAATACATTGGTGTGGTGGAAGAATCCAACAGCGTTATGCTTAGTTTTCCTGCCCCCGGAAAGATCAAAAAAGTATACGTACATGAAGGTCAGGCCGTACACGAAGGGCAGCTTCTGGCTGAAACCGATCCCGCTACACTGGAAAATATGTATGCCACAACCGCAGCTACCCTGCATCAGGCAGAAGACGCTTACCAAAGGATGCAACAACTCTATGAATCGAACAGCCTTCCTGAAATACAATTCATTGAAATACAGACCAAGCTGGAACAGGCCCGTGCCTCGGAAAGGATTGCCGCCAGATCTCTTGCCGAGACAAAGCTTCATGCGCCCCAGCGGGGTGTGGTGGGGGAACGGATGATGGAGCCGGGCATGAACGTTTTGCCTGACCAACCGGTGCTGACCTTGCTAAATACGCACAAACCGCTTGTAAAAGTCGCAATTCCCGAAAAAGAAATATTTGATACCCGCACCGGTCAGACGGCGCGGATTAGTGTAGGAGCCCTTCGCAATGCACAAACAACCGGAAAGATTGTGGAAAAGGGAGTCCGTGCACATCCCCTGTCGCACAGTTACGACGTGAAGATCGCCCCTGACGGGGATCTTACCGGCCTGTTGCCCGGGATGGTATGTAAGGTCTTTATCAGTAACCTTAAAGGAGAAAACAGCCTGGTACTGCCGGTAAATGCCGTAATGCCTATGGAATTCGGAAAAGGACATTTTGTATGGGCAGTCGATCAGGATAATAAAGTGGAGAGAAGAAGTGTTGAAGTAGGAGAGATCGTACCCCGTGGCGTAACCATCCTGAAGGGCGTTGTCCCCGGGGATCGCATAGTGGTTTCAGGCTTTGACAGGATAAGTGATAATATTAAGGTAACCGTGGTAAATGAGTAACAAAAGAAAAGGCGTTGTCGAATGGACAATGCACAATCACAAGATCGTTCTTTTGCTGGTTGCTTTTTTGGTGGGACTGGGTATATACGCCCTGCCCAACATGCCTAAAAAGGAATACCCGGACTTTACCATACGCAATGCACTGGTTCTGGGAATCTATCCCGGAGCTTCATCGGAACAGGTAGAAGAAGAGCTGACCGTTCCTCTTGAAAGGCACCTGTTAAGTTATAAGGAAGTCGACCGGGAAAATACGTATTCGCTGACCCGGGACGGTATGGTCTATTTTGTGATGGACCTCACCGATTCTGAAAAGAATCCCCGTGATTTTTATGCCAACCTGCGACTGAACCTGGAAGACTTCAGGGTACAGCTTCCTCCTGGCGTGTTACCCTTGATGGTCGTTAGTGAATTCGGAGAAACCTCGGCCATTCTGATCACCCTGGAAAGCGATTCCAAAACTTACACCCAGCTGGGGAAGATCATGGACCGCCTGGAAGGACGTTTACGCACGTTGCCCATTGTGGCCAATCTTAAGCGTTACGGTCAACAGGAGGAACAGATCAGTATTTACCTGGACAAGGAAAAACTGGCCGCTTATTCCCTGAATACGCAACAGATCATGATCCAGCTCTTTGCCGGAGGGCTGATCACTTCATCGGGCAATATTACATCCATGGGGGATGTGATCCCCATACACCTGAACAACGCCTTTACCAGTGAACAGGAGATCATGGAGCAACCCGTCTACTTTGACGGATCCGGGAATGTGCTGCGTGTTAAGGATATAGGGCAAATCGTCAGGGAATATCCGGAACCCCTCAGTTACATAACAAATAACGGTAAAAAGTGCCTCCTTTTGTCCATGGAAATGAGCAAAGGGTTTAACATGGTCGAACTCGGAAAACAGGTTGACCTTATCCTGAAAGATTTTGAAGCGGAACTCCCGCAGGATGTAAGTGTGTTCCGGATCGCAGATCAGCCAAAAGTAGTAGAGGATTCGGTGTATTCGTTTCTCAAGGAAATGCTGACGGCCATACTGGCGGTTATTGCCGTGATGATAGTGATGTTGCCCCTAAGGGTGGCTTCTGTTGCCGCAACAGCCATACCAATAACCATTTTCATTTCCATCGGCATCATGTATGTCATAGGTTTTGAAATCAATACCGTGACACTGGCTTCTCTCCTGGTCGTTTTAGGTATGGTGGTGGATGACAGCATTGTAGTAATTGACAATTACATGACATTCCTGGATCAAGGCATGAGTCGGTGGAAAGCTTCCATCAAAGCTGCCAGTTCCTATTTCCGTTCCGTTTTTTCAGCTACACTGGCCATAAGTGTTACTTTTTTCCCGTTCTATTTCACATTTCCGGAAAATTTCGTGGAATTCATCTTTATGGCGCCCTGGGCCATATCCATTTCCCTGATGGTCTCTTTGGGTATAGCTATGCTTTATATTCCTTATTTTCAATATTTTACTATTAGAAAAGGATTGAAACATGTTGTGGAGAAACAGCGACAAAAAAGCAAAAGAGGAATATCCATACTGGAACTGTTCGGGGTTTTCTACGAAAAAACGTTACGTAAGGCATTTTCCCACCCCGTGTGGGTCATTGTAGTCATAGTCCTGTTTCTTGTCTTGCCGTATTTTGTATACCTGCAATTGCCAAAACGCCTCATGCCTATGGCAGACAGAACCCAGTTTGTGGTAGAGATCTATCTGCCTTTCGGATCTGCACTTGAAGAAACTGAAAAGGTATCGGATTCTCTGCGCATTATGATCCAACGGGATGAACGTGTATTGGCCGTTACTTCTTTTTTAGGTACCAGTGCGCCCAGGTTTCAGGCATCGTACACACCGCAGATACCGGGATCTCATTTTGGGCAATTCATAGTCAACACCCCGTCATCCAAAGTAACCGAACAACTGGTCGCTGAGTATCAAAAGAAATACATACACTATTTTCCGGGAACGTACGTTCGGGTAAAACAACTGGATTACTCCATACTTGCAGCCAACGAGGTGGAAGTGCGTTTGATAGGGGAAGACAAACAGGCATTGATGCACCTGGGAGATTCCCTGGCAACAGAATTGAGGAAGTTACCGCATATTGCCAGTGTACGTTCCGATTTTGGAGGAATGCAATACGGTGTTAACGTACAGGTAGATGCAACCAAAGCCGCACGGGTGGGGATCAATCCCGGATACCTTTCACTGAATCTGGCATCCAGGTTTTCCGGTGTTCCGGTCACTTCTGTGCTGACTGACGGCAAAACCATTCCGGTAGTTATCCGAACCCATGAAAACGAACAATCTCCGGATATTGCAAGTCTGGGGGATGAATACGTACAGGGGATGATCCCCGGGGTAAGTGTACCCCTCAGACAGATCGCCGACCTGGAGCCTGAATGGAACATCTCACAGATTGCACGAAGAAACGGGTATCCTACGCTGACACTCATGATGGACCTGGATTACGGCAAAATATCTACCGATGTCTTTGATCAGGTGAAGGAAGTTATGGAGAACACTACCATACCGGAAGGTGTACGTTATCAGTACGGTGGCACCTACCATGCTGACAAGTCCATGATGCCGGGTATCCTTCAGGGAGTCGGCATAGCTGTTTTTCTCATTTTTTTGATCCTGTTATTCCATTTCAAAAAGGTGTCTTTGGCAATTCTGGTAATGGGATCCACCACATTAAGCATTTTAGGCGCCTTTGTCGGCACCTGGATCCTTGGCCTGCCAGTGAGCCTGACCACATTCCTGGGTCTGGTGACACTGATAGGACTGGTGGTCCGGAACGGGATCATTATGTTCGATTATGCCGAGTTGTTGCGTTCAGAAGGATCTTCCGTGAAAGAAGCGGCTTTCAGGGCGGGTTGCAGGCGTATTCGACCCATTTTCCAGACATCTTCGTCTACTGCCGTTGCCGTCATTCCCATGCTGATAGTGAACGATTCCCTCTGGGCTCCCATGGCTGCTACCATATGTTTTGGGATCATAACCTCCATGTTCTTCGTTTCTGTTTTCATGCCGGTAATTTACTGGCTGTTATACCGGAATCAGGATAAGGCCCGGTCCATTAGCGAACCTGAAAAACTGACGTTGTAATGAAAAAGATCTTTTATTTGGTATTTGCTTTCGGCCTTCTGGCAGCCGGACCACTGTCTTCGCAACCTTACACATTGCAGGATTGCAGGCAAATGGCTCTGGAAAACAATGCCCGGATACAAGATATGAAACTGGGAGAGCAGATATCACTCCAAATGAAGAAACAGGCACTGACCTATTTTTT
>Ga0172381_10003048_pt1 | contig 18037 bp, 10 predicted proteins | sample Leawel6488metaG_FD_119754 | JGI IMG/M metagenome (GOLD analysis project Ga0172381, IMG submission 119754) | Leachate microbial communities from a municipal landfill in Southern Ontario, Canada - Leachate well 64-88 metaG | ecosystem: Engineered > Solid waste > Landfill > Unclassified | place... | reverse complement strand
CGTTTTGCCAACGTCTCCAAAATTAAATTGAGTGGAAATCATACCAAATGCTTTGCAAGAATTACATTTATTAGCATCATAGCGTTTATTATAAGGTAAATTTGCGCTCGATAATCCTAGTTCTTCCATATATTTTTTCTTTATCTTTGAATTAATTAATATAATTTTGCGAGCTGGTTCAACAGCCGTGAAATACATAAGCAACTGCGCTTCAATATCGGCATTTCCTCCTGCAACGCGAAAACTCCCACGTAACATCTGCGCGCGTAATTGTTCTTCAATAACGATTGTTGCACGCGCGATAATTTTGCGCGGAATAATACGCGCGATTGTATCAGCGAGTAATTTTGCGCGATTTACTCTATTAACATCTTTAATTTTCGCACCGAGAACATCTTCAACCCCCTTACCAATAAGATGAAACATATTAAACCATGGTATATCACGGGGAATTTGCGGAAGATTTGCGCCGAATTCGCGCAACTTAATAATAGTTCGTGTGGGATTAAATCCAAGAATACACCATCCTAATGTTCTATAAGCGCAATCAAAACTTATAAATATATGTTCATCATCCAATATATCATATGTTGGTAAATCAGCAACGCATCGTTCCCCCTTGTGTTTAATTGCGCATATTTTTCTATAAGATCTTTGCATTTTGGCAAAAACTATATTTTAATATAAAGGGATTAACAATATAGGAATGTCAAATCCAATTAATATTTTTGGATTGGGAAGTCTCGCAAATCCAAAATATGCAACACAAAATGCAACGGTTATAGAAACATCAATGCTTGCAAATGATGAGAGCACCCCGTCATCCTTGATCGACGCGCCTCCACCATTATCATCGCAAGAACTTTTAATGCAAAAACTTAAAGAAGTTGAAGATCGCGTACATTGTGGAATTTTCAAACCAAATGATGAATCGCATGACGAACAGCGCTTACAACCGCAACCATCCATGCAATCGCAACCACAATCCGAACCGATTGCGTCTGATTTTGACACATATTCCCAACAACCGGAATCGCAATCGCAATCGCAACCGCAACAAGAATTACATACATCTAATTCCAGAATAAGTACAGAAGGTTTGCGATTTACAGAGGAAGAACGCAAACGCGATCGTTTGACATCGGCGTTAAGCGCATTATCCATTGATTCCAATGGATTCCTGGATGAAGATCGCGAACGTGATAAAAAATTAACGATGATTGAAGAAATACAAGATTTGTACGATTTGTTTCGCGAAGATGGTGAAGATGTTGCGAGAATTACTATACCAACTGTTGATGATTCGCTTGAATTAATCGCAGGAACTCTTAAAATACTCAAAAGGCATAATGATAGGCGTAGATTTGGAACAATTGCAGATGAATGTATTATGCTCGCGGCAACAAGCCTTGAAACTCTCTGCGATGGAAATCGTTCAGTTCTTGGTTTTAATCCAGATTTGCGCGGTTGGTCAAAACACGTGCGCGCAAAACTACGCCGAATGAGACATGACACGTCACAAATTGCGAGTAGCATTTTTAATGACTACAATATTGGACCCGGAACGCGTTTATTTATTGAACTTATTCCAAATCTTATAATGTACGCGCGAGATCATTCAACAAATGGAGCGCCTGCGGCGCAAGAAACTCACACACAAGCAGATTTTGATAACGCGATGCAAAATTTGAGAAATAAATAATTCGCAATATGTAAATGCACAACATTATTTTTTTGATACAATTGAATTGCGCAAGACTGTTATAATATATACACCATCATATGGAAGAAGAGGATATTTATACCATTTTATCACGCGCGTTAAAAACACATACGCAAATATCAATTGATCCTAATAATACACCTGATGTAGAACAGGCACAAATACAACCGCAACAATGTGCGCGCGAATCACAACAAATCGTAATTGGTGACAAATTGCCAGAAACTGCAAATAATATGACAAGGTATGAACAAGATATTAATGACTTTATCGCAGCAAAATCGCGCGATTTTGATAAACTTATTCCAACCACGTTTGGGCTTAATGGCGGACTCACCAATGTTGTGTTTGACGAAAGTATTCTTATAAAACATATTGGACCGTTTTTAACATATCCTTGTGTTCGCGCGGTTTGTAATGACGGTACTGTATCAATTGCAGATTTTGATGAGCGTGTTAAAACCGGACAAATCGATATGTCGGCTGCAGAAAAGGCGGAACGTCAACATATCAAAAAGCAAGAGCGGTTACATAACAAAACGCGCAAAATACACGGTGATGGTAAGAGCTTTAATTCGTCAATTTTGTTTTGGATTCATTCGGCAAAATTTGGTATTGTTTATAAAATTCGTTTATTTCGTAATGGACGGTTTGGTCTTCCTGGAACACGACCGGATATGATTGATGATATTATTAATCTTCGCGATCATGTTCTTATTCCAATATTAGCGCGATCTTTACATGTTGCTTATAATTTGCCAACAACCCCGCAAATAGTTGCAAATGAACTCGTTCCTATTATGAAAAATTACAAATGGCGCCGAATAATGCCAGAAAACGCTATTATCAATTTACGCGCAGTTATTTCGCGTGTTAGAAATAACACATCTAACTATCCGTTTCCTCCTTTTAATGTAGCATATGCGCAATATGGTATAGATGATTCTAAATTATCCATTAAATTTATTACACCTGTTTCAGACAAACCCAATAAATCTATTCGCATTAAAATGTTTCCAAGTGGTAAAATTAACATACTCGGCGCACACTGTTCGGAAATAACGAAAAAAATATGCGAATATATTATCACAATACTGGACGATACCATAATTGTTGCAAATACATGTTGCGGTGATAATTTTAGCGAGATTGAAGATTCGCCAGGAAGTGATTGTGAATTCCCGGATGAATTTGATCGCAAATTTGTAGAAGATTTTGTACATCATGTACTACCGCGGAGTGACACTTCATATAATCTCATGTGATATCAAAAAGTTGAGTATCGCGTAACCGATTACGAGTAATATTCCCTGAATTACTGTTCCATATGGTGTTGCGCAATCTTGCTCACTATTAATCGTTCCATTAATTTTTTTGAGAATTGTCGCATTGAAAATATCAGATGTAATGAAAATAAACAAAACAAATAAGAATAAAAGCGATTTGTACGGAATATTATAAATACCCTGCGCAAACATGGACAAAAGCGCGGGTGGTTTCTCGTGAGTAGCACCCCCTTCTGCCGCCACAAAATTTAAAGGTTTCGCGTCATCAGTCATTTTCGCATGTGATATATTTTACAATTCGTATTTTTTTACAACTAAAACTTCTGTATTTCTGAAAGTAAAATCACTGAATGCCGCGCGCGATTCTGGTGATGACCCCCGCGAGATTATATATGCGCGTTTTATTGGATTCTGTAAATCAGATGCTAAAATTGAAACGAGTGATTCAAGAGGTGCGTTAATTAATAATTTATTTGGATCCTCGCTTGAACAATGAATGGCATGCTCACGAGTTTGCGTTTTCGCATCACATGGTGCAATAATTGCTGGAACGCGTATATTACGCTTTTCAGTTCGTATCACTCTATCACGCATTAATTGAATAATCCATTCTTGCAAGTCTTCGCGAGAACCATCGATCTTTGCGTAAAAGTCAATTAAATCTGCATCAAGTTGTTGTATCGCGTGCGATGTTTTGGCACGCTTTCCTAATTGCGAATCAACAATAATAGAAATATCGTGTTTTGATAATCCAAGCAAATTAAGTTTTTCAAGTTTATTTGCTTGCGAATCTTGTGATGATATAATCGTATTGAGTTTGGCGCGAATTTCGCTATTCTGTATTACAAGTATTTGTGCCATAAAATGCGCACAAAATAATTCGTATTCATAATATGGATACGCGCAAAATGATGCCGCCAACGCGATATGCTTAGCGATTGATTGTGTGTTGGCAATATCAGATACATACATACGCAAATGCTCGCGCGGATCAATTGTTAGTGTTTGGCGCCCGGTAAATATTTTACTTTCTGTTTCTTCATCAATATCATATTTATCAAAATAAACCATCATTGTTCTGCCGCCAGTAAGCATGCAACCGATAATCGCATTATGCACGCTAATTAACGCCCCAATTGAAAGTGTATGATATTGTATTGACGTGTTTGTTGTTATATACTTATTAATTTGCTCAACCAATTCAACACAATGACTCGCATAAATTCCAGTATCATTTTGTGAATCCTGTTCAATTGTATTTGAATGCATTGTGCCAAGTATCATGCTGAACTCGCAGGGAATATATGCGTTTATGCTATTACCCATATCAATCAATGTTGCATAACATAATCCACGTTTTCCAACGTATCGTTTATTAATCTGATATTTTTTATATTTGCAAAAGTTTTCAATTAATTGCAAATCAATCGCGCGATTGTTGATTGAAATCGCGTGTTTATCACGCGCAATTTCAAATAAAATTGACATACATCTTTGCGGAAGATCACGCGATGTTATCGTACCCTTGCGTACAAATTCATCAGAATCTATTTGCAATATCGGATTAATATCATCATGCATAATAATCGCAAATCCAACTCGCACAATTTTATTTTGCGTGATATCATATTGCGAAACAATTAAGCGCATATCTCGCGCATGTTCTGCTCCAATAAGATAAATCATACCAACATTAAACACAATACGCATACAATCTGTTAAAAGTACGCGCATGAAATCCTGCGTTCCGGGAGGTAGTACATTAACTTTTCCCGTTGCGAGAAGTGCAATATAGCCAGCAAATGCTGCGCGAGTAATAAAATAAGTAGCAGCTTGTCCGCCGGCGATTGTATCAAAAGGAATTATTCCCGTTGATATTCCACGCACTATTTTATCCACAAACTCCCCCATTGTTAGATCAAGAATAACGCATAGTGTGTTAATTATTCCCATATTTTGCGGAACTCCAAATACTAATAATTCTGTTCCCGGTTTGTCGGCATTTGATGCGTTATTGAGAGAATCGCGCAAATAACCAGCTGGTAAATGCGATAATCTACCCTCTGGCAAATCTTTGCCAAATGACATGACGTAGCTAATCGGCATTTCAGATATGCGCGCGACATCAAATGTATGCGATGCGCTGCAAATCTTTTCAATTTGTGCGTGTTTAGAACCCGCAGCCGGTTTAATTCTTCCGCAACATGGAATACAATATCCTTTTGGGTGAACATTAATAAGAAAGTTAAGATGCGGATAACGTTTATCGGGACAAGAATAATATGCCGGCTTATTAGTTGTGAAATTCCAATAGCGCACAGCATCGCGAGGAACTCGCTTTGTTTCTTCTTCATGGTGCGAATATAAAATTGGTTGTTTGCCGTGTTGGCAACGCGTTGAATATACGCGAGGTGCTCCATGTTTTTTGAGATTATAAAGAACAGGATCAATATCTTGCATACGGCGTAATCTACGGCGACTTGGATCAATTTCTGCTTCTCTTGCGGCATCAGCGAAACTCTGTCCTGTTTGATGCGTGATTTCACGAGCAAAATTATTGATGAAAGCAGTTAAATATTGTTCAAAAGTACGATATTCGCTCTCATAAGCGTCATGAATATCAAAACGAACATCTACCGCGCGATGCGTTATATTAACAATTCTACCGGCAAAGTTCTGCAACCATTTTTGTCTAATTGCACTTACTGATAAATACGCATAATGATTCGCTTCAGTTATATTTGCAGCGGCCAATCGGTGTTCTAACTGTTGAAAATCAATATTACTTATTCCGCGCGTAAATACAAAACTTAGCGCATCTTTTGCAGTTTGGCGAGGATACATAATATCTGCGCGATAATATTCATTAAACATTCCGTGCAACATTTTAAATTGTTTCGCACTAATAATACGTTTCCATCGCATGGCAACTGCAAGTGATTGTATGTGAATAGTTTCAGGCGTTATTGGCTCAGTATAAGATGCAATATGAACCCCCATTTCAAGCAATTCATTTAACATAATGCGGGTATGTTTGCTAAATATTGCTACCATATCGCTAAATGTTATTTCATCTTCTTCATGCCATTGAAATTGAAACGTTATTTTTCCAGTTGCGCGAATCATCATATACATATTATTATCCATTGCGGCATCGTTGTTTGGAATAGTATAAACTATAACAACTCCAGGTTCCCCAGAAAGAGGTGGCGAGCGATTTGACCCCCCGCCAACACTTGATGAATACGCGAATGCACTCATAAGTTCAAATGATTTGTAAAATTTGCGCAATTCAAAGCGCGAAATTTCGCGCGATCCGTTTTGAAATGGTATACTATCAACTATTGCATAGATTTGCGTAATTGTTTTACTACAAATAACGGAATCAAATAAATTGCGTAAATTAACTGGTTTAAGTCCGCCGCTACATTGCGAACTAACACTTGCGTGTAATATAACATGATCAATAGCACCAATTTCTTTTTTATTATAATCGCTATAAACATTGCGACAAATTTTGCATTGTGTTAAAACCGAATCCCGCACAGTTGGTAAGACAGGCGCGAGATCCGGAAATCTATCGGTAAGTTCAATCTCATTTGTTAAATAAGTGTAAAAACATTCGCGAGTTAGTTGTGGAAAATATTTAACAATAAATCCATAATAAAGCAATTCAAATTGGTAATTATCGGTTAATATTGCGCGAATATATTCAACTTGTGGAATGATCCAATTCGCCAAATCAAGAACGATAAAGAAATCTGGCGCAATATCATTGATTGCTGTTATATGATCACGCGCTTCAATTCTCAATTCATCGCGCGATCTATAAATAGTTTCATCAATAGAAATATTAAATAAAGTGTTATGGTCATCGTCACTGTGTTGCGCGAATAAATCACAAAAATTAACAACATATGTACCTGTTGTAGAAATAGAATATGATATAACACTATTGCCAATGGACCCATCCCTTGGTAATGATATCGCAACGAGATGTTGCCTGTAAATTGGAATTTTCGTTGCGCTGTAAATTTTGCGTTTAATATCGGCAAACGAATCATCTGGAAACATTTGCAAATCTGGAACAAGTGTTATACCACCGTTAGCAAATTGTGGTGCGCGTTCAATTTGCGCAGAAATTTCCAATTTTGCTTTGCCTGTTGCAGGTGTTTCAAGAAGTTGCGCGATTTCTTTAAGTTCATCATCATTATCTCCGAATGTTGGAGCGGATGGCTGTAGTGGTGGCGGGTTGCCGCCGCCTTTTTTAATTCGCGACATTACATTCGCAACAGGCTCGCATATTTCGCATAATTTACTCATTTGTTGCGTCATTAAATTCGCGCCAAATATTTCGCGCAATGGCGCATTATAATAATCTTTAAGTTGCGACCATTTATCAGATGCAAGTATTTTTACATTATTCGCATTTGGTTCCGAAAACTCAACATTCAGGCGTGCAAAAGATGCCCGAACTGATACTGGAGCATCAGCCCCAACAAAACAAAAAGTATGCGAGCTTTCATTTATATCATCCTGTGCCGGTTTTAGCCATACGACACGAACCGGTTTATATCTTAAGTAATTCTTCATGATACTCATTTTATATTTGTGTATATATAAATCCACATATATCGCATCGCGCAACAATGTGGGCAATATTAGCACTATGCGTAATTATGAGCGCGATCATAATTTGCGTTATTACGCGCACAAAAACACAGGAAGTTGTTATTCGCGGTATGATCGTTAATGTTATTACAAAAAAGGGAGCGATGTCACAGACTATTTCCCTTGTTTATCAAATAAATAATCGTTTGCTAAAATTACTCGATAATTTGCGACGTAAGTATATGATTGGTGCAACCACTGACGAATGCAATGGCGACAAATGCGATGTTGTTAAAAACACACCCGAATACGTTTTCGTAGATCATCTCTTGCGCGATTTTAATTACGAAGTCATTCATGAACACCGGCCATCACAAAAAGGTAAAAATGTTGCATATTCTTGGGCGAAAGGAAAATTAATAATGTTGTGCTTGCGCGATATTGATAATCCCGCGCAAATTGTTGATATTAATACTCTAATGTTTGTCGTATTACATGAAGTTGCGCATATTGCAAATTATGCAGAATGGAATCATAAACCACAATTTTGGAGTATTTTTAAATTTCTTTTGAACGAAGCGGTAGTTTCTGGCATCTATAAACCCGTTGATTACGCGCGAAATCCCGTTGATTATTGTGGATTTAATATCAATCATAACCCTATTTTTGATGATAGAATAACAGCAATTAACAATATACAACGCGTATAATTTGAATATGCTATTATAATTATATACATCTAACCGTTTATCCGTTTCTATGATAAATAGTTCCGAGGTTGATAAATTAGAAACACGCGAATCGTTCATAAATGAAGCTATAAATCCTGAAGTAGGAAAACCAATAATTTTTAAGCCGTGTGATATTTATGACACTGATACATGGAAATATGGAAAAGCGCAATATGATTTACGCCTTCATGGAACACTTATTAATGGGAGCAAAGTTTGCGTGCATTTAACAAATATTAATCCCTACTTTGATTATGATATCAGTGCACACAACCCAAGCTGGCGAATGACATCCGTGCAATTAGAAACAGAAATTGAACAACGCACACGCATTGAAAATAACGGTATTGCGCGACTTTATTCGCTGATTAAGGAAATTAGTGCGATAAGTTCGAATCTCATCGTCGATGGAAAACCGGTTTGGCAATTTCCACTTCAAGGATTTACACTTGAAAAATCGCTTTACATCCGCTTATTCTTTGGATCATTGCATGCGAGAAACAAGTGTATTAAAGATTTCCGCGATTATGTCACAAGAATAACTGATAGTAATCCCGTTCCCCTGATGGAACAATTTCCAAATATTATTGCGCATGATGATATTGGATATAATACACCAACATATTTTAATACAATCGCGCGCGAATTTCGCATTTCGTCAACAGATTGGAATGTTATAACGCCGACGCGAATTGAGATGAATCAAAAACTACCTTGTAAGATGTATGATCTATACGTTCCACTTTCGCAAATCGCGGCATTACGTGCAACTGCAGAAGAATTGGATAAACTTTTACGCGATAAAATTTTACTCGAAAGTTGGGATATTGAAACTGAAAATGAAATTGAAAATGGCGATATTCCGCATGTTGGCGATAAATACACAATTACAACAATAAGTTTGGTTTATTCATACCATTGGATTCCAACTCCACTGGTTTGTTATATCTTGACGTTATATGCATCAAACGCGCCAAATATTGAAAGTATTAATCGCGCCGGAATGAACGGAATGCGTACAATTTTCATCAAATGCAAAAGCGAATCCGATCTATTATTAACGCGGGCAAAAATATCTGCGCGAATGTTGCCAGATATTCGCTTTGCGTTTAATGGATCTAATTTTGATTGGCCCTTATTTAATGATAAAGTTTGTTATTATGATCTTTGCAAGGAAGTTATGGAAAACATGGATCTAAGTTTCGTTTCATATGATGAACTTGATGAAAGTAAAGCACGCGAAATCTATAGGCGCAAATTCACGCGAATGAATATTAAAATTTCGCCCGAATCAAATCATGAATGCCAACAGGTGTCAATGTTTGCAGGTTCTGTTGATATTGATTTAATGCCTACAATGCGGCGAATTTATAAAAAAGAGGAAGTTCGTTTCGCGCAATCTCTAAACACGTACCTGCACAAAGCAAATTTATCGCAAAAGATTGATATTTATTATAAAAATATGTTGCGAATGTTTCAGAGGGCGAGAGATCTCGCCGATGCATCAATTCCGCGGAATTGTCATTGCGACGAACGCAAAACATGTAAGTTTTGTACGGGTGGTCCGAACGGTGAAGCAATTCGCGTTCGTGAGATTGATTACGATCCTATTGACAAAACACAACCAATGCACCAATGGACTTATTGTGATGGTCGTCGCGCTCCATTGCGTTTGCGTGATGAGTGTCTCGAAAAATGTTGTGCATGCGGTGCACGTCGCATTAATGAAGCAGATATTGAAACAATTAATACTTATTGTGGAATTGATAGTGTACGACCGCTACAACTTATTTATAAACTTGGCATTCTTAATGATCATCGCGAACTCGCGAGTACAACTTTCACATCACTTATTGATGCGTTTGTTCATGCTGATGGTATGCGCGTGCTTAATTTATCAACATCATTTGCGTATTCTGTTAATATCGCAATGTCATCGCGCTCACCATCACGTCCAAGGGTTAAATATCAAGGAGGGCGTGTATTTGAACCAGTACTGGGATTTAGTCAAGGAAAATATATCGCAGCAGACGGTCAATTACAAACGTGTAAGCGTCCATGTACTGCACTTGACTTCAGTTCGCTATATCCGTCGTTAATGCGCACGTATAATATTAGTCCAGATCGTATTGTTGCGGATGAGAAAACTGCAAAATTATTAATCGCAATGGGTTATAGTTTGCACCACATTGTGCCATTTGATTACAATATTATGGATGCAGAAAATAGAAAAGTAATCGCAACATATAGAACTGAAGGATGGGTTGTGCGCCATAATGGAATACTCAAACCACATGCAACAAACGCCAATACGCCCATAAGCGAACGCCCTACAATAATATCATATGATGCAAACGGTAAAGAAATTCGCGGGCGTCCTGCGCTTGAGCGCGAACATATGAGTTTATCTGGCATTGCTCTTAATTTCTTGTTGGATTCGCGCAAAGCGGTTCGCGTGGAAATGGCTAATGTTGTTGATAAGCGACTTATCGAAATTTTCAGTAATGTCGCAGGATGTTCCATTTTACTTGATGATCGCGGATTAGATGATCAAGTATTAAATATTTTCGGGCACGCTTCGCAAACACATCCTCGCGAATTAATGGATGAAGCACAAAAACTCGTATTGCGACACAAAATGCTAAATTCAAAACAACTTGCGCTAAAGGTTCTAGCAAATACTTATTATGGGCAAATGGGTTCTCCTATATCTGCTTATTATAGTCTTATCGGAGCGGCTGGCGTAACTGCAGCAGGTCGCTATAATATTTCGCAAATCGCGCAACTTCTTATTAATATGGGATATAAAATAAATTATGGCGATACTGACAGTGTTTATACTGTTGCGCCAGATCGTATGTATGCAGAAATTGATCGCGATTGGATCGCTGGTAAATTTTCATCGCGTGAAGCATATTGGGGCGCACAAGTTGAATTGGCGCGTGCCGATATGGAAAAATTACGCGTTGTTGTGTCAAAACACTTACTTGCAGATAATGGAACAAATTTTCTATCCATGGCTTATGAGGAAGTCGGAATGCCAGCACTTTTCTTGGGTAGGAAAAAATATATGCTACGACCTCATGTTGTTGGCGTAACGTTTAATGCTAAACCAATGGTACGCGGTATTGACACTGTTAAACAAGGGCATGCCCCAATTACACGCAAAATTGGCGAAGCGATTATTGAAGAACTGCTCGCGGTTTCAGAAGATGTTGATCCTATTGAAGTAATCAAGCGATCTATTACGCGTTTTCACGAAAGCGTTCTCGCTGGTATGAATGTCGCCGATTTCATACAATATAAATCATATAAACCAATGAAGAAAAATGTAATGATTTTGCGCTTTGTTGAGCGAATGAAATTACAATATGAACAAGCATTGCAACATGGCGGTCCAATTGAGGCAGCTCAATTTACACCACCTGAGCCGGGCGATAAATTTCCATATGTTATTGTAGAACGCACGCGCGAAATAACTGCAAGCGGTCACTGTATAAAAATTAGCGTCGGCGATAAAATGGAATATCCAACCGCAGTATCAAGTGGAAAATATCAAATAGATTTTCAACATTACATGAATGGATTAATATCATTATTTGCGCGATTTATTTGCGGTGATACTCGTTTTGATCCAGCAAATGATGAAAATGAAGAACTTCGCATAAAATGGACATCTGCAATAAATGAAGATGGAACATTACGCGATAATATTGACTATACGATGTATGATGAATATCGCATTCGCCGCGCAACCGCAATGTTAAGTGAATATTGTGTACAATATTCAACTGATGATTCGCAAAGTGTGCGCAAAATCGCGCAAAAACAAAGAAGCGTTGTGGGTGCATTTGATAACTTTGTTGAGAGCACGTTACAACGTGCAGATGTGTATGTTGATAAAAGTGTTCGCCGATTATTAACTCATGATAAATTACCTTCTATTTGCAGTGGCAGAGTTGGGGATATCATCAGCGATGAAAATATTATCATTATTGCGAATATTATTTGCGAAGTTGCCGTAGAGCAATCGCAAGAGGCGATGATATCAGAGCGCGAACAAATAACGCAATATGCGGAATGTTTGCAGCGAACAAGCACGCCACAACAACTCGCGCATAAATATGGAACGTCATATTATGATACATTCATAAAGGGTCCACTTATCGAAATGCGCGAACGTGTTATTCGCGAATTGCGTCTAAGTATCGCGCCACAATTAATAAGATTGTATCGCGCAAAAAGATTTGATAATATTGTTTCAAGTATAGCAATCGCTGCAGCAAATAGTGGTGACGCCACTGACAGGAAAAAATTTATAGAAAAAATCGCGGAAAAATTAACATTCAGACCAACAGATATTAATTTACTTCGCGAACTTAATTTGGCAATGGAACGTTATGTTGATGTGAGCTTATCATTGCGTAGGTGCGAAGAAATGCGTCAGAGATTTGCTCCAGAAAAATAAAGTGTTTAACATAAAACGCGAATAATAAATTATGTTATTTTTTATTGTTTTTGAATATACACGTATTGTGCAATACAAATATTTTTGTGGTAGTGTTTTTAAATTGAGACTATATAAAGCATAATGGAAGATTGGGTATTAGTTGTCATTGTCATTGTTGTAGTCTACGTTTTTACGAATGACTTACATAAAAAAATGATGGTAAAAGCATGCGGAACGCATGTACAGCCGGTTGTACAAAATAATACACCCGTTGTTCAAATCAGTGGAACAACTGCGGATAATAAAGAAACTTTAGAAAATGCGCTTATTGGTGAAGGAATTATTTCATCGGGTGGCGAAGTGTGTAATGTTGGAGCATCGGTTCCGACACCATACGCCGATAATGAATATGGTAGCGCTGGAGCGCAATTTGTTGATTGGTCAATGCAAGCAACGCTTGATCCAAAGATTATTGAATCAAACAAACAGTTTGTTAAAGAACGTCTCGGCAATCCTGGTTCATGGACTGGAGCAGCATTTTCACCCGATAGACATGATACTTATGATGCCGTTCCATGGTGTGGTTTATCACGCCCGTCGGCAGTAGATGTAAATTCGCCAGACCAAATTCCGGATATTGACATGAACCGCAATCCAGACCAGAAAAAGTTTAGATGGGATAGCGCGGTTTATTCATAAATACAAAAAATAAATATATTTATTTTTGCACGCAATATTTATTTTTTGTGAGGGTGTGATTTGCGTGATCCGCGTGATGGTTTAGATTTGCGTGACCCGCGTGATGATTTAGATTTGCGTGATGATTTAGATTTGCGTGATTTACGCGAGCCTGATCTTGATGAGCGAGAACGAGAACGTTTTACACTCGCACCTTTTTCAGTTGGATGCGGAATACCAGCATCATCGTTATTATCGCGATCGCAACCACATCCTCCATTTTTACGTTTTAACGCATCGACAACTTCACGTTTCAAAAATGTTGTTGTTGATGCTCCGCAAACCAAGCATTTACCGATTGCGCGGAAATTGTTCTTTTTTTCAACAATTTCCGCAACCTTTGATGTGGTTTTTTTATCACATCGCATGCAATGTATTGACATTTCAATCGCCGGATTGAACTTCATTTCGCAGAAAAACAAACGTTCTTATATTTGCGATATTAAAAAAATATTCAAAATAAAATCGCGATTTTATTTTATTTTTTATTAATAACTTGAGTGATACGACGCGGAAATATTGCATCGCAATTTGATTGTTGCGTTTTTGATGCGATAATTGGAATTGTTTGCCGTTGCGAATTTGATGCGATAATTGGAATTGTTTGTTGTTGTGAGATTGGTATCGCCAATTTAATTGGTTCAGGACGCGTAATAATTTTTGTTTTATTTGCATCAATAGTAAAATCATTTCCAACAATTTGATCAATATCCGTACCCGTGAATGCCGCGAGTATAAGTTTTGAAACAACCGCGCGAATTGCATTGGGAAGATTAATAACCGAAGGATCATTCGCCAGGCCAACGAGCGGTGTTGTTGAATTCGCAATTCGCTTGCGTAATTCGCCTCTTAGTTTATCCGCACAATCCGTTGCTAAAATTTGCAACATTTGAGGCGAGCACCATAATTTCCATGCAATAAAATGAGCTGGTGTAAATTTTGCGGATCCTCCGCTATTTTGTATTTGTTTCCATAGCGCTTGCGTAATTTCAGTTGCGAATCCAATACCAACCGCATTATCGTAAAACGCGTCAATTCCAGATTGCGCAAGTGTTGTATGCACTGCAAGCATAATTTGCGAATTTAATGCAACTTTATAAAATTCGCGCACAATATCTGCAAATCCCGCAGATAGGCTAAATTTTAGACGACCGATATGAACCGAGTTGAGCAATTCTTGTGGCGCCAATCCAACAGATGAGCAAACATTACTATTGTTATTGAGTGCAATATATCCTTGAATTGAGCGATATGTGGTTCGCTCAAATAATTGCATTGCGGTGTGTTCATCAATAATTAATCCACTTTTAGACACTGCCGTGTAAAATAGCATTGTCATACCTGGACTAACTTTCATATTTGGTATGGTATTAACACAAGTATCGCTAATATACGCATATGATGTAATATTATGATCAGTTCGCGCAACCATTGCTGTAAAATGCCCGCCTTCTTGCAAAATTTGCGATGATATGCGATATGTTACAAAATCATAAGTAGATTCGCTTACTTTGTTAAGGATTGTAAATTCGTGGGGAATATAAATTTGTCCAATGGGATTGCGTCTATATGCTGATGTGCTTGTTGCACCTTTGATAAGTCCGCGCGCAACACTATCATCTGTAATAATGGCAATAACCGGTCCAAATTTTTCATGCGTTTCAACGCACATGATAGTTGGAATTTTACAAATAGAACAGGCTTTATCCGAAACATCTGCAGATGTTTGTACAGATGATGCGAAAATTTCGTACGCAGTATCTGCTCGTTCAACTGCAGTTGATGAAGGTGGAACAACATGAATGCAAAGTTGATCTATGCAATCACCAATGGGTAAGGCGTTATTTATTTGTTTTGCGTGATTTAAACATAATGCGCGACTTTTAACGCCAATGTTAAACATTGCGCGAATATTTTTTAAACCTTCAAATTCAAGTGCGCCGATAATTGTTTCGAACATTGCATATCCAACTTCACCGGTTGCATGATATTCGGGATATGGACGCGCACCTGTTGCTGCGCAATATATGACAAGCGCGCCAAATAAACGCAATGCAGATTCCTGCAAGTATTGTTGTGATTGCGGATATCTAATACTATCGCTTAACGCGCAAATCGCAAGTGGTAATGGCATTTCTGATGATACTGCGTATTTCTTGAAAAACTCACAATTATAAAACGTATCTGGTGTTGTTAATTTATCGATAACCGCATCAAGCAATGTTGTATGTTGCGTTCCATGTCCAAAGAACTTACGCATTAATTTTTCATTTATTGCGTCAGCATTAATAATGCGCGATGGATCAATTGTTGTTATGTGTTTGCGTAAATATGTCATGAACGGTTCAATTGAAATTAACGCTTGATATGTTGCATTTAACCAACAAGTCGCGCCGCCATTAAGTAATCCAAAGAATAAGGTATTTCCTTGTTTTTCCATTAATGATGAGAATTGCACTATGTTCTATATTATTGATGTATGCAAAAAAAGTATATAAGTTTTATAATTACGCGCAATTTGCATTTAAATGTATTTTTTCGTAATGTAATTTGGCTTTTGCGAAGCATATGGCTCTTGCGCAATAGATTGGAAGCCGTAGAATTGTGAAATATTCGGGTTAAGCGAGCTCATCGCCGATGCAACGTGCTTATCGCGCAAATAAACTGCGTCAGCATGCAACCGATTTTGCATAATTGCAAATACTAAACTAATATGAATGAGATTGCGTACAAGTAAGGTATCCATACGCATATCATGGATTATGGGTGCGATAGGCAATAAGTCTGTATCGAGTGGTGTGGATGAATAAGATACATTGCCATACTCATCCAAAGTAGAATCATACGTCAAATCGTTACCAACCAACGTTGATGGTATCCTTAGATCATGCGTGTCGAAATCGCATTTGAGCAATGCACAATCGTTATTTATTTCTGTGCTGGGAATCGATGCAAAATTCCATCTATTAATCAACGACATTAATTTTTCAATATTAACATTTTTGAGTTTATCTTTTCTGTTATTAATTACAAATTGCAAAATTTGCTGAACAACGTTTGGTGGTTTAATTTGCTCAGCAGCGATTTTGAGCGATGGCTCCTCATCGGCATAGTTGCTTTGCGTAATAATCGTGGTACCAATTCCGACATCATTTATGAATGAGTCAGCGCGAGCGATTGCTGCTTTAATGTATGATGTTTCATTATTCACATACCATGGACGAACAAACTTCAGTATCTCACTGAGATCAGCGAATGCAAGTTCACAATTATCGAGATTCAAATCGGCTTCACGTGCATATTCAGCAATGAATTTACTCATTTCAATTGTTTCGGTAGTATTGCAATCATACGCAACATTAATATTGTACGTGTCATCAGCATCCTGCGGGCCAATTTCACGATGTCTGTTGTGTGATGTGATAAGCTTACCCAGAAGAATACCGCCAGCGAGTTGGTCGCTAATGAACTTAACGCGATTGAGCCCGGGCACGCCAGTTGCACCGATAAGCATCCTATCGACCATGAATTTCTCTTTGTGTGTTAATGCGCGATATGGATCTGTTAGCATTGCAAACAGTGCGTCACGCGCGGTTCTAATATTCATTGGCTTACCTTCAGGACATTCATAAAGTTCAAGAATACGTTGTGGTGCAGTTTGTTCGTAAATCATTTCGCCAACGATTGCGTCAAATGTATAAGCATGATTCCATAGGAAATGCATGGGAATTTGGCGCGCAAGGACATGCATATCAAAAGGCATGATATTCATATCAATAATATTCGCCATAATCGCATCACCGTGTTCGCCTTCCGGAAGCGTTCCATCAATAACAATCCGAATCGCGTCATCGCGATTATTATTTTCAACAACAGCAACAACATTCGCAATATCACGAACTGCATTTTTATTAAGCGCAAACGGTGTTGGAACTTCTGTATTTGGCGTATTTGAAAGGATAAATAACGCTTGATTTTTTAGAACATTCGATGATTCAAGTTTATCATTGATGATGTTTTCTCGCAGTGGCAATATGTTTTTATGTACGCCGCTAATTAAACCGTTTTCATTAATGACATTTGTGTAATATTTAGTGCGGTAGATATCGTGCAAGAAATCAAATCCAGATGTCAGCGATTGCGCAATATTTTGCGCAAGTGTGGGATCGATCTTAATTGATCCATGCGAGAATTTATTAAAGATATTAACCATGCTTTCAAGTGCAGCAAGAGATTGTAATGGATCAAGTGCGGATTTACCGCTGGTATCAGATTTAAGTTGATGATATAATCCGCGAATTGCATATTGATACTTGAAGTTTGTTTCGCCAAAACTATAACGAGGCAATAATGATAGTGATAATGGACTAACTTGACTTACTACTGTTTTCGTACCAGACATTACGTGCAAAAGCGCAGATAATGGCATAATTGGATCGCCATTATTTTGACTACGATATGTGTCAATTGAACCATTGCCGGTTTCAAAATATCTTGG
>Ga0172381_10003046_pt1 | contig 18041 bp, 19 predicted proteins | sample Leawel6488metaG_FD_119754 | JGI IMG/M metagenome (GOLD analysis project Ga0172381, IMG submission 119754) | Leachate microbial communities from a municipal landfill in Southern Ontario, Canada - Leachate well 64-88 metaG | ecosystem: Engineered > Solid waste > Landfill > Unclassified | place... | reverse complement strand
TTATTTTTTTCTTTTTCTTCTCCTTTACTTTGGCCAAGCTTGGACGAAGTTTCTTCCTCAGCACGTTCTCCAAAATCTCTCTCAACGGAGGATTCTTCAAGTTTATCTTTTATTTTAGAAAGATTATTAGAAAAGCGATTCATTATCTCTTTTGCTTGAGCTTGAATTTCTTGCTTTTCTTTTTCAGATACTTTGTGCCATAAAAAGTCCATAAAAAGAAGAAGTATGCCTATTTTAAAAAGTTAATCAAATCAAAAAAATCTACTGGATATTGCGCGGTTTGTCAATCGTCCAGTATTTCCAATGAGGTTTTATACACCATGAATGAAATTTAAGATTTATTCTTCCCGTAAAATCTATTTCCATCAAATGACAGTCTAGGACCGTCCTCAAAGTTGACTTTTCTGGTTCTGGAAGAGCAGGGTCATAGGGGTCAATTTCAGTGCTTAGTGTAACAAGCTTTCCAATACCGCTTTCGGTTGGCTCAATTCTTCTATAGGCAAGAGAAAATCCTTTTTGATAATCTTTCAAGGGAAAATGAAATACAACTTCAGAATCAATAAGCATAAACAAGCCAGATTTATCTTTTTTAAAATCGAGTTTTTTATTCTCAAGACGTTCATTAACTTTAACATCTCCTCCAGCAGAGCCCCTAAGTCTTATGTACAAAAATTCTGGTTGATAATTATCCAAACACTTTCTCAAATTCTTAAAATCCAATTTCTTTGGCATCCAGTATTGTTCCATAAAAATTCTAGGTGTTTTGGATATATAATGTTTTTTATAAAATAAAGATTATAATCGTTCCATTAGCATGCTATAAAATCTTAAATTATGTATTGTCGAAAGCTTTTTGGCTTTTTCGGGATTTTCTCTGAACATTTCAAATAGTTCTTTTCTATTATATTTTGAGCACAATTCGCAATCACAAAAGTCAGATATTTTTTTTATACTATTTTTTGATTTCAAATTAATCTTAACAAAAGAAAAAGAGCCTTTGATGTTCTTTTTAGGATTTTTATGAAAAATATAAAGACGCTTATGTCTCGCTTCTCTCGTTGGAATAACACAATCGAAGAGATTATATCCTAACTTTGTACATTCGATAACATCTTGAGGTTTTCCAATACCCATAGCATATTTTGGGTATTTATTCGGAATTAAATCGGATGTATACTTCAAAATTCCCCTCAAAAGCTTTCCATTTTTTACAGGCCATCCCCCAAAGCTATATCCATCAAAATTTAATTTTAAAAGTTCTTCAGCACATTTTTTTCGCAGTTTTCTGCTTTCTCCTCCCTGAATTATAGCAAATAGTAATGGTTTTTTCTTTTTGTTTTTGGTAATCTTATCGAAATGAATTTTACATCTTTTTGCCCAACGTATTGTTCTTTTCACAGATTTTGATTGTTTCCCGATGGTTAGTTCTGGTTTTGTGCAATCATCAAGGCACATGACGATATCACTTCCTATATCCAGTTGAATTTCAATACATTTTTCTGGAGTTAGTTCTATTTTTTTATCATCATTCATAAAGGTGGCTCCTTTTTCTGTTATTTTTCCAAGTTCTGGATTTTTATGTATAAGAGACATAACTTGAAATCCTCCTGAATCAGAAATTATTGGTTTTTGAAATCCAATGTACTTATGAATTCCTTTGAATTTTTTTATTATAGGAACACTTTTTCTCTGAAAAAGATGTAATGCATTAACAACGAGTCCTTGGGTTTTGGACTTTTTCAAATCTTTTATTTCTATACTCTTAACTTGTCCATACGTTGCGTCAGGAAAAAACGCAGGCAGTTTTAATTTCCCATGAAGAGTATTGAGAACTTTAATTTTTTTTTTCATTTATACAAGAAATCTCTTAATTTTAAAAATGCGAGCTTTCTAACACTCATAAAATCCGGATTCTCCTTTCTTAATTCAGCATAACTTTTGTTTTCTCCATCCGGTTGAAACAATGGGTCCCACCCGAAGTTGGTAGAATGCAATGGAGCAACAATTTTTCCGCGCTGTGAGACTTCAAAAAAGAACACTTCCTCTTTGTTTTTCGCATATCCTAAAACGACTTTCGCTTCTGCTTCAAACTTCCCCGTGCTTCGAACAATTTTATATATTCCGTTATTTCCAAGAGTTTTCAAAAACCATTTTATTAATGGCCCAGGTAATCCTCCAATGGATTTTATTGCCAAAGATGTATCCTCTACTACAAAATCTCCGCGAATATGCTCAAAAGCCAATTTTATTTTCTTGTCAATTATTTTCCTTGAATCAATTTCCTGAATTTCATCTAAATCCCAGGCAATTCTCTCAATTTCTGAAATAACTCTTTTGGTTTCATCAAATTTTTCCGCATTTCCAGTTATAAAATATACCATGAATATTAAACAAGAAATCAGTTTTTAAGAATTATGAATTACGGATTCAGTCTATCACGATCTCTAGGAAACATTGTTGCCTCTTTTACATTATCCAATCCACATATAATTTGGGTTAATCTTTCCAATCCTATACTCCATCCACTGTGAAAAGGCGCTCCGTATCTAAAACTGTCGATATAATCTTTGAAGTTTTTTGGATTTAATTTTTTTGCTTTTAATCTTTCGATTAATAATTCTGGAATATGAATTCTTTGTCCTCCGCTTGAAATTTCTACTCCTCCGTAAAGAGCGTCAAATCCTTCGCTTGATTTTGATTTTGAGTCTTCATCTTTGGGCATGATATAAAATGGTTTTATTGAACTCGGCCAAGAGTGAGTAAAAACGATTTCCCCCGGATATTTTTGGCAAAGAATTCTTTCTTGTTCTGGTGTAAAATCTTCTCCAATATTTCCTCCTGCTTCTTTTATTGCCTGTTCGTATGGAAGATAAACCCCCTTAGGAATTTTCAAATCTTTTATTCCAAGAGTGTCCAATTCGAGTTTACATTTTTTCAAAACGTTTGAAACGATGTGTTTTACAACCCCTTCCAATTCTTTCATAATATTCATTTGATTCATAAAAGCGCATTCAATATCCATTTGTCTTATCTCGTTTATATGCCTGGGAGTATTATGCTTCTCAGCCCTCCATACGGGGGTAATTGTAAATGTTTTTTCCATAGAACAGGCTAACATCTGTTTGTATAATTGAGGAGACTGAGCAAGATATGCTTTTTTCTCGAAGTATTGAACTGGAAATAATTCTGTTCCCCCCTCACTGGAATTTCCTATTATGCAAGGTGGTTGCAATTCTATATACCCTTTGTTATAAAAATAATCCCTAAAAGAATTTGCTATCTCTGTTTGAATTTTAAATATAGCCTGTGTTCTCTTTCTATGAAAATCTAAAAATCTATAATCTAATCTTTTTGGAAGTTCTGTCTTGGAAAAATCAGACACATCAATTAGAAGTTCTTCTGAGGAGTTCAAAACAAGAATTTTATTTGGAAAAACCTCTTTTCCCCCAGGCGCTTGTTTTGAACTTTTTAGTTCCCCAGAAACATAAATAACAGATTCTCTTGGAATTTTATCAATCATTTTAAAGATATCTTCGGGAGTTTCACCTTTTACACCCGTTACTTGAATTGCTCCAGAGCTATCTCTTAATAAAAGGAATTTTACTTTGCTTAAATCACGAGAATTATTAACCCATCCAGCAATTTCAACTTTTTTTTCGTTAGAAGAAAATGCATCTTTTATTAGAATTCTTTTTTCACAAGAATCTTTTAAATTAGTATCTTTTACCATGATTATATTCATTTAATATGCTTTTTAATTATTTCCGCTATCTCTTTTCCACTCATTTTTCCTGCAAATTCTTTCATAGCAAGCCCCATATATGCATTAACTGCCAATCCCGGTTTATCTTTGATAATCTCGATTATTTTCTCTTCTACGGAATCCATATTTGATTCAAATATTATTGCTTTTTCAAGAGATTCTCCTTCTAGAATTTTTTCAAAAACATGCTTTATTTGTGATTCGTTTATTTTTTTCTTTTTTACATTTTCTAATACAAAAATTAAGACATCTTTATTAAGAATTTTTCTTATTTCGGAAATATCTTTTTTATAATGACTTGCAATTTCCTTTGGAAAAACTAAAAGCATTTTGGCAATTATTGAAGGATTTTCCAATACCAAAATAAGCTCTTTAAAGTTCTCAAGCATATTTTCCTTAAACAAAAGTTTTATCATTTCTTCATTCAAGCCGATTATCTTTAATTCCCCTTCAATATCTTTTCTTAATTGAGGTAAATCTTTTTTGGCTTCATTAATCATTTCTCTAGAAATTTTTAGCAATTCCAAATCTGTTTCTGGATACATTCTTGCAGCACCAGGCATTGGTCTCAAAAATTCTGTGCTTCCATTTGGGAGTGCATTTCTTACCTCTTTTTCTACTTTTTTCCTTTGATAAATTAAACTTTTTTGTCTAAGAATTTCCTGATTAATAGTTTCAATCATCATTGCGGGATCTTGAAATCCTTTTATTTCTACTCTTTCACCCCCCCTGATGGAGACATTTACATCTTGTCTTATTGTTCCAATCCCCCTTCTCACTTTACAGCTCCTTAAAATTTCTCCTAAGTGGAGTGCAACTTCTTTTGCTTGCTCAGGTGATTTTATTTCTGGCGCAGTAACAATTTCTATCAAAGGAATTCCTAGCCTGTCTAATCTGTAGTAAGATTTGTCTTTTTCCTTAGAAACAATTCTTGCAGCATCTTCTTCAAGGCAGACAGTATCAATTCCAATTTTTCCCTGGCTGGTTTCAATATATCCTTGTTTTGCAATAAGAACTGTTCTTTGAAATCCGCTAGTATTGGAGCCATCAATTACTGTTTTTCTCATAATTTGGGTGATAGGAAATATTTTTGCATTAAGCAATAAAGAGATTTGCAAGGCAATTTTTAAAGCATCTTTATTTATCTCATGGGGGGGTTCTTCATCTAGTTCAATCAAGCAAGTTGTATCATTATATGCTTGATAAAAAAAATTCTGATTCAAGGATGCTTGATAAGATGCAGCACTATCTATTTCTCCCGATTCTCCAGCAACAGCATGCAGTTTTCTCTGAATAACAAAATCGGGTTCATCCTTTCTTAGAATGCTTGGGCAATCACAGAACAACTTATGAGTATCCAATTGCTGGTGAACTTCAATTCCTGATTTAAAGCCAATTTCCTTATAGTCTATTTTTTCAGACATAATAAATCAATAAGAAAAGAGTTTATTAAAGTTTATTGATTTTATTTTCAATATTAACTTTAGAACTTTTAAAGAGATTTCTTATTTTTCTTTCCACACTTTTATTAAAGTTTAAAAGAGTTAGAACAGATTTTCTTTTAGGATTAACATTTAATTTTAGATAACTAATAATTTCTCCCTCATTAAGAGTTTTTCTTCCGCCATTTTTGTAAAGATTAGAACTATTGCTAAAATAATACTCATTTAAATGCGAGTTGTATAAAAAATATAATTTTTTCATTTTAATTGAAAAGGATATAATCTTCTGTTTCGCTTCCTTTTAATGGGATTAAATCTCTATTTCTTTTAAAATATGCCCAAGAATCTTCTGGTTTTCTCCCTTCTGCCAAAACAGCTATTCCCCCATTTTCGACTAAAACTTTTTCTGGAAACAAACCGGAAAGATTGTTTGCCAAAACAAACTGAAATTTGAGATTTGGCTTAGAAATATTTTTTAATTTTCCAATTCCGTGATCTCTGCATATTTCTACTGCAAAATTTCCGTTCTTACCCTTATCAAAAAGAATTTCTTTTTCAACATCCCCCCTTTTATAATTTAATCCATTGGATTCTGCAATTAAATCTTCCACGTGAGAGGAGTTTTTATGAATGTAACTAACAGAGCCATCTCTAAATATAATTGGGGCAATGTTATACATTGATTTATTTTCATCATCTTTAACGATTCCTGTTCCAGGAAGAATCAATCTTCCCTTAAAACATTTTGAAAAATCGCTAATTTTTTTCTCCAAATGGGATAAAGAAAGCATATTTACAGGAGAAGAAAGTGAAAGCTCTGGGCCAACGATTATGCTTGCTCTAGTTCTATTGGCAATCACTGAAACTTTTGCCAGATAAGCCTCAATATCCTGCTTTTCCAAATAGGAAGTTTTTTGCTTAACTATTGCAATTCTTTCATTATTAACCATGATTAAAATAAAACTTTTAACTATATAAATATTACCTTTTGTAACTACTATAAAGGAACATTAAAACTAAGAAATTACTCACAATCTATTGTTCTTCCGTTTTCATAATCTTTGTCTTCATAATACTCAATTTGGCAATCATGCCATGCTAAAAGTTCAGAGAATCTGTTTAAAAATTCTTTTGGAGTGTCTCTTTTTAAAAGAGATTCAACAAGATTATTGTTTTCTCTTGGGTCCTCTAAGATATTGTACACTTCATATGAGTAATCGTTTATATTGATTATATACTTAAAATTCTCCTTTATCATGCCTATCCTAAAACTATAGCTTTGAGTCATAAAGAAGACTGTTCTATTTTTTGAAAAAGGTCTCCCCTGAAATCCTTCGAAATCATTATATCCGGATATGTTTAGAATAGTTGGAACAAGGTCTAAAAGTGTGACTCTTTCAGTTACTATTTGCTTTTCTTGGAATGGAATGTATATTAAAAGAGGCACGTGAACCCCCTCTTCATAAACTCCGTAGCCATGCCTAAACGAAGTATCCGTATAGTTAAGATTTTCTCCATGGTCTGACATTATTACAATGATTGTGTTGTTCATTAAGCCATTTTTTTCAAGATATTTTTTTAAAACCCCTATTTGTTTATCCACATATCTCAAACTATTGTCATATCTATTTAAGTCACTTTCTTCATCTTTTTCAAGAACGTTTAGATAAGTTGAAAAAATGGAAGGCGTATCTGGAAGAAAAAATCGATTATTCTCTGGAGGGTAAGAATAAGGATAATGAGTTGCGTGAAATCCTAAAGCTAAAAAGAATTTGGAAGAATTTCCTATTTCTTCAATAGAGCTTTTTATTGTAGACTCATCATAATCTTTTCTAAAATTTCCAAAACCATAATCTGTTTTATTATCACTAAACGCATGGGAATAAAGGTCTAAGTTTGTTTTGTTGTAAAATCCAATCATGTTCATCCACCCATCATCTTCAGAAGAAAAATAAGCCGTTTTATATCCTTGTTCTTTTAAAACATCCCAAATAAATCTTCTAGGATAATTTTCTTCAAAAGTATCTCTTAACTCATATTTAAGAGGAGATAGGGAAGAAAATATAGATGTTTGGGAAAGCTCTGTGTGGGTAGCAGAACTATAAGCTTTTTCGAAGACAAGACTGTTGTTGCAAAACCAGTCAATTGTAGGTGTGACATTTCTTTCGTACCCGTAACAGGGAAGGTGCTCAGAACTAACCGAGTCTATGATTATAAAAACAATATTTGGCTCTTTTAGGGAGTTATTTAGAAGAGGAATTAACTCGGAAGAAGAAATCATAATTCTCTCCCTGTGAAATAAAAAATTAAAAATGGTTGAAATTGTTCCTGAAAAACTCTTGGAGGGTGGAGAAGCATGAGCCATTTCGTTTAAAAAAATGAATGAAATAGTAAAAAAAAGAAATAAAAAAATTAATAACAAAATTTTAAATTCTTTATAATTAACATTCTGTCTTTCAAATATGAAGTTCTTTTTCTTAGAAAGGTTATATAGCCATTTGGCTAATCCAAGGATTAGCAATAAAAAAAAGAAGGATAAAAGAAGTGCCCAAAAAGGATTCAAAAGGGAAATAAAATAAGAAGCGCTTGTTTTAGAAAGATATTCTTTATTAAATAGAAAGAGTATGCTATCCAGAATATACCAAAAAATGAAAGCGGAAAGAAAAATAAAAAAAACTGGTTCAAAATATTTTCTATTGCAAATTTTTGTTTCCCTTAAAAAAAAGATTATCAAAAAAGCTAAACTTAAATTTATTACAAAAGCAAAAAAAGAGTAAACCAAAGAGGGAATTATTTCATAGGATAAGAAATTTGCAAATAGAGTAAAAATACTCAGGAAAAGAAAGGAAGATAGGACAATCCAATAAAATTTTTTCATTTGAAAGAATAAATTTATATCAGAGTGGAATTTAATTCTCTTGAAAAATTGTGCAACATCTTTTCTTTTATAACGTTTTTGTCTTTTGCCCATTCTTCGTGCCCAAGAATCCAACCGAGTTTTACGAAGGCGGTTTCAGCAAGCATATCTTCAAGATATATGATTCCCGTTTCAAGCATCTCTCTTCCATTGGAGTAGACTAAAGGGTCTGTTCTTCCAAAAATACATTGGGTAACTCCGCAAATAATCAATCCCTTATTCTGAACTTCTTTCAATTTATTTGTCCATGCTTTTCTTGCTCTTTTGCTATGAACGTGTCCTAATGCTCCCATTTCTAAAACAATTCCTCTGTACTTCTTTTTTAAATAATAATCCAAAATATCCGGATTCTGCCCAGGATAAAATTTTACCAATGCAATATTTTCTTCAAATTTAGTGTCTGCTTTCACTTTTTTATTTGTCCTAACATTGTAATCGGAGATTTTTTCTAACTGATTAGGAAAAATTTTTGCAAAAGGAATTGAATTAACTATCTTAAAAGCATCTCTTTTTGAAGAATGCATTTTTCTTACTTTCGTTCCAGGCATTGCATAACAAAAATCGTCGTTTGAAGAAGCATGTCCAACAATCATCACTTCTGCGATGTCTGAAATAGCCGCTAAAGCAGAACATTGTAAATTAAGATTTGCATCACTACTCGCTCTGTCTATACTTCTCTGAGAATAAGTCAATACGACTGGTTTATTCAGATTCCTTAAAAAAAAACTCAAAGCCGCACTTGTGTAATGCAAAAAATCTGTTCCGTGAGTAATAATAATTCCCTTAATATTTGAATCGTTTAACAAAATTTCCGCAGTTTTTGCAATTTTTTGCCAATCCTTAAAATCCATATCCTCCGAGGCTTTCATAAATGGAACCTCCACTTTCACAATGTTTACTTTTTCAAAAAGTTGAGGATAAAACTTGAACAAACTTTCTGGGTTGGTTAACCAATCAACTCCCCCCTTTTTAGGGTTCAATCTGGCAGCAATGGTTCCTCCGGTGATAATCATTGCAATGTTTGGTTTTGATGAATCTGTTTTTATTTTTTCTTGCTCTTTTTTAAGATTCGCTTTTTCTAAAAGAATGGTTTCAAAAATATCCTTTTTATTAAATCCCAGGTTATATCCAGAGTCCAATTTTAAGAGCAAAAGTCCCTTTTCATTTATTTGGCTTTCAAGCAGTATTCCTTCGTATTCTTCCTTTGAAAGAACAACTTTTACTCTGTCTCCAGCCTCTAAACTTGCCTTCATAAAAAGTGAAAAAGAAACAAGTATAAAAAGATAATGATATCTAACTTAAAATAGTTACTCCGTATAAGTTGTAACAAATAGAAAGATTTATAAATTAAAGAGAATTACATTTTTTATGGAAAAAAGAATAAAAAAAATGCATGATTTAACTCCTAAAGAAATGGGAAGAAGAAAATTCTTGAAAGCCACAGGTGTCGCTCTTGGAGTAGTTGGAGGATATTTAATCGTTCAAGGAGTAGAGTCTGGTGTTAAAAATGGAAAAATAATGGGTGTTTTGGAAAAAATAATTGAAAATAGAGATAATTCTAATTTTAGAGAATTACAAGGATACCAAATTGGAACACAATATTACACTGCCAAACCTTTTGATAATTATGCTAAAATAATAAGCGAGGATGTAAAAGAAAATCCTTTTTTGAATAAAATGGATGGTTCCGATTTAAGAAAGTTTTATAGGGATTTTTTAAATGAAGGTAAGGATATGCAGATAGGAAGCAAGTATAAAATTCCTGTTTGGAAAAAGGAATAAGAATCTTACAAAAATTAATAAACGCTTTTTCTCTTTATAACTAATGGTTAAGATTGGTTTAGAGATTCATGGATATGTTTTTACTAAGGAAAAATTATTCTGCAATTGCAAAGCAGAACACGGATTAAAATACTTTAAACCCAATACAAATATTTGTCCTATTTGTACCGCTCAACCAGGGGCAAAACCTATGCTTCCAAATAAAATTGCCGTTGAAAAAGCAATTCAAATAGCACTCATTTTGGGATGTAAAGTAAATGAAAAATTGACATGGCAAAGAAAACACTATAGTTGGCCTGACTTGCCAAAGGGATACCAAAATACAATTTCTGGGCCATATTCCACACCAACGGGCGTGAAGGGTAAATTTTTAGGTATAAACATAACCGAATGCCATTTAGAAGAGGACCCTGCTGCATGGAATCCGCTAACTGGAGAAATTGACTACAATCGTTCTGGAAGTCCTCTAATCGAAATAGTTACAGAACCCGATTTCAAATCTTCGAAAGAAGTAGTTGATTGGTTAAAACAACTTTCAATAACGTTGGGTTATATAAAAGCCATAGACAGAGCTTCTGGATTAAAAGCAGATGTCAATATTTCTATTCCCCGAGGAGAGAGAGTTGAAGTCAAGAATATAAACAGTTTGAAAAATATTAAGCAAGCAATAGAATATGAATTGAACAGGCAAGAAAAAGAACTTCCAAGGGTAAAAGAAACTCGAATGTTTGATGAAAAGAAAGCAATAACAATAAAAATGCGCTCAAAGGAAAATGCAGAAGATTATAGATTTATTTCAGAACCCGATCTTCCCAGAGTTATTATAGAAAAAAACAGAATAGACAGGATAAAAAAAGCTCTTCCAGAAATTCCCCAAGAAAAAATAAAAAGATTAATAAAAAAGCATAAAATAGATAAAAAATCTGCAGAAATTCTTACAAAAAATTTGGATATTGCAGAGTTTTTTGAAAAAATAGTGGAGAAAATAAATCCAAGAATAGCAGTTCCTTGGATAACCGTAGAACTTTTAAGAGCCTTGAACTATGAAAAAAAAGTTCTTGAAGAAGTGCAGATAAACCCTGCCCATTTTATAGAATTGTTAGAATTAGTTGAACAAAACAAAATAACTGAGTTAAAAGCAAAAGAAATTTTAAATAAGTTTATTCCTGTTTCTTTCTCTCCAAAGAGTGAAGCTAAAAGAAATACAAAGATTTCTGGAACGGAAGAAATAGAACAATTTGCAAGGCAAGTTATAAAAGAAAACAAAAAAGCAATTGAAGATTACAAGGCTGGGAAAAAAGAAGCACTAAATTTCTTAGTTGGGCAAGTTATGAAACTTAGCAATAAAAGAGCTGATTTTAAAATAGCACGAGAAGTTCTTGAAAAAAATTTGAAATGAACCCAGGAGGATTCGAACTTCCATCAACAGGGCCGAAACCTGTCATTCTATCCATTGAACTATGGGTCCAAAGAATAAAAGAGGGTTAGGTTTTTATATGTTAATATTCTAATAGATGAATGGCAATGAAGAGGCATCATAAAATTATCCTGGGGGGATTTAGCACGATAGTTATATTATTTATGCTTATAACCGGAATACTTCTAAACACGATTCTTATAAAAATGGATACAAATTATAACTCTCTAAATAAAAAAATAATAGAATTAGAATTGGATACTCAAGGAAAAATAAACACACTTACAGAAAGCATTATTGAAACTCAGGGAACTCTATCAAATGTAAATCAATCCCTCGGGCAACAAATTGGAAATTTTGAAACGCAAATAGGGGGATTCAAGAGCGAATTCGCCGAACTCAAAGCTTCTGCAGGTGAAGACTTCTCTGGAATAATAGAAAATGCAGCACCAGCCGTAGTCACTATAAAAACAGATATTTCTCAAGGAACCGGTTTTTTAATTTCTAAAGATGGATACCTCATAACCAACTATCATGTAATTACCGATGCAAAGCAAGCAGGAATTTTCACTTATGACAAAGAAATGCATCAAACTTGGCTTGTTGGAATAAATACAAAACTAGATTTAGCTTTACTGAAAATAGAGGGAAATTATGAAACTTTAAACTTGGGTAATTCAAATGATGTGGAAGTGGGGGAAAAAGTAATTGCAATAGGAAATCCTCTTGGACTTCAATTCTCGGTATCTCAGGGAATAGTTTCTGCAGTTCATAGAACGGGAGAGAATGGGTTGGATGCATATATACAAACGGACGCCGCACTAAATCCTGGAAACTCTGGAGGGCCTTTGATAAACAAAGAAGGGGACGTTATAGGAATAAATAATTTCAAATTGGGTGGAGGAGAAAACCTCGGCTTTGCTTTAGAATCAAATTACATAAGAGAAGCAGTCAACGAAATTGCTTTAGAAAAAATAAATCAAACGCTCGTATAAGTTAGTTTTAAATATATCTTAATGCTATTTAAAAAATGGGGAATAATAAAACAAATCAAGAGAAAAAATCAGAGATTTTAATTCATTCGACTAAAACATCAAATGAAGGGCTTACAGTAAAAAAAGAGGAAAATTTCTCTGAATGGTTTACTCAACTTATAATCAAATCAAAATTAGCAGATTATTCTTCTGTTTCTGGATGTATTATATTGAGACCCTCTTCTTATTCTATGTGGGAAAAAATAAAAGAAGAAACAGATAAAGAATTCAAAAAAATAGGGGTGCAAAATTCTTATTTTCCATTATTCATTCCAGAATCTTCATTTTCCAAAGAAAAAGAGCATGGAAAAGGATTTGCTCCAGAAGTTGCGTGGGTTACACATGGAGGGAACACTAAACTAGGAGAGAGATTAGCAATAAGGCCCACTTCAGAAGCAATAATGTATGAATCCTATTCCAAATGGATTAGAAGTTGGAGAGATTTGCCTTTATTACTTAATCAATGGAATAACGTCGTGAGATGGGAATTTAATAATCCTATTCCATTTTTTAGAACGAGAGAATTTTTATGGAACGAGTTGCATACAGTATTTTCTACAGAAAAAGAAGCACTAAAACATGGAGAAAAAGTTATGAAAGCTTATAATAAGATAACTCAAGAACTAATGGCTCTTCCAGGATTATATGGACGAAAAACTGAAACGGAAAAATTTGCAGGAGGAGTTTTTTCTGAAAAAGTGCACCATTATATCCCTGGAGGAAAAGTAATAGAAGGCACTTGTTTTCATCACGACGGACAAAATTTTTCAAAATCTTTTGATATAAAATTCAAAAATGAAAAAGGCGAAGAAGAATATGCATGGCAAAATACTCATGCAATTTCTACAAGGATGTTAGGAACTATGTTTGCAATGCATTCAGATAACAAGGGGTTAGTCATCCCTCCAAAAATTGCTAAAAATAAAATAGTAATAATTCCTTTGAAATTTGAAACAAACAAAAAAGTATTGGATAAATCAAAAGAAATAGAAAAAGAGCTTTCCAAATTTGAGCCAATACTCGATGAAAGACTTGAAGTAACTCCCGGGTATAAATTTAATGAGTGGGAATTGAAAGGAATTCCATTAAGAATTGAAATAGGCCCAAAAGAGTTGGAAGAAAAGGAAGTAACAATTCTAAAAAGAAATAATTTCCAAAAGATAAAAGTAAAAATGAAAGATTTGAAAAAGCAAATACCTCAAATAATAGAGAATATGCAAAAAGAAATGTATTCTTCTGCAGAAAAAATACTTTACTCAAATATCGGGGAAACCCAAGACAAAAAAGAATTGATTAAATTGATAAAAGAAAGAAAAATGGTGATTGTTCCATTATGTAAAAATCCCGAGTGTGAAGATTATATAAAATCAGATACCGGGGGTGCAAAAACTTTATTTATGGATAAAAAGAGGAATGTTCAAAATAAAAAGTGCATTATCTGTGGAAAATCTGCGGAATATTTTGTTTATGTTGGTAAAACCTATTAGATAATAACGAATAATAGGATATTCTCTTCTCTTTCAATCTTTTATGGGGTGAGAACTGAGTTTAACTCATCTTCCAATCTCAGAGTCATTTCTAACAAATAACTCAATTCCTCTTCTACAATCTGTTTTTCCATTTTTTTCTTGTTTTCCATTTTTTGAAAACCAATTCAAGAATCCAGTAAATAGTTCCAGTCTAGATTAAGTAAGAAGAGCTCAATTCAACCCAGACCTAACGATTTAGCTGAATTAAATTGAGAGTGGTTTAATTGAAGTGTAGACTAAGCCAAATGAGCAAAAATTCCATCTCATATGATTTAGTACACTACTCATGATTTATCATAGAAGAACTTCTTTTTATATTTTTCTATTCTTACTGGCAACTTCTAAAAACAGTTTTTTGAATTTTTCCAAGTCTCGAGCATTAATTTTTACTCCCACAGCACACTCATGTCCTCCCCCGGTTGCACCTTCTAATTGGGAAATAACATTTAAGGCAATATCTCTTACTCCTTTACCCCTTATAGCCATAGTCGATTTTGCTTCATTTTCGTAGATTACAACAATAATATTTTCTGGAAAAAGGTAAGCTAATTCGTTGGACAAATCACTGCTTATACTCATATCTCCTCCATACTTAAAAAAAATTACATATTCTTCATTCTTTTCAAGCAAAGCTTTGTCTAAGAGAGACTTATACTTTTTATCAAGCTCTTCAAATCTTTCATGCATTTTCTTATTTTTGCTTGTTTCTTCCAAAACGTCGTAAGGGCTTTTGACAGTCATTAAAAATTTAAGCATATTTATCACGTTCGTTGTTCTATCCTTTAATGCAAATAAAAAAAGTTTAGCAATTTTTCCAACAGGAGATTTATAAAAAATATCAAAAGCTTTTTTTGCACTTATTCCTAGCTCAGGGTATTGTTTTCTAAAATCCTCATAAAACTCTGGAACAAAATTATCAGAAATGCATCCAACAACCCCTATCCAAAAATCTTCTTTTCTATTATTGATTTGTGAACAAAGAGCGGTAACTGGTTCGTTTGTTTTTGGATTATTGAAAAGGGGGTTATAATAATTGACAAAAGAAGGAACAGTGGATTTTTTTATCTCATGATGGTCTATCCATATAATTGGAAGATTTAATTTTTCTATTTCTTCAAAAAAAACAAGCGAAACAATCGGTTTGTCCAAAATAAATATAGAATCCGGGTTTAACTCTTTTATTTTTCTAAAATAAGATTCGTCCAGGGAAGGAAATGTTTTAACGGGAATTCCTTTTCCTCTTCCTACGTACCTTTGCAACAACAAGAAAGAGCATAAACCATCTGGATCATTATCAAAAAAGAAAAGAGGGTTTTGAGCCTTTTCAAGATGTTCTTTTATTTCCTGCACTTGTTTTTTTGTGAGCATAGTCTATTTTTTGGTTTTTAATTCCTTGGCAAAAGTTTTTGCAACGAGCAAAGGGAAAATAATACTTGCATCACCATAAACTTTTATTCTTTTTGCATTTGTAGCAATTTTTCCCCAAGAAACGGCTTCTTCTGGAAGTGCCCCAGAATCAGAGCCATCAAATTCTTGAGCAGTATTTATGTAGACGGCATAATCCGCACCGTTTCTAAACATGTTTGCGTTGCATATGTGATGTTTTATTATTCCTTCTCCAAGAATAATTATTCCGGTTTTTTCTTTTCCAAGGGTGGTGTTATTCATTTTCCATATGTCCTCTGCAACATCTATTTTAAAATCAGGATTTTTTGATTTAAAAAAATAAATCATATCCCCCAAGCTTCCGTCAGTGATTGCTGGGCAGAAAACAGGTATTTGATTCATATAACAATGATAATAAATCGATTCTTTATTGTTTATGTTTTTTCCTAATTCCCAAACAAGTTCGCTGGGAGTTATTATTTTCCCTGTTTTTTTCTGTGCATCATAAATTTTTGCTAAAATAGGCATTATAAAATCTTCAAAAGAACAATATCTGGTATTTGGAATTAAAATATTTCCCGCGCGATTAATTCCTTTTTTTCTAAGTTCTTCACCAGAAAGTCTAAAATCTCCCAATGTAAATTTTCCAAGACACTTGATTATATCTTCTTCTATTCCGCCCGCAGTCGTTACAAGCACATCAATTTTTTTATGCTCTGCAAGATATCGAATAATTTCTCGTAATCCAGAAGTAACCATGTTTGAAGTATATCCAAGATATATGAACGACTTTGAGCTTATCATCTCATTTACTATTGAAATTGCCTTTGAAAGATTGCTTGCTTGAATTCCTGTATAAGCAAAACTATCAATTATTTTTTCGTAATTCACTCCTTGATTAAAATCATATCCTTTAATCCTAATTCCTTGAGCTTCTTCAGATTTTCTAAGAATGTTCTTTCTAGTAATCCTTTCATTTTTCAAATTTTCCGGGTTTTTTACCATGAATTTAAAACAAAAAAAGAGTTTTTAAGTCTATACTTTCACCACGAAAATCTTTTTAAATGTATTTTCATGAAAGGGAGTATGAATAAATGGGTGGAAATATTAATTGGGCTTGTACTTCTAAATTTATCAATTTATGCTATTCTCGCATCTGCAGGATGGGGCTTCTGGAGTTTTAGAAGTGCTGCTTGGGCTTTCCTTAAGGGCGGATTCATATGGGCTGTCCTATTTGCAGGAGTTCTATTTGTTATTCTAGGAATTAGCGATTTGAAGAATTAATCATTTAATAAGAAAGATTAAACTTCCTTCTATTATTGCGGCAAGAATCAAAAGAGGTATTACTATAAATAAAAACACTTTTGCCGATTCCAAAATGTTCTTTTTAAAAAATTTCTTTTTATTTTTTTGAAATATCAAACTTCCAAGATTTAAACCTAAACCAAGAGAGATAAAAACAGCGGATAATTCAAATATTCCGTGAGGAAGGAGATTTAATAATGATAAAACCCCTTCTTGATTCACAGTTAACGAGGCAACAAATCCAAGAACATATCCATTGACAATTGCCAAAAAAACCGGGGTAATTCCTAAAAATATCCCAAATGTTATTCCAATAAAGGAAGCTTGAAGATTGTTTAAAAAAATAAACGAAATTAATTGCAAAGCAGACATATCTTTTGTTTTTTCTATGATTTGTTGGATATATTCTAAAATTAGGTTCATTGCTCTTTCGGGTAGTGGAAGAAAAAAGCCAATTATTGCAAACGCAAAAAATAAAGAAACAATCCAGTAGATTTGATTTTTGCAAGACTTAATGTATTTCCAAGAATCGGAATAAATTTCAACAAGGGAAAATTTTTTTTGTTTCATTTTTTACTGAAGTACTCTTGAATTCTTTTTGTTTTATTTGGAAATTTTCTTCTTAAATAAAATCCATATATAACTCCTACCATGAGCCCTCCAAAGTGAGCGCTATTTCCTATTGGTAAATCTATGTATAGCCCAAGAATAGCTAGTGGGACAATTGCAATAATAGGAAGCAACCACATAGGAAGTTCAACTGGTAAAGAAATTTTTCTAAACGACGAATTAAATGAAAGAAGGGAAAATATCATTAATATAATTAAAATATTTATAGTAAGATTAAATAAAGATAAAAAATTTTGAGGAATAATATTTCCGAGAATTGCATCGAGTATAATCAGAATAAATGGCCCTAAAATAAGATAAATTTTTGAGTAAGGAACCAAAACTGCAAGAATTCCCAATAAACCAAAAATAGCACCACTAGCCCCTACTGCCGGTGCGCTTAAATTTCCAAAGATAAGAGAAGCAAAAACAAAAAATATTCCCCCTACGATTCCGGAGATTATGTACACCCAAATAAATCTTTTTTTTCCAATCAAATTTTCAAGAAAACTTCCTATGAAAAACAAAGAGAACATGTTGGCAAATAAATGAAAAAATCCCGCATGAAGAAACATGCTTGTTATTAGTGTCCAAAGGCTCTGTCCAGAAAGAATTAAAGAAGGAACCAAAGCTAAATTAGTGGTTAATATTTTTTCATCATAAAAAAAAGAAGCAATGTAAAAAAGAATGAAACACAAAACATTCAAAATAATTAATTGAATTGTAACACTAAAATTAAAAAGACTGAAAATGCTTCTTTTTTTTCTAGGAATGACTTGATAAATACCTGGCATTTTATTTTTATTCAATTATTTCCTTTTTGCTTTCTTTTTTGGGGAAAATTTCTTTTTTTTGAG
>Ga0172381_10003045_pt1 | contig 18042 bp, 36 predicted proteins | sample Leawel6488metaG_FD_119754 | JGI IMG/M metagenome (GOLD analysis project Ga0172381, IMG submission 119754) | Leachate microbial communities from a municipal landfill in Southern Ontario, Canada - Leachate well 64-88 metaG | ecosystem: Engineered > Solid waste > Landfill > Unclassified | place... | reverse complement strand
TGCCCTCACCAGCCTTGATGCCCTCACCAGCCTCGATGCCCTCACCAGCCTTGATGCCCTCACCAGCCTCGATGCCCCAACCATCTAGCAAATAGCCGGATAGGGAAATTGATCCGGCGACGGAAATTGATCCGGCGAAGAAAAAGTTCCCCCGATTCCGTATGGTATCGGCCTCGAATTTAGCCGTTTTGTCTGGACCCATGCGAGTCATGAGCCATACGGCCCAATCGGGATGGTTGTCTTCGGCCAATGCATCCAGAACAGTTTGATACTCAGCTTCCCCGTCCGAAAACTTTCCCAGGAAATAGCGATAACCCTCTGCACATGCACCCCACGCCTTGAGTTGTTCTTTTGTAACTTTCATTAATCCCCCTTTCTTAAATCATCCAAAACTCGCCGCATCAGACTCCCAAGGCCCGCTGCCGCAATCTGGATGGCAAGGATTGCAGCCAGGGCGGTAAGGATTTCAAGAAGCTCCATGCCGGTCATGCCGCACCGCCGATCTGGCAACGCTTATTCCGGATGATGGCGTGCTGGTCCTTGAGAGCGTTCCACACATTCACGGCGTTCTCGGCCAGTTCCGGAAGGGCCGCTTGAAACTGGTCTCCCGCCGCCATCAACTGGTCCATCGTGGAGCAGGATCGGATTGCTTTGGTTAATCGATCAACGGCGTTCACGGCTGAGGCTCCTTTCAATTGGGGTTAAAGTTTGGTTCGTGATGGATCAAAGCATACCATCGTATTGCACGAGTGCAAGGGAAAAGATGCGGTAATTGTGGAAAGGTTTTATATAGTTTCCGTCATTCTATAACTTTTTGTACCGACTGGACGAAATAATCCCTCTTGACCTTTGCTTGCGCGTGTGCAAGGATTTTGTCACTATGAAAATACGAGACTACCTAAAACTGCATAAAAGGACGATGGAAGACCTTGCGGCAAGCGTCGGGGTCAATCCATCAACGCTCTACCGGGCATTATCAAACACATGCGAGATGAAGCAGGGCACCCTACTTCGCCTTTCGCGTGAGACAGGGATTCCCGTAGAGCAACTAATCAACGAACTTGGCAAACACTAGTCCACCCGCTGTCCTCCCAGCGGTCGGGCAAACAAAGGGCTCCCCACACCCTCCGGGGAGCCTGGGACGATAACGCTTCGGCGTTAACATAGTTGTGGGGTCGGGGTCATCGGCGCGGGGGTGCTGGTGGCCCCAAACAACCTGCCACCGAAAGGAGACAAAATGCTTGGATTTGGAATTGGGGTATTTATTGGTATTTTCATCGGGTTCTTTATTATCGGGATTCTCGATGCCGCAAAATCGGCAGATGAACAGGCGGACAAGATGCTTGAGGAGTTGAGGTTTGATGCCTGAGACAACTCCGAAAGCATTCCGGTACTACTGCGCGGCATTGCGGTGCAAATTCGTAGACTCGGTCACATGCCACGACCGCATGGGCAAAAAACCCTTCGCGCCAAAAGATCGGAAGCGGGGGCGCTACAATAGTTCAGGCGTCAACACTTTTTCGACGCCCTATTGGGAACGGTGCGCCAAATGCTCTGGCCCGGTACCCATCGAACCCGAGCGGGTGGAGTTGGGAAGCAGCCAACTTACCGTAAGTCCAAAAAAGGTTATTCCGAATAGGCTCACAGTTGGAGAACAGCGCAAAATAAGAAAAATCAAAAAGCCTGTCAAACGAACAGCCACAACGATCACACAGCGGTTCAACGCACTCCCCGGTGATGCTCAATGGACCGGAACTATCTGCGGCTGCACGAAGCCAAGGAGCGAATTTTCGATTCCTCAGAAGTGCAAAGCGTGCCGCTGCGATTACGTTAGAGAACGGCGCGGGCGTGACGGTAGGAGACCGAATACGGTTGAGGCTAAGTTTGCGGCAATGGACCCGGACGGCATCTGGACCGGGACTGTTTGCAAATGCCGGAAGCCACGGTCTGAGTTCAATCTGCCACAATCGTGCAGAGTATGTCGGAACGCGCACCTGAAGGCGTGGCGCAAGGAACGAAAGACTACCCATGAGCAGCCATAGCAGAGAGTGCCTTCCCAAAGGCATCAGGCGGCACAGGATCAGGTGTGAATGTGGCCGGAAATTTGTAGGGTACTCCGGAAGGTGCAAGGCATGCCGGAAGAAGGCGAAGGAGAAACAATGATCGAATACGCGGCTGAACTGCTGTGCACCTGGGGGCTGCTTGTGTTGGCGGTGGTGATTTGGTGGACGGTGAGGAAATGACGCACGCGGATCTTGTCGAACGTTCCAAGCGTTGGCTGCTCAAAACAATCGGATGTGGGTTTGTTCTTGCGGAGTTGTCCACAGCAGCGGGAGAGACTCCCGACGCTATCGGATGGAAATACGGGTGGTCTTACCTAGTGGAGTGCAAAGCCTTTCGCTCTGATTTTTTGTCCGACAAGAGAAAAATGTGGCGCAGGTGTCCTGAATTTGGCCTTGGAAATTCCAGATATTACATGTGCGAACCTGGGGTAATCACTGTCGCCGATCTGCCTGACAATTGGGGCCTACTCTATGCGCAAAAAGGTCGCGTGAGGATCGTGCGCAAGGCGGTTCGCAATCCAGATCCGCAAATAGCCGTGAATGACAGGGTAATGCTGTGCTCAGCGCTACGACGAGTGCATTTAAGGGGAGATTTGGAGAAGATTTATGGACATTCGCAAAACGTCCAAAAATACGGCGAATAGCGAACGGAGTGTGCGGGTTGGAGTGGACTTGACTGCACGGGCGGCAGGGAGGCTGCGGGGCGTGATCGCAACCGAGCACGACATGCGCGACCGGCTCACGGATTTGGTGGCTCATCACGGATCGCAACGCGCCGTGGCTGATATCCTTGGGGTGAGTAAGAGCTATCTCTGCGATGTGCTCATGGGGAGACGGCCGGTAAGTGCTCAGATGGCCGAGCGGATGGGGTGGACGCGGGTCACAGTGTTCGTGGGCAGGGGGTGAGGGTTTGGGAATTCCAAAGATGAAAATACTTTTTTGCAAAGCCTGTGATGCGGAACGCCAGCACGTTCTGACGGATCGGCCGGACACACCGCACGGTGGTGGTGAATGGCGCTGCCATGACTGCGGAAGGCATCACTCCTGGGCAAAGAAGGAAAAGAACGAAGGTAAGCGCGAAAAGAACAAGCACACTCCCGAATCTCTTGAGATTGATTTCTGCCAGATGTGCGGGCGCAAGCGAAATCGCCTAGTTACTAATGAAACCCTGGAAGTCCACCACGTCCACGAAATTGCGAAAGGCGGTCCGGATACGCCCGAAAACATATGGGTGCTATGCACCTCTTGCCATTCTCTCGTGCATCATCAAAGGACTTATCTCAACTACCACCATGCTGCCCTATGGGAACGGTACGAAAAAATCAAGCAGCACTTATGGAAAGTGGACCCGGTTGAGTACCAGGCTGTCCTGGCCGAGATACGCGAATTGGCGGGAATCTGATGGGCAAGGGCCTCCTCGATACGCTCTTCTCTGAATGTGAGGGATTCATTGAGTTCCGCGCAAAGCGTCCAGGCGGGAAGATGGAGGCCGGGAATTTCTTTAAGCCTTCCGACATTGCCGGGATCAAGCGCTTTCTTGGATCGCGCAAAGGCCATGATGTTTGGTTTGGAGTTGCTACTAGGGACGGGAAGGGCGGGAAAAAAGACAATATCGTCCACCTGGGGGCTTTGTTTGCGGACCTCGATTGGAAGACCCTTCCCGGAGGCCAACAGGAGGCGGACAAGATCCTCTCCGAGTTCCCGCTGCACCCGACAGTGATCGTACGCTCCGGAGGAGGATACCACGCCTACTGGCTGCTGAAAGAACCGTGCGGGCAAGATGAGATAGGCAAGGTGGAAAGTGTCCTCTACGGGCTTTCTAGCGCGTTGCATGGTGACCCTGCCTGCACAGACGCAAGCCGCATCCTCCGGGTGCCGAACACCACAAATTATAAATACAAGCCAGCAAGGCCAGTCGAACTCCAGCACTGCAATGGAGCACAGTTCGCCCTGTCTGATTTCGATTTTCTTCCAGAGCCATCAAGACACTGCACAAAATCAGGATCAAAGCACGACAGGCTAAACCGAATTATGGATGGATGCGGGTTCATGCAGCACTGCAGGGACAGCGCTTCCTCGCTTTCCGAACCGGAATGGTACTCGATGATTACCCAACTCATGCGGGAGCCTGGGGGTATCGATCTCATTCACAAGATGAGCAAACCCTACCCGGCATACAAGCGAACTGAGACGGATAAAAAGATTCTGTACGCGATGAATTCAACGGGTCCGCACACCTGCGAGTCCATAAAAAAGCTCTTCCAATGCGGACAGAACTGCGCTGTATCTAGCCCTGCGGGTTTGGCGTTCAAGCAACACGACAAGCACGACAAGCACGACAAGCACGACAAAGGGGCCAAAAACACGACAAGCACGACACTACACGACACTAACACGACAGCCAACACGACAGAACACGACAGGAATTTATGGGGTGAAATCAAGACTTGGATAGGTGAATCTCCTGGTAAATTTACAACCTTAGATCTAGATAGAGAATTAGGGTTAAAATCAAGGGACGAGAAGAAGAATCGGTCCAAATGCTTAACCAGCCTGGTTTCACAAGGAATAATAGAACGTTTATCAACTATTAAGGGTGGGTACAGGGCAAAGGCTTGTAATTACAAGGAAATGAATATTTTGGAGGCTCCGTGCGAGGAATTTCCGATCTGGCTTCCGTTCTCCCTGCGTGCAGAAATAGAAATAAATAATAAGGAAGTAATATTATTAGCAGGGGAATCTAATGCTGGGAAGACCACAATCGTATTCAACATGCTGTGGGAGAACATCAAATACCTGCAGGATAGGGAACTGATCCGAGAGAAAACCTCGACCGATGCTGGGGGCATCGGTCTCCGATACTTCTCATCAGAGATGGGGCCGAGAGGGGTCCACAAAAAACTGAAGCTCCTCCAGGACTTCAATCCTGAGTATGATCCTGCCGAGTTCGTTCGGTACGTGACGGCAATCGAGCGGTCGCGGGACTTCCACGATGTAATAGACCCTACCGGGATCAACTTCATTGACTACCTGGAAGTGTTCGACGGAGAGTATTTCAAGCTGGCCGGGGATATTCGGGCCATATTCGAAGCCCTGGACACCGGTATTGCCGTGATCTGCTTGCAGAAAAAAACAGGGTCGGATTTCGGCAGGGGGGGTGAGGCAACCTTGGAGAAGCCCCGGCTTGCCATGGCGCTTTCCGAGGATAAGGAGCGCGGGTTTTTCACGGTGAAGATCACCAAGGCGAAACATTTCCGGGAGACAAACCCGGTGGGATTGGAGAAGGACTTCTTGATTCGAAGCAAGGGAACCAAAATACAGGAGATCAGCACGTGGGGATACGCGAAGGACCATCAAATTCGACGGAACAAGGCCAACTACAGGATTACGTACTAATGTCAACCTATACCATCCTCAACGCCTCCTCCGCCAAAGTCGGAAGGATGGTGCTCGATTCGTCCGGTAAAGGCTGGCTGTACCTCAACGAGCGTATTGCTCCGCTCCGGGTTGTGGCGGGGGAATGTGGGTATGAGAGGTTGGAGGAACTGCGAGAGGAGGAAAAATGCCCGGAGTAATCCACCAGAGAAAACAACGTACGCCTGAATCAATGTGGCGCTCTGCCGGTATGAAGTGGCTGAAACTTCGGTTCGGAAACCACCTTTGGGCCTACCGAACTATCGGCAACGGCATGAGCCGGTCGGGGGTGCCCGATGACCTGCTTGTTATCCGTGGGATTTTCGTCGGTGTCGAGTGGAAGCGTCCAGACTACCGCCCCTCGAAGCCCTGGACGGCACAGGACGCAGAAATCGAAGGAATCCGTACTGCGGGAGGTCGAGCGGCCAAAGTGCGAAATATGGACGAATTAGAGGCCCTGGTGGCAGGTATCGAACCAGTGCAATTTTCAATGAGGGGATGACGATGCAACCTGAAACCTGCCCCTACTGTGGCGGGCAACTCGACAAACATGGCCGGTGCCTCAAGTGTGGGCGCTGTAGCCACTGCGGGAGGAAGTGAAATGGGTAAATTGTTGTCAGCACTTCTGTTGGCGGTTGTACTTACGGCATTTTTGGATTGGCTTACCTGCCCTCCGGCTTGGTCTAACGCGCCCATGGTGATCCTTATTTTCACCATGCTTGTTGTCCTGGACATCCGAGGTGCTCAATGACCGGCATTAACCAGACCTGTGCGGCCTGTGACCAGACCCAGTGGTACGCGGAGAGGCACCTCAACACATGCTCTTGCTGCCGAGAATGGAAGCGCCGCCGCTTTGACGAGGTTGTGGCCCTCCTATGGCAAGAGTTGCTCCGTGCCGAAGCCAAACACGCCCCGATGGTAACGCCGCACCACGGACTGAGCGTGATCCGGGGCGAGTTCCGGGAGTTGGAAGCCGAAGTGGACCGGGAGAAATCGGACAGGATGAATCCGGACATGAAACGGGAAGCCATCCACGTGGCGACGATGGGCGTCAGATTTTTGATGGATTTGGGAAAGGGGGAGTGATGGACGAACGAGAAGAACTTCATAGCATAACATGGTGGGTTAACGTATTGGATCAATACCCCAGTTACAGCCACTATAGCGTGCTGTACAGGAACAAATGCGATGCTGATAGGGAGGGATTGCACCACGGGTCTGATGCGCAAACAATACCGGTGAAAGTAATCCCGCTGGATGCTGATACTGGGCTTAAGAAAGGGGGAGTGATGGAAGAATATGTGACTGAATTCAAGTATTTCGGATTCTGGATGGACGGCGACGGGAAGTATAAAATAACCGAGGAAGGCTACGGTGATCCTGGATCTGTAATTGATAAAGATGGAAGGGTTCAGGTAATCAAAGTTCTAGTATGTCGTCGTCAGTTAACCGAGAAAGAGCGGGTGACACGCGAGTTGCGGAGAATCGCTTGTGCAATGAGCAAACCAGAGTTAGCAACTGGACCGGCTGCTAGTGGGGCGCTAGAAGATGCAAACATGCTTTTCCGTGCCGCTGACATGCTGGAAAAGGAGTAGCCGTGAAGGGATCGTGCCAGATTTGCGGCGAAACATGCGAAATCGTAATAGTCCATGGCCGTGAACTCTGCGGGTTATGCGCTGATGATGCGTGGAACGGGAAGGGGCCTGAAGGAGAATCTAATGACTCCGAACCAAAAAGCATTCTTGGACATGATCGCGTGGTCCGAGGGAACAACCCGCGTCCAGGGCAGTGACGACGGGTACAATGTCCTCGTGGGTGGCACCATCTTCAACGGCTACGACGATCACCCCCGGATACTCGTTCGCCTGAATCCGCAATTGTATTCCAGCGCGGCAGGGAGATATCAACTCCTGAAGCGATATTTTGACCATTACAAGGCACTTCTCGGCTTACTCGACTTTAGACCCATATCACAAGACGCCATCGCCCTAGAGCAAATTAAAGAGTGCAGAGCACTAGACGATATCGAAGCGGGGAGAATTGAGACCGCTATCAGAAAGTGCGCTCATATTTGGGCCTCGTTCCCGGGATCGGGCTACGGACAGCACGAAAACAGGCTGGTTGATTTGCTGGAGGCGTACAAAAAAGCGGGAGGAGTATGATGAAACTTTGCGTAAGAAGCGTGATGGACGTTTTTATTGCTCGCGATTACACAGGGAAACTAACCATGCATGTTGAAAGGCCGGAGTGGGTAGAGGATGATAATGGTTTGGAATTCTGGGCTTCAAGAAGCGGTGGGCTGGTATTGCCAAGGAGGAAATTCAGGAAAATAGGCAACGGAGAAATGTCCATGGCGGTTCTAGCAGAGCGTACTGCACAACCCGGAGAAATATGGATTGCGTAACAACACGGCGGGAGGAACCTATGGAAAGGCTGTCGCGCAACGAACGGGCATATCGTGAGGCGTGCATGATCGAAGCTATCGGACACAAGGAACCTCCGCACACGGCATCACCCCGGCCCAGCGTGAGGTATGTTTGTCCGAAGGAGTTTGCCGAACTACGCGGAGTCAGTCTTTCCACCGTGCGGAACTGGATACGCATCCGGTGCATACCTTTTGAGCAACCTGCGGGACGTGGGGGAGCGGTTTTGATCAGAGTAGAGGAATAAAAAAGCCCGGAGGGCCGGGCTTCGGGTGTTGGTGGTGGAGTGAGGATGGTTATATCTGAGATTTAGTAGGTAATGGGGCCACAATCTCGAAATATTCTGCCGGTTCGCCGTGTCGGTCTGCTCCAGGGTTGTCGGTTATCCGGCTGAGTTCTTTTCTGACCTCTTGGTCGGTCAAATATGTCCAATTACACGAATCATAATGCTCCGCATTATTCTGGAAAGACCCGCACACACGACAATATTCAAAATCAGAGGTTGAGTGGTGCTCCACGCGCCATCTGCGAGGTGGTTGCCCTTTGAGCGATAAAATCCTGGAAAACCCGTACTGCCCTCCGTTACAGCACCGGCCCGGCTCAAACTGGGTTTCATCATATATCCGTATTTCGACGGCTCCTCGAATCCGGTCCAACAAGCAACCTTTGTCATGGCTATTCATTTTTTCTCTCTCCTATGAAGATTTAGTCTGGACTGGTTGTGGGGCTTTAATGGCTAAAACGTTCGGTGCTCACTAAACAAAACCGGTTTAGCTCCAGCGTGTTTCTCGTCGTCCTCTTTTCGCCGGGGCCTGTTTCGCAACAAGGTTTCAACATAATTCGTCAAGCTCCGATTTTCCGTCTTTGCCTCGGCCTTCAACTCGGCAAGAAGCTCCGAATTTAGCCTCATGCCGGTTAGCTTTTTAGTAGTGGTCATTTTTTATACTCCTCCATCGCTGCACTTGAGGCATTTGCTAGCCATATCGATGATTTCGAGAGTGGTTGTTGTCCCGCAACGGGGGCAACTCACCTCTTGGTTCAGGTAATTCGCGACGGCTGCCTACTTCGCATTCGAGGTGGAATTCCACCTCGCAACCACCCGCTGGGCTATCGTCTCATCCTGGGGCAACCCGGCAAGAGATTGCCAATACAGAACATCGGCCACGGATGGAATTGCCCGAGGATCCGAAGGGCCGATCGATGATCCCCTGAAATTACCCACCCCAGTAATATGCAGCTCGGGAAGTGAACCGGCGCTATGGGTATATTCGGCCACGATTTTCTTGGAGCCTTTGGTTCCGATGGTTGCTCTCATTTTATCTCTCCTCTGCTTGGTGTGGTTAGTTTCATCCTCATGTTGATTGCATAGTATCACAGTGAAATACAATGTCAAGCACAAAATGCATGCACGCAAAAAATAATTCGGCAGCGCTGCCACACATTGCAGCACATTGTTGTTGCTCGGAATTTTGGATAGGAAACAATAGGTAGACGAAAGGGGCGCGACATGGCTGATACACTCAAAATCAACATGAGTCCTAGCCCCTACGACGATCTCTGCGACGCGATTCGAAACGGCGCTCTGGAATTTGCTCAGATTAAACGGGACGAGGCGGACATTATGAGGAGGAGAAACGATTTATTTTTCCGAATCGAAGGGGCGCTCAGAGCGTATTCGAAAAGCGGGACGATCCAAACCAGCGAGGCCGGAAAGTGCTCTAAACACTGACCAGCCTCTAGGCTCCAACGTTAGACAGCAACGCAGGAGATTATCGTGGGATTGGAGCAAATTACATGCCACCTGGGGATTGCCTACCACCCGGCCGTTGCGGCCACCACGGTGCTGCCATGAATCCATCAGATCAACTCGGATACATGGCATTCAACGACTGGAAAAATCTGGACGGAGAACAGCGCGACTATTACCTGTGGCGGGCCATTATAGGCCGGTGTGAGGCGTGCGAGACTACATTCTCCGCACGGTTTGAGCCCAGGCGCAGCATCGCATGGAAAGCCTGTTTCCTCACGCTGATCGTATTTTCCTCGGCGGCGGGCGGGTTTCTGGCAATGCTTCTGGGGCTTGCGAACACACTCAAATAACAAGGATGTTGACAAAATGAGAAAATTACGAAATCTCGCAATAATTACGATAGTTCTGATCCTGGCCGGTTGCGCGTCCACCGGCAAACTCACGCCGTCCGGCGCTGACGCTGATTTCATTTCGAACTGGTACAAAGTGCTCTACTCCGAGGCCGGCGTTGTCGATGCAACCATGACCTCGCTCGGTGCACTCTACAAAGCGGGGGAGCTGCCCGACACAGTGAAACAACAGGCGGTAATCGCTCACACACAATTTAGCTCAGACTACTCTAAAGCAGTTGCGGCCCTGGTCAGTTATTACACGTCACCGACCGACGTAACCAAATCGGCGGCGAACTCCGCTTGTATCCAGGTCCAGGTCCAGGCGGCGGCGATAACAGCGATTTCTATCCTGCAGACAAAGGCGGTGAAGTAATGGGCACGGCAGCAATAATCGCATTAATTCAGGCGCTTTCAGTGGTCACCCCGACTCTGATTTCTCAACTGTTCCAGATCGGAAAATCCGAGGACGCTCCCACGCTGGAGGAACTCACGGCCCTGGCTGGAATGATCAAAAAATCAGAATCCTATTTCGAGCCGGCAGCGTAAATGGGTGGGCAGGATACGAAATGTGAGGCGAGGTGTGAATCGGTATCGTGCAGGGTGTATTTCAGAGGCTCTGATCGACGGGGTAAAAGAACTTCTCAACTCCAAAATGGACGACATTGAGACTCAGACCACGCGCGCACGTGAATCCATGGAGAAGCGCCTGGATGCCATGAATAAAATCAAGGGTGCGATGGCTGATCAATCAAGGCTTTTCCTGCCTCGCACGGAATACCAAACGTCCAGAGAGGCAACCGAGAAATCACTCAGCGAGGTACGAGACGATATGATGCAAGCGCGGGGAAAGGCATCACAGGGCCAATTACTCGTTACGGCAGCCATAAGCGTTGTGGCACTGCTAATAGCGCTCCTGAACCTGTTAACGCATTGGGGTAAGTAAATTGGCCGATACGAAACCGACTGAGCAAACCGGATGGGTGTCTGGATTGACGATCCCCAAGGGCACCGACCTCGCTTTGTGGTGGATTGGCATTTTGGGGTTGACAGCAATCTTGGTAATGGCCGACCCGAAAGATATTGTGGTTGCGCTCGGGTCCGGTCTCGTCGGCTATCTCGGTGGACAGCGATCCGCTCAGGGAGACAAATTAACTATTACGAAACCGTAGAAGCAATGTTGTGTTCCAAGGATCTGAAGGTTTTGGAAGACCTGTCCGCGCTTGTCGATTCAAACCGTGGGGTATTATGCGAGTCGTTGGCAGTCACCAACTCAATCCTCGAAGATATGCCATGGAAGCCGATTAAGGATGAGGAACGTTAACTTATGTCCAAAACATATCGTCCAACGCGAAACAACATGGAAAACGAACTGGTCGAGCGCCTGGATATGGAGCACGATATTGAGCGTCAGTGCAACCCACTTGAGATACTGGCGCGTGCCGTGATCGAGGATGGCCCCAGTGCCGTTTTGGGATGGATATCCCCCGAAGCTCGGCAAAGATTTATTCAGGTTGGAGTTCCCCTTGACAATCTCGTGGCTCTGCGCAAATGGGCGCGAAAAACTTGGACTGATTTTCTGCGGGTATCCTCGGAAATCAATTTCCTGGGGAAGATCAGCACTGCCTCTGAGAAGGTCAAACCCGAAGAGCTACCGGATTATACTGGCGTGATGAGCTACGTTGTCTCCAAGCCAAGGCAGGACGTTGGGTTGACCGGAAGGGATGGGGGGGCAATTGAGGTGCGGGAACTGAGTGATGAGGATATCGAGAATAGAATCGATGAGTTCCTCAGACAAGGTAGCGCTGTTGTTGCTCCTGGAGGAACGGGCGAGGCGGAAGAGTAGGCGCAAGCTCTACACCTACTACCCGGACACCGGGCCATTGCGCCGCGAGCTGTACCCGAAGCATATGGAGTTTTTCAGGGCCGGACAGTATCACAGAGAGAGGTTGGTTGTGGCTGCAAACAGGATCGGCAAAACCGAGGGAATAGGCGGCTACGAGACTACGCTGCACCTGACGGGAGACTACCCGCCATGGTGGCCTGGACGCAGATTTGAGCGGCCTATCTCTGCCTGGGCGGCTGGGGATACCTCACAGACGGTGCGAGACATTATCCAATTCAAGCTACTCGGGCCTGTTGGCAGCTACGGCACGGGCCTGATCCCCGGCGAGAGGATAGCAGCCGTTAAGAACAAAGCGGGTTCTGTACCCGACACTGTTGAGTCAATCGGAGTTCGGCACGTATCAGGGGGCGTATCGGTGCTCGGCCTCAAGTCCTACGATCAGCGCAGAGTGAGTTTCCAGGGCACTGAGAAGGATCTGATCTGGCTCGATGAAGAGTGCCCAGTGGATGTCTACGGCGAATGCTTGCTTCGCACCATGACAACCAACGGCATGCTGCTGCTCACATTTACGCCGCTTCAAGGGCTGTCGCCAATGGTGCTAAATTTCATGCCTGGGGGCAAGATCCCTAACGAGCAGGTGCCCTGTGAGTAAATACGTGGTCCAGGCAACCTGGGATGATGTCCCGCACCTGAGCGAAGAGGCCAAGGCGGAAATGCTCGCCTCGACTCCTCCGCATCTTCGCGATGCAAGGTCGAGGGGAATACCGCACCTGGGGGCCGGATCGATCTATCCCGTTGCCGAGGAAGAGATTCTCATTAAGGATTTCCAGTTTCCTGACTACTGGCGGCGAGTCTACGGCATGGATGTGGGTTGGAACAGAACGGCAGCAATTTGGGGAGCGCACGATCTTGAATCGGATATTCTGTACCTCTACGCCGAACACTACCGAGGGGCCTCTGAGCCGCCCATTCACGCCGAGGCCATAAATGCCAAAGGGTTGTGGATACCCGGTGTGATAGATCCGGCATCGAAGGGCCGCTCTCAGGGGGACGGTGAGCAACTCATTTCCACGTATCGGAAGCTGGGCCTCACGCTGTCTGAGGCTGTCAACGCCGTTGAGGCTGGCATTTATGCGGTATGGACACGGCTATCCACCGGCAGGCTCAAAGTGTTTGAATCCTGTCAGAATTGGCTTTCGGAGTACAGGATCTACCGCAGGGACGAGAACGGGAAAATCATCAAGGCTCAAGATCACCTGATGGATGCTACCCGGTATCTCGTTATGTCGGGCATTTCAATCGCCTGTGAGAAGCCCATAGAGCTGACACAGTTTGCAAAGCCGGAAAGTCCTGCGGGAGACGACCGCTACAGATGGAGCAACCGGAAATGAAGATCGTATTCACCAATCAGTACCACCAGCCTATTCGCGTAAGAGACGACCGGGAGATTCAGCCCGGCGAACTCGTGTCCGTACCAGTCGGGGCGATATTCGCCAAGATCGTTATCGAGGAGCCAGAAGCCAGTGGCGATTGACAAGGCGCAAGCCAGGGACATGCTGGACCGTTTCGCCGTGCTGAAATCAGAGCGAAAAGCAACGCTCGACGCCAAAGCTGAGGACGTGTGCGAATATATCGTTCCTACTCGTGGCCGGTTCAATAAGGACGACCGCAAGCCCGATAAGATGCACGGGTCTCGTGGCGATAAAATCGTTGACTCCACGCCTGGAGACGCTCACCGGGTGGCGACAAACGGCATGTATTCCGGCCTGACTCCTCCGTCTCGATCCTGGCACAAAACGAAATTTGAAGACGATGATCTTAACGAGTGGGGTCCGGCCAAAGACTATATGGACCTGCTTGGCAAACGCCGTGAATCCGTTCTGCGGATCAGTAACTTCTATCCCGCCATGCACAGCTCGTATGCTGAGACGATATCGTTTGCAAACACCTGTATCTACACGGAGGAATTCCCGGAAGGCGGATTCAGATTCAACACTCACACATTCGGAGAATACTACTGGACCCGGAACGCCAAGGGCAAAGTAGATACGGTTATGCGCCCGATGTACATGAGCTCCAAACAGTTGATTGAAAATTTTGGCGAGGACAAGGTAAGCAAGCAGGTTCGGGATGCCATAAAGAACAACCGTCCGTATTCGCAGTTTGAAGTACTCAGTATTATCGAGCCGAGAACCGACCGCAACGTAATGCGTTCAGATAGCGCAAACAAGCCCTACCGCTCCGTGTGGCTGGAACTGAGCAATGAGAACAATGTGCTTAAAGAATCCGGCTACGACACCTTCCCGTTTGCCTGCGGGGTATGGCTGCTTGTCGGTTCCGATAACTACGGGTGCGGGTCTCCTGGTATGGAGAAGCTCCCCGACATCAAAATGCTGAACGAGATGGAAGAGGGGTGCCTGATTGCGGAGCATCAGGAGCTTGACCCAGCCTTGGCGGTCCCGGCATCCATGAAAAATCAGGCGCTTCGAAGGAATCCGGGTGGAGTCAACTATTACCCGGACGGATCTAAGGAGCAAATCTCTCGCCTGTTTGATTTCAAACGGGACATGGCGGCGGCGGAAGCCAAGTCTGAGGCCATCCGGCAGCGCATCAAGGGTGGATTCTACAACGACTTGTTCCTCATGATCACCAACTCGGATCTGAGCCGGGGCGAACCAGTAACGGCCACGCAGATACGCGAGATGATGGGCGAGAAGATGTTGCAACTCGGACCGTTCATCGAGCGGCAAGAAGACGAACTCTTGGACGTGATAATCGATTTCGTCACCTCGGCCATGCTCAGGCGTCCCTGGATCTACTCTCTGCCCATGCCTCCGGAAGAGATATGGGAAGCCAAGTATAAAATTGAGTATATCTCGCTCTTGGCTCAGGCTCAGCAACAAGTGGGTGTCAGAGCCATTGACGACACGACACAGTACGTTCTCACAATCGCCCCGGTGAAGCCCGACATTCTCGATGTCTACGATCTGGACGAGGCGCTCCGTGAACGCTCCGACCTTGTGGGGGTGCCTTCGAAGCTGATTAGGTCAACCGATGCCGTTGAGGAGGCCAGGGCGCAAAGGGCACAACAACAACAGGCTATGGAGCAGGCGCAGATGGCAATGGCCGCTGCCGAGGGGGCTAAGAACCTCGCGGGGGCGAAGATGAATCCTGAAGATCCGAACGCTCTGACTGAAATTGCGGCGGGGATGGGTGCCTGATGGAAACCAACCGGGAGCGCATTCAGAGAGAACGGGAGAAGCAGGAGACGCTCGACTCTCTGCCTCTACGTCAGGACTACCGTGAGACGTTCTCAACTCCGGAAGGCAGACGGGTGCTTGCCCACATGCTTCTGATAAGCCACCAGGACAACACCACGTTTACCGGCAATAGCCTTGGTATGTTTCAGGAAGGTGCAAGGGCGTTCGTGCTCATGATTAAGGGGCTGATACCCGTGCTGATGGCCGAGGTAGAGTTGGAACTGGCGCGGGAGAAGGAACTTGAGTTTGATAAGAGAATCCATGAATCTTTATCAGGAGAAAGACAATGAGTGAGGATGTAACGATCACTCCCGGAACCGAACCGGAACAGGGTGACACCAGCGCGGCGGGAGCACCGGCAAGTGGTCAGGCAACACCATCGTTCATCGAAACGCTTCCCGAAGATCTCAGGGGAAGCGAGCAGTTGAAAGGGTTCGATTCTGCGGAAAAGCTGGCAAGGGCGCATCTCGAAACGCTGGGCAAGTTGCCCGTGGTTCCTGAAAAGCCCGAAGCTTACGAGATTAAGGGGCCTGACGGCTATCCCGTAAACGAGCAGTTCGTGGGGGCCTTCAAGTCCTGGGCGCACGCTCAGGGATTGAGTCAGGCGCAGGCACAAGGGCTGGCAGACAACTACATCGCCCTTGAGCAATCGAGCATGGCCGAGGTAGCAAAGCAGGACTCTCAGGCCATAAACGCGCTCAAGATCGAGTGGGGCGATAAGTTTTCCGCCAACACGGCGGTTGCGGACAAGGCGATTCTGGAGTTTGCAACCGAAGATGAGCAGAAGTTTCTGCTCGGCCTTGGTCTGACGAAAGCCGCCCCTGTCATCCGCATGTTTCACCGGATCGGAATGAAGATGAGCGACGATACAATGCCCGTTGGCGCAAAGCCCTCGGGGGGAACTTCGGCAATGGAACGCACGCGAGGAGGTATCCCGCAGCTGGATTTCCCCTCGATGCGGAAGGATACATAGTCAAAACAATATGTCTCTGATGACTGTCGGGATGACAGACGAAGGAGAAAGTAAAAATGCCTACGATTGCACAGAACAATATGTTGACCCTGTTGGAGCTGAACAAAAACATTGCTCCGAATGGTCAGCTTCACAGGGTCGCCGAGATCCTTACGAGGATCAATCGAATCTGGGATGATATGCCCTGGTTCGAGGCCAATGACGTTTTCTCCCATCTGAGCGCACAGGAATTCAGCGAGCCGGAAGGCGAACTCCGGGCACTCAACGATGGTGTCGGGGTCGAAAGCCCTCAGACCGACAATATCAGGGACGTTCTCAGCATGCTTGAGACATACTGCGAGTCGGATATGGCGGCGGTGGACAGTTCCCCGAATCCCACTGCGTTCAGGAATGGAAGAGCGCAGCGTTTCATCCGAGGGCTGGCGAAAAGTTTCATCACGAATATTTTCTACGGCAACAACGGAACCAACCCGCTTTCCTTCAACGGGTTTGCCGTCCGTCTCGACGCTCTGTCGCAGACAAACGTGATTGGAGCGGGCGGGACCGGATCGGACCTTACGAGCGTCTACGTGGGGCAGTGGGGTGAAGGTCGTGCATGGTGCGGTTATCCGCGTGGTTCTCAGTCCAGTGTTTACCACCAAGATCTCGGAGTCGTTACTGCCATTACCCCTTCCGGGAAGAAGTTCCAGGCATATCGCGACTGGTTCAAGGTCCACGGCGGGCTGGTGGTCGAAAACCCGAAGTGCATCGGGCGGCTCTGCAATATTGAGACGACGGGAACCACCAACACGTTCGATGAGGATTACCTGATTGAGTTGATGAATTTGATGGACGATGACTGGTCCGGGTCCGGGATCTACGTGAATCCTACGGTCATGACTCAGATGGAAATCCGGCTGAAGGACAAGTCCAACATCAACTTCAGCATGATGGACGGCCTTGCTCCCGGCCCCGTGCTTGCCTTCAAGGGCGTTCCCGTTCGCAGGTGCGATAACATTCTCGACACGGAAGACGCCGTTGTCTAAGGAGGAAAAGAAATGAGTATTATTGATGCGTTGACCAGATTTAGCGACGCTCAGGTGCTGACCGCAACGGCCGATTCCGAGAACCATCTGGATTTCGGGGCTGGTAAGGATGCGTTTGGTGCCGTGCGCGCCGCCCCCGAACTGTCGGACGGTCGACCGCTGTGGCTCAATGTCACTGTCGGCACGGCGCTTGACTCTGCGGGTGAGGCGGCAACACTGACAATCATCCTCGCCACGTCCACCGATGACACCACGTTTACGACCGTCTACACCACGGCGGCGATTGCCGAAGCGAGTTGCACGGCTGGAGCCATTCTCCTCTCCATGGCGCTGCCGCTGGGTCTCAGCCGGTACAATAAGCTCACGTACACGGTCGGCACCGAGGATTTCACAACCGGGACGATCTACGCCTGGATCGGCTCCGAACCTGCCAGGGCCGTTTAAAGAGGGGGCCGCATGAAAGTAGTTCTTAACGATCCCTGGTGGCACAACAAGACCTACTACAAAAAAGGTGCGGTCGTTGAAGTGCCCGCCGGAACTTCAGTGCCTTCCGGATCGATTGTGGACGGGAAGCTTATCCCAAGGAAACACCGTGGCGGGATCAGCAAAACCGAAGCGATTGCAAACGAACTCAAAGCAGCTCAGGCAAGGATTGCTGAGCTTGAAGCCGGATCGGTAAAGACCGGTAAATAAGGAGAAGTGCTATGGGTGTCAAAATAATCGATCCCAACGCTTATGGATCTCATCCTATCCCTCAGCCGACCGGAACGGCTCAGGTCGCCACAACGTCCTCGTCGTCGATCACGAGCACGCAGGTGAACACGGTGACCGTTGCGTTGAATCAGTTGATCGAGGACATGGCGACGTTGCACCTGCGGAAGTTGGGGGCCACGTAACCG
>Ga0172381_10003044_pt1 | contig 18045 bp, 34 predicted proteins | sample Leawel6488metaG_FD_119754 | JGI IMG/M metagenome (GOLD analysis project Ga0172381, IMG submission 119754) | Leachate microbial communities from a municipal landfill in Southern Ontario, Canada - Leachate well 64-88 metaG | ecosystem: Engineered > Solid waste > Landfill > Unclassified | place... | reverse complement strand
AGACCCTACCCTCGCAACTAGAAACCTAAGAATCAAAAGCTTCATTGATGAAACTGCTACGGAACTCATCTCTGAAGTCAGAGCCTTAGAACTTGCCCAAATTGAGGCCAGCTTAGGCACCCCCGACTATAGTAAGTTTCCACTTGTCTATCAGTTAATGGAACTCGTTCTTCCTAATCACCCCAATGATGCTGCTCGCGAAGCTATTAATATCATCAAAAATTGGACCATGGATGCATGGCTTGCCCTTAATGACAAAGGATCCCAGTCACGTCATCCATATTGGATCGGACAGCGCGTGGATCCTCCCACAGGTCAACTCTACAAAGACCATAAACCATGCAGACGCTAACCAAATCACAATTTATGGCTCAATGGTCCCGTGACCACAACAAATCATTGCTCGGCGATGACCACGGCGCTCTTAATTATCCTAATGGTATCTCTAAGGCCGAACATCGTCGCAAGAAACGACGACTTGATGCCCAAGCCTTGAATACCCATGAAGCAGAAACCGCGTGGCAAGAAGCACTCCAGGCCGGAACGGTAAGAGAACCAACTACTGTGGAAAGATATATACTCGCTGCTTCTTCTAAATTCGATTCTGAACGTAGACAAGCAGCTAGAAACTGCTTAGCTAAACGTGGTTACAACATAGATTGGGAACAAACTAGTCACGATTTTATCATCGAATTCAAGAACGATGACTACGAAGTCTCTTCTCCAAAAGAAAGTATATCATGAGCACACAAATCCCCTACACCGATCACACCGAAGGCTTTCAATTCGAAGAACCCATCATAGCTAACGATCAAGATAGCTTCATCGAAGAAGTTACCAAATGGGCTAAGTTTAGACAGTTCGAGGATGAGGTAAAATGGGGCACCAGATTCCGCGCTGTTCGTAAAACAGACACAGGCCACTTGGGTCTGATTGATTTTGTTGGTATGGTTACTTTCCTCATACATCCTAAAGACATGAATGTAGATGTAGACAACCACGACCCCGATCCTAGTGACGAAACTGCACGAATAAGCAAGTGCCTTAGTTGGCTTCATGCCCGCGCCGCAGAACTAAATGCCAAATACCCATCTAATACATAAGGAACAACAATGCATAACTATCAGCAATTGCTAGACGCATACGATTCAATTCTCCGCGCCGGAGATCTATTGCTCAACGGAGATAAAGACGCCTGTTGTCTACTCCTTAATGAAGCAATATCCGTCTTCCAAGAACACGCATACACTGATGGCCTTACTGCTACCCAATCAATACTCACCAAAATTCTTGATAACCCTTCCCCAGAAGAGATCAAGAGAATTGTATGGGTCGATATTCGCGGAACAGTGGATTATACTGGCTAACAAGGAACATCAATGAATTCAACCATCGAAACATCCTACGCACTACAAGATGCATTCTCAGGACACTATCTGTCCCAATCCCTGGATTATGGCCTCAACGCCGTGAAAAGCTTTACCAAGAATCTAGAAAAGGCTTGGCTTGCCCCACTACATCAAGTACAAGAATATAGAGACCAACAAGAACACCCCGAACTCTACGAGATCATTGAAGTAGACAAAATCACTACAGTCGAGTTTGTCGCCCGGCCCACTATCAACTGAACTACATTATGAAACAAGTAACTAATTACATCAGGCTATTAATGATTGCTCTCGGGAACTTCATCATCGATGGCATCAAGTATTGCTTGAATTACTTGGAACCAAAGCCCAAACAGGATGTCGCTAAGCAAGTAGAAGCCGGTCGGCTAGCTAAGCTCTTCGCTATGAACCAAGCCGGAGACATGCCTGACAATATGTTGTGGGATAGGGTGGAAGGCTTTACAAGTTTTACCCCCAGCCCTAATCCCAACAACGTAATGTGCGGAAAATGCAAGAAGCTGCCCGCTGTTTGGAATGTTACTTGTGGTTTCCCGATGTGTAAGTCTTGCCTTGAAGCATCTATAGATGAGTGCATGAAAGATGTTCATGTAGGTAATGTCATAGAGATATTCGTTGACGGCCCTGATCCAACAGAAGAGGAAGAAACACTCATTGAAGCGCAAGCTAGGATAATTGATAGTACACAAGATCAAGCAGAGCCAATTACTGCCTGAGAGGCAAAGGAATCATTATGTGGATGGCTGTCGTAGCTATCATAGGCTTCATTCTCGTCGTTATTAGCTACCACTGTATGGAAACATATGAGGAGGATATATTCGGGTACATCGGTGTTGTCATTGGTGTCCTCTGTCTCGCAGTATCCTTGTTAGGCTTTATCAATTATCTAAATGACATCGGCGACAAGAAACTGCAACAGGCCCGCGCCGCAGAACAAAAACAAGCCCAACATAGTAGGAAATCTATAACATCTAAACTAGAAGCCCATGGCGGTAAACAACTCTACTCCAATGACTCCTCTACCGCAATTCAACTCAATCAGGTTACTATCATCATTACTAATTCACCCGATTCCAGGGAGCCAGTCGTGTCCCTAGAATTCCCTAATAAAGCTGATAACGATAAAGCTGAACAACAATAACTAGGGAATCATTATGTCGATAGCAACATCGGTCGTATTCTTGATCTGTGGTATCCTTCTAAGTTGGCTCGGGCACGAGTTGACCAAAGAAAAAGGCGGCAATTCAGGTTATATCCTTATCGCCCTTGGCCTAGCCATAGCAGTAGTTGCTGCCGGTAGTCTGAACTATGATATCTACACCGCGCCCCGACACAAGGCACAAATAGCCACAAGCCTCGAACGCAATAAAACTAACATCGCACAACAACTAAAGGCAAATGGCTTCTCAAAAGTCTACTCCAACACCAACTCTACAGTGTATCAAATCAATAACGCTTGCGTAATCGTAACTTCTACCCCAGGATCAGATAAGCTAACCATTACCCTAGAGTTTCCTAATAAAGCTGAACAATGATGCAAATGACCTGGGAACAATTCATATCAAAACTAGAAACAACCATTGAACAATACCCCGATTGTGAATACATAGCCGATTCACTACAGGACGAAACTCAATGCTACCTCGATATGCAGGACCGCTACCTCGTTAAATCTTGGCTGTATAATGAAGCAACAGGCGGTAATTGCTGGGGCGCTAAAGCTTATGAATCAGGCGGCGACCCCGAACACCCCGATACTGTGCTCGAAATCGTAACTACCGCCTATACCTCCTATCCACTCTCTCACGATCAGTGGATGCATATTATGTCCCTAGTTAACGAAAACACAAGAGTTTGGGGCGATGACTACTATGGTAACTACAGAGAGTATTCATATAGAGGCTTTAACCTAAAAGCCCTGTATGATATGTTAGTGTCCTTTGACACTTGACACCTGACGCCTAGCGCCAGTCCCTAGCCCTTTCTAATCCACACCATAGCGTTCCACGCATCCACGCCCCCATAGCTCCATACCGTGCCGTCTCCATCGCTACAGTGCGCCCTTAGAAACGCACCCGTCGCCAAATCTACCCCGTTCACTGACCTCGTATCCCTGAGCCACAAATTGTAATCATCCAACATCATAACCCCGCCCCGCTTCAAAACCCCCCAACAATTCTCCATGTCCAGTGTCGCCATCACCTCACTATGATCCCCATCTATAAAGATGAAATCAAACTCTCCCAGTACACTGTAATCAATTGTAGCACTATCACATACCATCAACTTCACATTAGACTCATTGACACATACCTGAGCCACTTCCTCTACACTGGTATACCCAGGCAAATATGACTCCAACCTATCTATGACTCCTAAGAAGTAACTAGATACCTCTTCACTCACCCATGAACTATTAGCCCATGACTCTAACTCTTCCCTGCTCGTACCCTTGTCTATACTCACTACCTCTGTGACCCCTGCGATCCTACTCATCAACTTTGCCGTCCCGCCCCCGAACCTACCTATCTCTAATATCCTAAAATCCCTACCCTGAGTTTCCTTTGTTTCCTTTGTTTCCTTTGTTTCCTTTGTTTCCTTTGTTTCCTTTGTTTCCTTTACCAAATCAGTTACTGTCTTGTATATGAACTCGCACGACCCTTTACCAGATAACGTCACAGCTTCTCTATTCACTACTTCCCAAAGCTCATTGAACTCTACACTATCCTTCCCCTTCAACTTGATCCTAGAATCGCCGCCCGAAACAAAACACTTCCCCATCATCTCCTGTATGTCAATCCTCCTCTGATAATCCCCTCCTTCCTTTACCCTGTTACTAATTAGCTTCTTGTACCTAATCCCATTAAGCTCTACTTCCCTCTTACCTATAACCTCCCATGTCTTCCCATTCATCGCTATTACTTGGTTACGATTATGACTACGACTAGTTGCTGTCTTAGTCACTGTCTTAGTCACTGTCTTAGTCACTGTCTTAATGTCTTTCTTCATCTCTTCCCTCATTGGAGTATCTCCCTTTTTAAGTTCTTTGTAAGCCCTTGTAAGCCCTTACGAGTTACTTGTGATCCATTTATATACTTGGTGTCGTGACTCGTTGATTACTAGTAGACTTCATCCTATTTCATCTATTCCCCTTTCTGTTGCTGTTTTGACCACCATCCCCATTTATTCCCACATTTCCCCATTTTGCCCCAAACGAAGTTTACATCAAATTGACCCATTATTTACTTTGGTATGTAGGATCTTAATTTGCGAAGTTAATTCCATAGCAACGCTAGTAGCAGAGCGACGTGAGCATAAAATAACTTTGATAAGTAATGGGCTGAATTGGTTTAGCGTCAAAATCTACACCCCAAATAAACATCTCAATAAACTTCTAATAAAGGAACAGTTACTCTACAATTATTGCAGATAATAGCAACTATACGGGCCAATATAGGGGTTTTCATAGATGATCCTACCGGATTCGGTATATCCGTCGTGGATCCTGCCGGTTTGGGGCCTTCCGGGGCTTGACAGGCGGGCTGGGGGTGTGGTACCATAAGGATAGAGGGATCCGACCATGGCTGGGAACGACTACGTAGCGACTCGTTATGAACTAAAGATGTGGCGGTACAGTCACGGGACTGTATCTCGTAAAGAGAAGATGTGGGAAAGAGTAGAAGAAGAGTATCGACTGCGCCATGTACTTAATGGTGGGTTGATGAGTGATAGTTACGACAAGTGGGGATTGAGTGATGAAGAACTAGCGAGGCTAGGTATCTGGACCAAGCCAATTCTTGATAGTGAGGGTGGGATCATCAGGACTAGTTGGTTGTACTGGATTGGTTTTGATGATATTGAAGATGCCAAGACATATCGAGAAGTAGCTCTTTGGAATAAGACGGGTGGTGTGTGTACAGAGGCATTGATCATCAACAATGATTTGATTCCTAGTCGAGATCAAGAGTACGATTCGCCTACGTTGTCAACTACAGGGATTGCGGTAGTGTGTAGGGCGCATTGGAAGCTACAGAATCTGTTTACGCAGTACCGAGCGGATGAAGTAGAGCAGGGGAATAAGAGTTACTTGACGATGCCGTGGGGGATCACGGTAAAGAACATGACAGAGGCGCGGGAGAAGATGTATAAGCCTGCGAGTTACTGTCCATGGTGTGCTGCTAATGGTGAATACTGTGAGACAATGCCTGTGAAGTTTGGTGGTGCAGTTAAGAACGGTGCGATGTGCATGTAAGGTGCATGTGAGGAGATGGTAATGAGTAAGCTAGAAGAGATGCAGTATGTACTTGATGGGTTTACGGGGACTGAGCAGTATTACGCAGTAATGCCTGGGGTGGTGTGTAGTGATGGTGGGCAGTATTTGCGGAACAATGAACATGCTTGGTTGCTGGACATCATTGCTAGTGTACAGCCTGAGTTGAAGGGTGAAGAGTTTCAGGTGTGGGTAATGAAGCGAGTTGGTAGAGGGTGTGTAGTAGAGGGGATGGATGATCGACCGGGGCGGGTGTTGTACAGGCAAGAGGTAGAGTACACGGACAGTGTGTTTGATGAGTTGGTATTGTATTGTGCCTTGGGGGTTTGTGGTGGAAAGCCGGTGATGGTGATTCATCTACCCAGTGAGTACTAATCGGAATCATCAAGTGAAAGTGTAAATTCCCCAGGGGAAGTTTGTAAAAGTAAAAGGAATCATCATGTTGGATGCGATACGGAATGGTAAGAGTGTAGCTAGGTTTGAGGACGTAGAAGTCGCCCAGGCGTATGTGTATATCCTAGATTGTGTACATGGTGACATGCGACATGCAGAATTCGCGGTGTATCAGTTGCGTAATGAAACTCGGGTATTGCGGGAGGTAGTTGTGCGTATGCCGCAAAAGCCTGACGTTATGGATGCTATTGAGGGGCAGATCGGTGATGTCTACAATATGCTACGAGGAACAGGGGTGCCTCAGTCTGTACGGTTGGCGATGTTTGATCGTGCTGTTGAGATGATCCTGGAAGGCGATGGGGTTACGGCTGCGGAGTTTGATTACAATCAAACCGTTGTAACTGGTGAGCAACGGTGTGTTTCTGAGAAGTGGTTGATTAATAGTATGCGGGCGACGATGGGTGCAGAGGAGAACTACAGTGAGTGATACTCTTCAGGAAAAGATGCTTGCTCAGTATTTCATTGAGCATGGTTCTGATGCTATGCCGCGCGGGCGATTCTTTGGGAGAGAGTTTGTGCTGGACAATTTGCCCACCAGTAACGTACTGCATACTCATGAACTGAATAGGAGTTTGGAGTATCTACTTAAGGAAGGTCAGGCGAAGCTGAAGGAAGCTAGAGCTACTTTGGCTTTACTAGAAGATGCTTGGTATCTTGATGCTGCTAAGCGGAGGTTCTTGATCCATGAGGCTGAACAGGACGTTAGCATTATCAAGCACGACCTTACCCGATACAGTCGAGCTTTGACCAACATCTACTTGCAGGCAAGGATTGATGCGGCGGCGGCTGAGCAGAGGTTCAATGAGGCAGCGGCTCTATTCATGAAGAGTATGCGACGGCTTATTGACCCGAATGAATTGCGTGACAAGATCTATATGATCATCACGGACTGAAAGGTAGATAGAGATGGAAACATTTGTTACCGTAACGTTTGAAGATGGCAGTATTCGACTAGCGAATCTCTTGTTGATCCAAGAGTATCAGATTAGCCCTGATGGTGAATTCACTTACTGGTTTGACACTACGAATGGCATTCCACAAACTGGGTATGTGAGTAAGGCAGCAGTTGATCGCCTTACTCCTCATCCTTCTTGGGTTTACAAGATCACTACACCTGAAGAGTTGGAATCACAGACCGAGGAAGGGAAGTAAAGAGATGGCAATCGGGTATCTAGTAACGCGGGTACAGACTCGTGAGAAGCCCCGGAGTCGTAAGCCACGGATTTACTTTGAGCATGTAGACGAGACGTTGTTTGATCGGATTGATCAGAACAAGTTGAGGGGACATGCTAGTTACTTCATTGAGTTAGCGAACAATGCGGTAGATATGTTAGGTGTAGGGCCAGTAACTGGATTGAGGTGGCGGACGGATTTTGAGCCTGAGCTTGGAGCGGGGTATGTAGTGAGCAATGACTGGGCGTTTGATATCCTAGTGATGTACAAGCCTGTAGAGTCATTGAGGGAGTATCGATTAGGGCTTGGGTGACACGATCTACATGTAACATTGGTATAAATGAAAACGGGCAGCCACTGATCAGGTGGTTGCCCGTTTTCGTTGTACGGTGGCTTGCCAAGCCTAAAGACATTGTACTGCCTGAGGTTCCCCTATAACGTTGGGTTTACAACAATGCACGTTACTCTTCCCTAGAGTAAGAGGGGTAGCAGTTATATCGCCAACACTACAATACTAGCGCTTACATACGTAACCCTGAAGCAAGATCGGGGCAATGTTTATAGAGTTGTTACATTGCTATCAACTATGATGTCTTTGGGTTTGGCGATCCGTTTGACATCAATCCATAAAAAGGAGTAGCGGGGCGAACCTAATCTGTACAGGCTTCGGTTCGCCCCGTATATCTACTTACAAGTGCTTCGTCTAAGCTAACGACTTTGTGGGCCGGGTAGAGTCTCTTAGCGGATTACCACCATTTTACTGCCAGTTAGTTTTATCGAACCCTGGTCTAAAACGCTCTTTCGTATATTAACCCATAACAAAGAGAAAGAAAGGGGATGGGATGTTTTACGGGATAACTACCATCAAACCCGGTTATTAGGCATTGTCTCGCCAGGAGAGGGTGACGTGCCCTGTTCCATACTCTTATTATAGCGCGGTGGGTTGAAGGTGTCAAGGGGAAATCTGGGGTGGGTTTCAGGTGACTTGGACGCGGGCGCAACCAGAAGGGAGACTAGGGGATTGGGGGTGTATGGGCCAAGGTGGGGGGCCTTAGAGAGAGGCCCATACATAGTCTGCCTTCTGGTTGTTCGCGGAGCCCTGACCGAAAGGAGGAAAGGAACAGGGCTCATGTGAGGCAGGAGTTATCGCCTGCCCCACAATCTGATCATAGCACGGTGAACCAGGGGCTGTCAAGAGGTCGTGCGATGCGCTATAATGAAAGATATAGGTGGAGGTGCGATGATGGTAACTACTCCTCAGGATGTCTTGCAGATCGGCGTAAGCAACTTCTCCAATTACGTTTCAAGTTTGATAAGCTACAGAAGATGTTTAGGAATTCAGAAGATGGAGTACTCCAAGAGATAATGGGTGGATTTTCTGATGAATTAACAGACATTACGCGAAAGATGCGGGAGCTTGAGGAAAAGGCGATTACGGCTAGGCGTCTACGCGGGCGAGCGCCACAGGTCTACGAATGGCCTGGGAGGCGGGGTGAAAGCCGACTTGAAGGATCGTAGCCAAGGTGCTATAACAATATTAGTGGTCCCGATCAGGGGCTCAAATTGGAAAGAGGTGGATACTATGGAGCGAACCCCGCTTGATTCATCGTGGCTACTCGGTGTAGATGCAGAAGTTAAGGGCGACAAGGTTGATCTCGTTCTTCACAAGGACAATGGTAAGGCTTTGGTGTATGAGGGCTTGCCGACATCCGTGTTGACAGAGTTAAAGAAAGCCGACAGTCCGGGCACTTACTACCGTGAGCATATCATGGATGCGTATGAGCCCCAGTACAAGGGTACTGAGGTTTCTACCTGGAACGTGGCTTAAGGGAAACGACATGACAATCACGCAGCTAATCAATCGACATGGGATGCCCATTTCAATTCGTAGTGATCTTGACAAGAGCCATCCTATCCTTAAGGTAGTGGAGCAAGTTGAGATCAAGGTGACAGGTAATCATGTATACAAGTGTATTCTACCGAATGAGGAATCAGTGTTAGTAGATGCTTGTATGGATGATTACGAGCTAGCTACGGGATAAGCTGCGATGTATTTCCTATTAGCAAGGGTTGTAGGACTCTTGGGGATAGGGTATTATGCTAGGGCGCGGAAGGACTCGAAGAGTCGCCGCGCCCTAGGCGATACTCCCCCTCGGGGCGCAAAGCCATGGACAGGGGAAGAGTACTTTCTAATCTTCTCAGGTTTCCTTGGTATGGTATTCGTTGCTGCTTTGTCCCGAGTTGATTTAGATCCTAATGTACAAGACTCTGCTTTCTTGTTAGCCTTTGCTATATGGATTATTGGGACTGCCATCATACGCCATAAACTGAGTGAAGCTTTCAGGAGATAGCATGGAATTTGTATACACAGTAAAAGTAGTCAAGCGTGCTGATGAGCAAGTAGCTTATGAGACACCAATCATTCTTGGTATAGAAGAAGCTGAGAAGGTAAAAGCTAGACTAGAGGATTTCTATAACATTCTTCCTCCTGAGGATATTGAGGAAGCCATGGATAGATTGATCAGGCAGAATCCTCAATTAAGCGCTGAGCAACTAGAAGTTCTACGAGAGAAGTTACTTGGGCCGGTCGCGATTGTGCTCGCTAACAAGGTAGCTGTGTCCACCTGTGAAGAGTGGGAGCGCGACCATTACAAAGTTACTGTTGTGAAGCGCAAGAAATCTCGTTGAAACAATTTCGGCCCAAATCAGAAACTCCCACTGGGGGAAAATAGGTTTAAGAGGGTTTGGAAACCTAGTCGTAACATTATAAGTGTTACAGGAGGATTACTAAAATGACTCAATGGGAATACAAGCAAGCCTTTTTTCATAACAGAGATAAAGAACACATTATTGTGATGAATGAACTTGGAGAGAAGGGCTGGGAGTTGGTTTCTTATACTGTCTCCCGTAACGAAGGTTTTTCTCATGTAGCCACATTCAAGCGCAAGGTATGTTACTATGAAGGCAAGGCCAGCCCCATCTAATAAGGCAGATTTCTATGCTCGTTACCAAGCAGGTGAGTTTGGTAATCGTATGCGGATATGGCCTTGTACCTGTGATCTGTTAATGGAGACTCGCCCGCCGAGGACAGTTAACCTACGCTCAAAGAAGATAGCGGGTAACTTCATCCCAGGTGTTTCTATTACTGATGCGATTAATCTATTAGCTACGGGGAGCTTTGTAGCTAATGAGAACCCACCCGATGATTGTTTGCTTATACAGGGTGAAGTAGGTAGGACGGTCGAGGGGCTTTATCTATGGTATTCAACGGTCCCTGGTTTACGTATGCGGGATGCGATGAAACAAGGCATAGAGGCTAAGGGGTTGGTAGCTGATGCAATACTGGGGCATTACCTTGCCTATCGTGATTATGAACTAGTAATGTCCCTAGTAGATGCATATGATGGTGTAGTTGAGTTTTCGGCGTATTCAGTTCCTGTTGGGATTGATCCTGGGTATCAAGTAGCTATATGGGAAGTTCGCGCATATTAAGGAGTAGAGAATGGTAACGCATGGTTTCTTTCGTGATGGAACAGGTGAGTTTCGGGTAGAGATTACTGATGGTATGATTGTCGTTGATCTACCGGGATGTGCGCCGAGTCACATTGAAATAGCGAGATGCTCTGAGGATGAAGTTCCTGAGTGGACGCATACTGATGATCGAATCATCATTTTTGCTGAAGTTATTTAGTAGGGAATTGCTAACTCCTTAGGGAAAAGTAGCTTAAGGAGTTAGCAATGTCTATCAATCGTGGATTAACTGGTCTGGATTATCTAGTTGAGCGGTATGCTCAGTTGAATGACCCAAAATCTTCTCCTGATACTTGGAATAAGGGATCGGAGACCAAACAAGCTATTGGTAGAGAAGTTGACTTAGCTCATCAATATTACCAAGAAGTAGTCAAAGGCTTAGAGCGGTTATCTGCTGCGCAGCCACAAACCCCTCTTAAGAGTTTACTCCCCGAGGCCGAACAGTTTGCTGCATTACAATTCAGCAATATGTCAGCTTATCACAAGAACTGGATAACCACAGGCAAAGCTAATAGCCCCGTATGGGCTCGATATGCCACAATCCTCAATAACCTACAGCCCACCGAGAAAGGTATGGATCCCTTAAAGGGCGTACAAGGGGCACCAACTGCACTAGATCACCTGAGAAGCCTTCTTAAGTGGGCACCGATTAATCCCATCGTACAATCGACGGGGTTGAATGAAGCGCCCGCAAACAAATATGAAGCAGGCAGGTCATATCAAATTGGTATGCGCTATGCCGATAGAGTATTAACAACGATCAATAATCTTAAGAAAATGCCATCTAATCAAGCAAAGACCCATACAGAATTAAAATCTCTAGCTGAGAATATGGTATACAATGGTCTAGTAAATGGCGCGGGTTGGTTGGGTGTAGATGCCAACGATTCAAGGCGAATGAGGAACTGGATTCAGAGTGAAGATGCAGGTTCTAGAGACGTTGTGGATCAGTATATCTTAGCCAAGGTTAGAGAACTAGATACTGCACAACCTGCTGCTTCTGCTGCGCCGGCACAACCAACGACAGCAACTCCAGCAACTGCACCAGTACCCGCAGCACCAGTACAACCTAAACCAGCGGCAGCGGCAGCGGCAGCGGCAGCGGCAGCGACAGCGACACCAGTAGCTCAGCCACAAGGCCCTACCCTTGAAGCCCTGCAAACTCAGATTAAAGGTTTATACACTCAAGCGAAACAAGAGACCGATCCAACTAAGAAGCAATCATTGATTCAACAAATCGCGAATATTGTTACCGAGAATGCTGGTAACTCAAATCCGGGTGTTCCTCAATGGATCAATGCCTTTGGTGGTAAGGTTTGGGAAATTGTGGTCCCTAAGTCTTCAGTGCCAGTAACAGCTAGCAGTAAATTCAAAATCATAAAGTAAGAGAAACTCAATGCTACACGAACGAAGATTGCGCTCCTTTATCACAGAGAGCAAACTTGCAGTCGCTACATTGTCGATCCTTTCTTATCCATTTCTCTACGCGCCCGCCTTCTTAGCCCTACACCGTACACCTGTACACTGGGCTGTAGCAACCGGGAGTGTATGTCTTGGTCTCTATATCTGGCGTAAAGCATATGCACTTAGAGATGAAACTATAATGCAATTCTCTCAAATGAAAATAGATCCATATTATGATTTAGATCAAGAAGAGAAGTTTGCTCTAGGTATCGTTAAGCTCCTGTACCATTATGGCATTCACTTCCTTAGCGATGATCGTATCTATAAAGATAGCTATGAATGTCAGTTACTAGAGGAACAAACGAACCTTAAGGTCGTCAAGATTAACAAGGAATATATAGTGCTCCTCAATGGGGACGCCACTATTACGTTAACTAGGAAACGTCCTTTTGGTGTTGTAGTGAATGATGGTACTGACTTAATAGCTATGGAGTGTAACTTCCATCACGTTGTGTTACAAGAACACGTTGATGAAGTTCACCAACAAGCAATGAATAAGAGATTGGCAAAAGTTACGAGAAATATCTTTCCTACAGTGGAACGTAGCTGTTTCACAGATGACGAGATAGAGGAAATCCATCTCCTCGGTGAAGAAGATCACATCGAGGATAATGAGTGGATATCACTCGAAGAGGTGCTACATGGCTAAGAAGATATTGGTAGTAGATGACGAGAAACAAATCAGACGATTGATTGAAATCACATTGAAGCGTGTTGGCTACGATGTAGTGACTGCTGCTGATGGAGTAGAAGCGCTATCCGCTATTGACACACACCATCCAGACATGCTAGTATTGGATTGGATGATGCCTAAGATGAGCGGGATTGAGGTGCTCAAGCGGCTCCAGATGAATCCTAATACGAAGGACCTGCCCGTCATCATGCTCACCGCCAAGGCGGGTGACGCGGACGTGTTAAAAGGCTGGCAGAGCGGCGTGTACTGCTACCTGACCAAGCCCTTCAACCCCTTGGAGCTATTGGCATTCACAAAGCGGATCCTGAGTGACGATCCAGTAGATGAGGAAGACGAAGAACGCATAGAGATATAATAGAGATATACGGGGTGTGGTATAGTGGGAACACACAACTTTTGGGAAGTTGAGTCCTGAGTCCGATTCTCAGTACCCCGATTAAAGGAAGACGAAGATGGTATCTTGCAGAGTACATCGTTGCCCATTCACCAAAGAGCAATGGGAAGCGAAGGCAAAAGAAGCTGAAGACGCACTAAAGCAGGCCCAAGAAACAGGAGTTGCGGTTATGGGCGAGGTCCAGACTTCGAAGCCTTCAGACGCTTCTTCTTTATCTCATAAAGAGGAGTAAGGTGTTCAATCCCTTTTAGGCCGTATTCCCCTGCGCCGGGCAGATGTTGCCACGTAGCTTTCATCTTATGACCCGCATAGGCTTTCTTGGTGTCGATTTGATCGGCATATCCATAGTCATAGGGGCCAACGGGGATGAAATAATGGGGTGGGAATAGGGTAAAATCATCCATCTTAATTGGTTTATTTTCGTTACCAGTCACATCCTTAGCCTTAGGGTACATCTCACATAACTTTTGAGCCGCATAGTATCCCGCTGTTAGTGGAATATGGTTCCAAATTGGATCCCATTCGGGGTGTTGGTCGTACCAATCTTGTTGTTTGGTCACTAATTCTTCATAGAAACGGTGTCCTGGGACGCCGCCGAAGATACAAATCTCGTAATGATCAATGATAAATGGCTCGTCATACCCCTTAGGGAACTTCCGTGCCTCGAATTTGTCGTTGTAAAAGGACCCGAAAGCAGTAATATCGTCCAATAATGGCTCAATATTCTTCCTACATTCCATATCCCAGTCTAGATATATACCACCAAATTGGTAAACTAGATCATAACGTAGGATTTGAGACTTATGGGCCGGATTAATTGCTTGATCAAACAGTGTTTTGTTGTATAATTCTGGCAAATTATCCATTGTCCAGTGATTTATTGTCCAATCAGGGTGCAGATCCTGCCATCCTTGCATGTATTTGTTCGCCCATTTAGGCAAATCGCCATGAAGGCACATAAAATGGAAGATCTTAGGGATTTGTGTTGCCATAGTACTCTCATTATACTCGACGGGCTCCTAGAAACCTTGAATTTCGAAAATCGAACATGCACCTACGTATACGTATATGCATGAATCTAGAATTTCGAAAATCGAACATGTACACGTATACACGCACGTATATAGGACAACTTCCCTGAAGTGACGAAGAAGTTAATACTTAGGTCAAGGAGGGAAAGATGACAGAGTTATTGAGACAGGCTAAACTAGCTGATGCTCGTGGTGAATTCGAGAAGGCTGATCAGCTATTCATTAAAGTGTGCCAAATGGTAGATGAACTTGAAGTTGAGCCTGGGCAATATGCTCAGACCATTGAGTCCTTTAATGACTTGGGGGCCATTCAACATGATGGATGGGTAGATATTACGAAGCCTTTCCTTGAGGATGTTAAGGTCAATGCATCACCTGAAGATGTCAGAAATATCATGTCTGATTTCAACCAGGGTGTGTTGAACAGTGAGGGTGAAGCATGGGTGCGGCAGATCCTCAATGATATCATGGCTATTGAGCTAAGTCAAGACGAGGTTCGGTTGTTCAATGGGCATGTTGTTGTTTGGCTCGGTGACGAAAAGAATGAAGAGCCTGAAGAAGAAGAAAGTGATACCTATCAAGGCCCCGATAGATTAGAAGAGAAAGTCGGTTGGGACGGCCTTTAATACCCCTTGACAAACGGTCCCCAGGTGTGCTATAATAGAGATATGCCTGGTGGAGCCGGGCGCTTGGAAGGTGATACCTGACGGTGATGGTCATCGACTGCTAATCGATTGGAGTGTAACAGCTTGTGGTTCAATTCCACCGCCTTCCGATAGAAGTACCTTATCAAAAATGATTTTGATGATGATGTCGAGATACTTTTGGGCTCTTTTCTCTGTGAAGCTTTTCATTACAGAGGAATTAATAATGCAGAGTTCAATGTTATTTTCGATACAAGCTGCGAATTTTCGATTATCATTGTTTTGAATTGAAGTGAGTTTATCGACCCCATGAATGGGCTCATAGTGGTAAATTCCGTTCAACTCAAATGCCAATTGCAAGGAGGGAATATAAATGTCAAGCTCAGAGTTAATCGCTTCTTTAGAGTTGAACTTGAAGTCAAGGTTAGGGAAAAAAGCTAGGAGTTGAATTTCCAACCATGCTTCAAGTTTGGAGCGCCGAGTACCCGTGGTCTTGTGGGAGTTGTTCCAAGTAGCAGCACATGATCGAGAACAAAAATGATTAGGGTACTTTCGGGCTTGATAGGGATTTTTCTCGAAGCTTACTCCGCAATGAAGACATATAACAGATATTGTATCTTCGCGAGAAGCATCAAAACATTTGCGACAACAAAAGAAAGTGCTGGTGTTTTTGGCAGATGTAACATGGTTACTCTTTAAGCGGACGAAAGGCTGTTTGCAGTAAGCGCAAATAAGATCAATGGTGGACAGCATATTGGACTCCCTCTTATACGGTATAGTTCGGGGTCGGAAGGGTAGAATCCTACACACCAACCCTTCTACTTCCGTGGAGAATTGATAATGGGTTATTGGCGAGAACCACTTGGCGGCGGAACTTGCGACATTGAATGGGTTAGTGATGACGGTTTAGTCTATGCCACAATTGACATCACTTATCCATATGTTACTATCGACGAGTGGACCTCATCTGAACCGGGGCAAGGGAATACCACTATAGCCCTAGAGGAAATGAACGAAGAGTTCCCCGGCGGTATCGCCGTTAATGATCCAGGAGAAGAAGGTAGCAATACCTACAATTACTGGATGCACCTATTTGAGAAGGGGTTGGTCTCTACCATCTATGATGCTGAGGGCGACCGAATAGCACACAAGGAGTAGAGAACTAACCTCATGGGTACTAAGCTTTTGGTTCGAGGCGTATTGGTGTGGACCAATGACGCAGCAACTGTTCGTTTCGAGATAGATGAAGATGAAGTCGATCTTTCAGTCGGCATCTTCGGCTTCACGAATATCCGGCAAAGTAAAGACCATACAGCCGAGGCGCTAGAAGAACTAGCCCTAGAGTACCCTGATGGTATTCATGTCTATGACGTGACTGAGGAAACGCTACCCTTCTGGACCAAACACTTTGAAGCGCTCAGGGTAGAAGCTCTTTATGACACAGAAGACAACATCTTAATGGAGCATGATCAATGAGAGCAAAAGCCCCTGATATCACCAATGACCCCGCGCCCCAAAACGACCTCGCCCTAAGGGACTCAGTGTTTGTGGAAATTGGCACAACACGTATGGTCTCTATCGTGTCAATGTGTTTCTTAGTAGCTATCTTAGATCAGATCGTCACTAGAGGCATGAGCCTCTTTGTTGGTGTGGCTGCGCTAATCGAATTGATCTCAATTAGCTGTAGCATTCAAGCTCAGACTATGACGGCTTACGCGATGCGTAAAGGCTATGCAGTAGCTGCGGCAAACCCTGAGATCAAATTCATGTATACAGCGCAAAACCTTACTACCCTTGCCGGTGCTCTGATCCTAGTGGGCGCTATGTTCTTGAGGAATTAATATGAGTTCTGTCGATAACATCCAACGGATCAGTAATGGGTTGCTCAAGCATCTCAATGGAATTGACCAACCCAACCCTATACAGGAAATCACCTACAAGATCCTGAAGGATTCCATTCGAGGTACGGCATTACTAGTTTATGCTGTTGCCTTGGAACGAGAGTTTGATGTTGAGTTACTAATCGCGGAGCTTAATCAGTTCCCTCCCTTTAGTATCGACATCAACCCCATGGTAAAGAACATTGTTCTTGAAGCAGATCGACTCGCCAACAAGAACTGGAGTATCTTGCTAAGGGATATTATAGAAGTTGGTGAAGTTGCTGCTGTAGTAGTAGAACAACTATCACCTAAGGAATAACTTGGAAGGTAGGCGCATATTGGTTAGGCGCGGCTGTCTGGAACACAGTTGGGCTCGCAAGGGTCCTGAAAGTTCGATTCTTTTACCTTCCGCTAAGGATAAGACACATGAGTAATGGACGGTACGGTTGCTTTGCTGCTATCTTTGGTGCCGCAGTATTTGCTAGCGCACTATACTTCAGAGCCGAGATGAACCCATTTGTAGTGAGTGCGCTCTGTATATTTGGTACTGTCTTTATGACTCGTGGCGCAGCGGATGCGATTGGGGTTTAACAATGTCTCGATCTACTAAGTACTACATCTACGGCACTATCTGCTTAGGGATCGGCGCGGAGATCATTATCAACCATCGCCATACTGGATTAGGGCTAATCTTCATCTCGTTAGTATCTTTGCATTACTTCAATAAGGCAGAGAGACTAAAGAAGGGTGAATCCCTTAACTAGAAGTATAAGGGAAATGTGACGCGGATTAGTGCAGTGGTCAGCACGTCAGGCTCATATCCTGAAGGTCCTTGGTCCGAATCCAAGATCCGCAATTAGTATAACGTCGTGCAGGTTCGAACTAACGCTATGCCGAATAAGATCTCAAAGGGAGATCTTAAATGAAGAAGCAAAGCGTTATATATGCTGTTAGCGATGAAGAGTTCGCCAAGATAGTTGCTGATGGTAAAACATATACTGAAGTACTCGGTAAGTTTGGGTTGAGAAATGCAGGCGGTAATCACCAAACGCTTAAGAACAGAATTCGAGCGTTAGGCTTAGATGTCTCACACCTAATTACTGGT
>Ga0172381_10003043_pt1 | contig 18053 bp, 18 predicted proteins | sample Leawel6488metaG_FD_119754 | JGI IMG/M metagenome (GOLD analysis project Ga0172381, IMG submission 119754) | Leachate microbial communities from a municipal landfill in Southern Ontario, Canada - Leachate well 64-88 metaG | ecosystem: Engineered > Solid waste > Landfill > Unclassified | place... | reverse complement strand
GGCCGCGTGCTGTGGCTGAAGGTCTATGACATCCCGCAGGCGGGCCGCCAGGCCAGGGGCAAGGCGATGATAAACCTGCTCGAGATGCAGCAGGGCGAACGGATAAGCGCGTTCGTCCCGGTCAAGGAGTTCAAGGCCGAGCATTTCCTGATAATGGCTACGAAGCTGGGAGTAATAAAGAAGACGTCGCTCGAAGCGTTCAGCCATCCGCGCAAAGGAGGCATCATAGGCATAACGCTCGAGAAGGGGGATGAGCTGATAGGGGTCGAGATGACCGACGGGAAGAGGGAGATCCTGCTTGCCACGAGGGACGGGAAGGCCATCAGGTTCGCCGAAACCCAGGTCAGGGACATGGGCCGCTCGGCCAAGGGAGTCAAGGGCATCACGCTCAACAAGAAGGACGAGCTGATAGCGATGTCCGTCGCGGACCCCGAGACCACCGTATTGACGATAACGTCGCTCGGATTCGGCAAGAGGACCAAGTTCAAGGAATACAGGACACAGAGCAGGGGCGGCAAAGGCATAATCAACATAAAGGTCACGCCGAAGAACGGCGAAGCGGTCGCCTTGAAGACCGTCTCTGACAACGACGAGATAATGCTGATAACGGGGAAAGGGGTAATAGTCCGCTGCCCCGTAAAGGACATACGCTCGACCGGCCGCGCCGCGCAGGGCGTAAGGATAATAAAGCTGGACGATAAGGACAGGGTTGCCTCGGTAGCTTCGGTCATCGAAGAGGAAGAGGGCGAGGAGGAAGCTAAATAACCCGCCCTGGCGGCATGGACAAAACGGCCGCAATCAGGTATAATTACTCAGACTAATCTGCGCGTCCCCATCGTCTAGCCTGGTCAGGACACGAGCTTTTCAAGCTTGCGACCGGGGTTCAAATCCCCGTGGGGACGCCATAATCAAATAAGGAGCAGATCCATGAAAAACAGGATAGGATATTTCAGCCTGTTATTTGTTTTTTTAGGCATGCTGCAGGCCGCCTGTCAGCCTATCTTCGCTAGCGACCTGGTAATAGCGAGTTTTGAGAAGAACGGCCGCAGCGACCTCGGGACCGACATGGGGGCATGGAATTCGAACCCGCTTGACACGTCGCAGGGGTGCACGATAGAGATGTTGAAACTGTACGGCGTGCTGGGCAAGCCCACCGAAGAGAGCCGCGTCATGAAGATATCTTATGACGTCGCGGCAAGCGGCCCGGCCTTCAACGGCGTATACATAAAGCTGCCCGATACAGACCTGACGCCGTATGACGAGATGAGCATGGTCATCAAGGGAGACGCGAGCAAGGGATTTACGACGAAGTTCAAGCTCGAGATGAAGAATTATAAGGGCGAACGCGTAGTCTTCGTGATAAACGGCATAACCGCGGAATGGCAGAAGATAACGGTGCCCATGCAGAGCCTGAAAGACCTCGGCTCTATGACCGATTGGACCAAGATGAAAGAGATCGTCCTGACCTTCGATGACATGACCTGCGACTACAGGGAAGGCGTCCTTTACGTAGACGATATCATGTTCTCGTCGAAGAAGTAGGTGCCCCATGTTTAAAGCGGTGGTTTTGGCGGCGGCTTTTTTAGCGTGCACCATGGCGCCGGTATCCGCAGATACGGGCGAAACCTTCACCGTCGATGATTTTAACGGCAGGCAGATGTTCAACCTGCTGGGCGGGAAGACCCAGGGTTATGAAGAAGCCGGCGTCAAATGTATCCCGACATTCACGGATGATCCCGCGGAACGGCACGGCGAAACAGGAGCGTCGCTCAGGCTGGATTTCGACGTAAGCAAGGGCAAAGGTTTTTCGTATTACTGGTCGACCCTGCTCGCGGGAAGGAAGACGGACGTCGCCGGCAAGGCCATCGAGCTTATGGCATTCAGCGACCTCAGGGGCTACGACTTCCTGTCGTTCTGGTACAGGGATCCTGCCGGAGGCGTGCTCTTCGCTATAGAGATACATCAGGATGCCGACTCTGACGGCTCATATATCATGGCCGTGGATAAGATATCATCGGTAGATATAGCGCCTTATTTAGACAGCCTCGCAGCCGGCAAATGGCAGAAGATAGAGATCCCGCTCACGAAATTTTCCAACATTGACGACTGGAGCAGGGTGCTGGACATAGTCTTCTTATTCAGGAACGGCCGCGGGCTTAATAAGGGAACCGTCTTTATAGACGACCTTTCCTTCGTTAAATACATTGGCCGATGAATTTCCTGATATTCAACGCGAACGTATTGACCCCGGGCGGCGTCATCAAGGACGGGTCGATCCTTATAAAGGACGGCAGGATAGCTAAGATAGGCAGGAAGCCCGCATCCGGCTTCATGTCCTCCAGGCTTATAGATGCCGACGGTTGTTTTGCGGCACCCGGTTTCATAGACCTCCAGTTATACGGCGACCCGAAGAGGGCGGCGTTCCACGAGGCGATGTTCGGTACGACAGGTTTCCTGGCGGCCATCCCGTGCTTGGCTCCGAAGGCCACGCTAAAGGGGATCGATTCGATCGTCAGCGATATCAAGGCGCAGGACGGCGGCGCGCGGATCCTCGGGATAAACCTGGAAGGCCCGTACCTGAGCAAAACAAAGCCGGGGGCCCAGGACAAGAAGTCGATACGGAGGCCCGAAGTCGCGGAGCTAAAGGCCCTTATCGAAAGGTCGAAGGGGCATCTTAAGCTTATGACGGTCGCCCCGGAACTCGGCGGCGCCCTTGAGGCGGTAAAGATATTGAAGTCGAAGGGCATAATAGCCTCTATAGGCCACACGAAGGCGACATTCGCGGAGGCCGGGAACGCTGCGGACCTTGGCGCTAATTGCGCGACGCACGTATTCAACGCCATGGAAGAGTTCCGCCACAGGCAGCCCGGGGTGGTCGACGCGGTCCTGAAAGACCGGAGGATAAGCGCGACGGTCATCCTCGACGGGGAACATGTCAGCCCGACGGCATTCGAGATCCTGCTCAAATGCAAGGGCGCGGACAAAGTGATCCTCATAACGGATTCGCTCAGGAACGACGCGTCATTTGAAGCGAAATGGGACGGCGGAGTGTACAGGCTAAAGGACGGCACCATCGCCGGAAGCGGGCTAACGATGATCAATGCGGTGAAGAACGCCGTGAAGTTCAGCGAGCTGTCGCTGCCGGAAGCCGTTAACCTCGCTTCCGGGAATCCCGCGAGGCTCCTGGGGTTAGAGAAGAAGGGCGAGATACGGCAGGGATATGATGCCGACATAATCCTGTTCGATCCCAAATTCGATGTCTGGCTTACAATGGTAGAAGGGAAGATAATCCATAAAAAATGTGCGGCATAACCGGATATATAGGCAGCGAAGAAGCGGCCCCTATACTTATCAGGGGTTTGGCGAGGCTTGAGTACAGGGGTTACGACTCGGCCGGCATCGCCGTGCTCGATGGCGGCAGGATAAAGTCGCTGAAGATGCCCGGGAAGATAAAAGAGCTGTACGACGGCCTGAAGAAGAGCCCGCTCTCCGGCACCACCGGCATAGCTCACACAAGGTGGGCCACCCATGGCGTCCCGAATTTCATAAACGCGCACCCGCATTACGACTGCAAAAAAGATATAGCGCTTGTCCATAACGGGATAATAGAGAATTGCGAGGAGCTTAAGCTAAAGCTCCAGAAGAAGGGCCATAAGTTCTGCTCCGATACCGACACGGAAGTCCTGCCGCACCTTATCGAAGAATATTATAGCGGCAACCTGGAGGATGCCGTCAGGAAGGCCCTGAAGGAAGCCCAGGGCTCATATGCGATCGCGGTCATCCATAAGGACGAGCCCGGAAAGCTCGTCGGCGCCCGGAACGGAAGCCCGCTTATCGTCGGCTTGGGCAAGGGCGAAAATTTCCTGGCCTCGGACTGCCCGGCAGTAATGGACAGGACGCGCAAGGTGATCTTCGTGGATGATAAGGAGGTCATCGCGCTGACGAAAGACAGCGTATCGATAACCGACCTTAACGGCAGGAAGGTCCATAAGAAACCGACCAATATCGAATGGGACATCTCGCAGGCGGAGAAGGGCGGATTTGCCCATTTCATGCTCAAGGAGATATACGAGCAGCCGCGCGTCATCCATAAGATACTGACATCCAGGACGGACGTCGCCAAGGGAAAGATAAAGCTCGAAGGCATCAACCTCAATCTTCCGGAGCTGAAGAATATCGACAATATAATGATCTCGGCCTGCGGCACGGCATACCACTCCGGGCTCGTCGGGGAATACCTTATAGAAAAGTTCGCGAAAATACCGGTAGAGGTGGACGTCTCGAGCGAATTGCGGTACCGCGATCCGGTCTATTCGCGCAGGACGCTTTTTATAGCCGTCAGCCAGTCGGGAGAGACGGCTGATACCCTTGCCGCGTTGAGGGAAGCGAAGAAGAGGGGCGTCAAGGCCGTATCGATATGCAATGTCGTCGGTTCTACGATAGTCAGGGAGTCCGACGGTGTAATATATACCCATGCCGGCCCCGAGATAGGGGTCGCTTCGACAAAGGCATATACGGCGCAGGTCGCGATATTCATACTGTTGGCCCTTTACCTCGGCGCGGCCAACGGGCAGGTAGGGCGCAGGCAGATGAAGAAGATCCTTGCCGATTTCGAGATGATCCCCGAACATATGGACGGCATCCTGGATGAGGCGGGCAAGATAAAGGAATGCGCGAGGAAGTATTACAATCTGCCCTGCTTCATGTATATCGGCCGGGGCGTCAATTACCCGAACGCGTTTGAGGGCGCGCTGAAACTCAAGGAGATATCTTATATACACGCGGAAGGGTACGGCGCCGGGGAGATGAAGCACGGGCCGATAGCTTTGATCGAGAAGGACATGGCCGTGGTCGCGATAACCCCAAGATCGCTTACGTACGATAAGATGATATCAAATATCCAGGAGATACGCGCGCGCGAGGGAAAAGTCATCGCGATCGCGACCGAGGGCGACCTCTCGGTGAAAAAGCACGTAAGCACAGTCCTGTACATACCGAAGACCGAGGAGGTGCTGTCGCCGCTGTTGACGGTCATTCCGCTGCAGCTCCTGGCTTACCATATAGCGGTATTCAGGGGAAGGGACGTCGACCAGCCGCGCAACCTCGCCAAGTCGGTCACGGTCGAATAGGGCCTATGCCAACCGGTACGCTGCACGTAGTCGCGACGCCGATAGGGAACCTTAAAGATATAACGCTGAGGGCGATAGAGACCCTTAAGGAAGCCGACCTGATAGCGGCCGAAGATACCCGCCACACAAAGATACTTACCGACCATTACGGGATAAATACACCCCTTACAAGTTATTTCCAGCACAACCAGATCACGAAGGGCGATTACCTGATAGGGCTCCTGAAAGAAGGAAAGAATATCGCGCTTGTTTCCGACGCGGGCACTCCGGGCATATCGGACCCCGGGGCGCATATAATAGGACTGGCCGTCAAGAACGGCATAAACGTCATAGGGATCCCGGGGCCCAGCGCGGTGATACTCGGGCTGGTGGTATCCGGCATGCCGACGGACAGGTTCGTATTCGAGGGGTTCCTGCCCAATAAGTCCGCCGGGCGCAGGAAACGCCTCTCCGAACTGAAAGAGGAGAAGAGGACGGTGGTGCTTTATGAGTCCCCCCACCGGATATCCAAGACCCTATGCGATATCCTCGACATATTCGGGGATATCAGAGTGTCGGTCATGCGCGAGCTCACGAAGAAGTTCGAAGAGATAATACGTTGTAACGCGGCCGCAGCCGTCGCACATTTCGAAAAGACGAAGCCGAGAGGGGAATTCCTGGTAGCCTTTAATCCGAAAGAAGGTGTAAAAGATGCCTAAGATACATCCTACGGCAATAATAGGCAAAAAGGCGGAGCTTGGGGATGTCGAGGTCGGGCCGTACGCGATAATCGAGGACGGCGCCGTGATCGGCGACGGGACCTCGGTACTGGCGCACGCGTATGTCGCGGCCGGGACGACCATCGGGAAGGATTGCGAAGTGCATATAGGGGCCGTAGTCGGGCATACCCCCCAGCACCTGCAGTATAAGGGCGCGAAGACGTACCTGAAGATAGGGGACAGGAACATCATCCGCGAATACTGCAGTATCCATCGCGGGTTCGAGGAAGGTTCCGCGACCGTGATAGGCAACGACAACCTGTTCATGGGTTTTTCGCACATCGCGCATGATTGTCGTATCGGAAACAATACGGTGGTCTGCAACGGCGCGCTTGTGGCCGGCCACGTTGTCGTAGAGGACAAGGCTTTTATCTCAGGCAATGTCACCATACACCAATTCGTAAAGATAGGGACGCTCGCGATGATCGGCGGGCTGGCCCGCGTAAACAAGGACGTAGTGCCGTATACCCTTATCGAGGGCGATTCTGAAGCCTGCTCCCTTAACATCGTCGGGATAAAGCGTTCGGGCATGGCCGCAGAGGCCGCATTGCAGATAAAGAAAATATATAAGCTTATCTACAGGTCCGGGCTTAATGTAAGCCAGGCGCTCGCAGAGGCCGCCAAGCTTGGAAAGCTGGCGCCTGAAGCGGAAAAAATGGTCAGTTTCGTTAAATCTTCGGAGCGTGGAATATGCAAACACAGAAGAACGGCATCGAGCGAAGAAGATATATAAGGTTAGGCACGGTATTTCCCGTCGAATTCGAGGTCATCAGCCTCGATGACAAGGAAGTATTCTGCGAATTCCACCAGGCCTTTACGCGCGACGTAAGCGAAGGCGGCATGTGCCTTGAGATAAACAACCTCAAGGACGACCTGGCCGAGAAACTGAACAGGAAATCCGCGAAACTCCGCCTTCAGATAAACATGCCTTTTTCTTCAAAGCCGATAGAGGCGATAGCCGAAGCTGCCTGGATAAAGAAGATAAAGGAGCACCACCCGAATAAGTACCTTCTCGGCGTTTATTATGAAAAGATATCGGAGAAGGAACGCAGGAGTATTGTCGGCCACGCGAGGTTCCTGACATTAAGGCCGCTGTTCGTCGGAGCGGCGATATTGCTGCTGATAGTTGCCGTCGCCGTTACGAGGGTGGAGCTTATCAAAAAAGAGGCGCTGCGCAAGGAGACGGAAAAGAAACTGGCGCTGATAGAATCCGAGCGGACAAAACTGGCCCAGGCCATGGAAGAGCTGAAATCAAGCATGGGCGGGCTTGAATCGAAGATAACCGCCTTCGAGCAGGATAAGGCGGACCTCGAGAAGAAGCTCGCGGCGGCAAAGTCCGAGGCCATGTCAAAACCGGAGGAGATAGCGCGGCTGGAATCCGAGCTGGCCAAAGCCAAACAGAAGACCGACGCGCTGAATTCCGAGCTGAGCAAAGTCGCCGATTCGCGGAAAGAGCTGGAGGCCCAGCTTAAGGTCCTCGAGGAGATCAAGGCCTCGAAACCGGTCAAGGTAACGCTTGCGGCCGGCGGCATAATAGTCGGCAAGGTAATACTCGAGACGGCGGATTCCGTGAGGGTCGAGATCCCTACCGGGGTTATAACGCTGAGGAGGGAGCTCATAACGTCTATGGCCACGCCCAGCGAAGAAGAGATCGCGGAACTGGCCCGCGAAAGGATAAGGCTTGAGTTGAGGGCCAAAGAAGTAGAAAAACAGAGAGATGTCGAACGCAGGAAGGCCGAGGAGCGGGGAAAGACAGAGAAGGTCATCGCGAAAAAGATCCCCGGAGAACCCGACCAGCTGGTGCCGAGGAAGATCGCCGACCGCGGCGTCGTGATAAGGGAGAACAGGATATATGCCGACGGCTCGTTGTTTTATATAAAAGGGGTCGCGTACGGTATAAGCGCGCCGGGGCTGCCGCCGGGAGCCGACGGATGTTTCTCGAAGATACCGCTGTCGGTGTTCGAGAACGATTTCAGGATGATGAAGGGCGCCGGTATAAATACGATAAGGACATATGAGCCGTTCCCGGACGCGCTTCTCGACCTGGCGGAAAAGTATGACCTCAAGATAATAGAGCAGGTCGTCTATCCTTCCGCGTATACGGACTATTCCTCCGAGGTCGAGCTGAAGGCGCTTAAGAGGATGGCTACAGAGGCCGTAAAGAAGCACAAGAACAGGAAATGCATCCTGATGTGGTCTATATGGAATGACGCGCCGTTCTGCTACGACGAACCCGGGAATCCCGTCCCGCGTTACGGTTTCGAGACGGTAAATAAGTTCATGAAGGAGATCTATCTCGCCGTGAAAGCGGCGGATAAGAGCCACCCGGTCACGGCGGCAAATATCCTGAAAGTGAAGGGGTATGACCTGGGGTTCGATTTCCTGGATGTCATAGGGTGCAACGCATATATCGGCGGCCACGGGTTCAACTGGCGCGGAAGGGATGAGGCGGTAAAGTCGGTTAAGGAGATGAAGGAGATATCAAGGAAATACAAGAAGCCGGTCATCATAACCGAGACCGGGTTCAGCACCTTCGTCAAGAAGGACACCCAGGATAAGGCGCTGAATACGCAGATAAAGAGCGCCGAGGACGACCTTGCCGGGATCGTGATCTTCGAATGGACCGACGAATGGTGGAAGGGCGGGAACCCGTCCGTGCAGGATAAGCATATCGAGGAGTATTGGGGCATATTGACCTGGGACAGGAGGCCGAAGGCCGGGTTCGAAACGGTCTCGAAACTGTTCAATTCCATACCCACGGATTCGCTGGGCTATTCGCCGGCCGCGGCAAATTAAAAATTAAGCCTTGACAAAGGGACATGCCAATGCTATCTTTATCACCAGAGACCTTTTAATCTGGCCCGGTGAGGCCGGAAAAGGAGACGAGATGTGCTGTAAATATGAAGGATATAATATTGTGCCTGTTTTCGGCAATGAGCCGATGACAGGCATTTTTTTGCGAGGGAATTAATGAAACTTCGAGAGAAGGCAAAAGTGCTGGATGCCGACCAGATCGAAAAGGCGATCGTCCGCATAGCGCACGAGGTGCTCGAGAATAACAGGGACGTGGACAAGATCGCGATAGTGGGGATAAGGACCCGCGGCGCTATCCTCGCGCTGAGGCTCGCTAAGAAGATGGAAGCGATAGCAAAAAAGGACATACCTTTCGGGGTTTTGGACATCACGCTCTACAGGGACGACCTTACAACGGTCGCGGAGCAGCCTGTGGTGCATAAGACAGAGATAGATTTCGATATCCATGACAAGATAATCGTCCTTGTAGACGACGTGCTCTATACGGGACGGACCATACGCTGCGCGCTGGACGCGCTTATAGATTTCGGAAGGCCCAGGAGCATACAGCTCGCGGTCCTGGTCGACAGGGGCCACAGGGAACTGCCTATAAGGGCTGACTATGCCGGCAAGAACATCCCGACCTCGCAGAAAGAGACGGTGCAGGTCAAGGTGGCGGAATCCGACGGGGCCGACGAGGTAGTGATAGCGGAAAGGGAGGAATAAAGTGGCCGTTTTGTGGAAGAGGAAAGACCTGCTTGACCTAGAGAGCCTCTCTACGCAGGAGATAGAGATGATCCTCGAGACGACCGGCTCCTTCAAGGAGATATCCCAGAGGCCTATAAAGAAGGTACCGACGCTCCGCGGACAGACGGTCGTGCTCTTCTTCTTCGAGCCGTCGACGAGGACGAGGACTTCCTTCGAGCTTGCCGCTAAGCGCATGAGCGCGGATATAGTAAATATACAGACCAGCTCATCGAGCCTCACTAAAGGAGAGACGCTCAAGGATACCGCGAGGAACATCGAGGCGATGAAAGTGAACATGATCATAATGAGGCATTCGTCCTCAGGCGCGCCGCATCTGCTCGCGAGGTCGGTCTCTCCCTCGATAATCAACGCCGGAGACGGCTCGCATGAGCACCCGACGCAAGGGCTCCTTGATATCTTTACTATAAAGGAGCATAAGAAGAAGATCGAGGGTTTGAACGTGTCCATAATCGGCGATATCGCGCACTCGCGCGTCGCCCGCTCGAATATATGGGGGCTTACGAAGCTCGGCGCGAACGTGACGGTCTGCGGCCCTGCGACCCTGATGCCGCCGGAGATAGAAAAACTCGGGGTAAAAGTCACCTACGATATCAAGGAAGCGATAGAAGGAGCCGATGTCATAAACATGCTCAGGATCCAGCTCGAGCGGCAGGGACAGAGCCTCTTCCCGTCGATAAGGGATTATTCGATGAGCTTCGGCCTAGACGCCGATAAGATGAAGATCGCGAAGAAAGACGTCCTGATAATGCACCCCGGACCGATAAACAGGGGCGTCGAGATAACACCCGAGATAGCCGACGGGCCGTATTCGGTGATACTCGAGCAGGTCACGAACGGGATAGCCGTGAGGATGGCGGTCCTCTACCTCGTGTCGGGCGTGAAAGAGAGGGGCGAATAATATGGATATCCTCCTGAAGGGCGGCCGGATAGCGGATCCGGCTAACGGCATTGATGCCGAATCCGACCTGCTGATAAAGGACGGCAAGATAGCGCAGGCAGGCAAGAACATAAAAGCCGCCGGAGCAAAGCAGGTTGACTGTAAGGGCAAGATAGTGCTGCCCGGGCTTATAGACGTCCACACGCATTTCAGGCAGCCGGGCCGCGAAGACGAGGAGACGTTCATCACGGGTTCGAGGGCAGCGCTGAAAGGCGGTTTTACGTCGGTGCTGTGCATGGCGAACACGAGCCCTGTCATAGACAATAAGGGCGTAGTGGAGTATGTGTACGCCGAAGCCGCCAAAGCGGGGCTGATAAATATATATACGGCAGCGGCTGTCACGAAGAACCTTGATGGCAAGGAGCTTACGGAGATAGGGCAGATAGCCGCGGCGGGCGCAAAGGCGCTTTCCGACGACGGAAAGCCGGTCATGAACGCGGAGATACTCAGGCGCGCCATGGAATACGCGAAGATGTTCAGCCTTCCGGTCATATCGCACTGCGAGGACGTTAACCTGTCGCGGAACGGAGTTATGAACGAAGGGGCGCTTTCCACAAGGATGGGCCTTAAGGGCATACCGCGCGCTTCGGAGACGGTCATGGTCATAAGGGATATAGAGATCGCACAGCTTGCCGGCGCGAGGCTGCATATCGCGCACGTCTCCGCGAAGGAGAGCGTTGAGGCGGTAAGGCAGGCCAAAAAGAGGAAGATAAAAGTCACCTGCGAGACATGCCCGCATTATTTTACGCTTACGGAAGAATCGGTCCTGGGGTATAATACGAGCGCGAAGGTCAATCCGCCGCTCAGGACCAGGGAGGACGTTGAAGCCGTAAAGAAAGGGCTGTCGGACGGCACGATAGACATTATCGCCACCGACCATGCCCCGCATTCGGGGGAAGAGAAGGACGTCGAATTCGATTTCGCGGCCTCGGGAATGATAGGCCTCGAGTTCGCGGCATCCCTCGTGAATTCCGAGCTGGTCATGAGAAAGGTGCTTGACTGGAAGGGCGTAGCGGAGAAGATGTCGATGAACCCCGCCGCGCTTCTCGGGCTGAAGAATAAGGGCTCGCTCTCCGCCGGCGCTGATGCCGATGTGACGGTATTCGACCCTGCCCGCGATTGGACAGTGGAATCGGGGCGCATAGAATCAAAATCAAAGAATACGCCGCTTGTCGGAAGGAAGATGGTTGGTTCGGCGGCACTTACGATAGTAGGCGGAAAGATCAGGTACGAAAACGGGAAATTCTCGTAAATAAAAAGGAGGAATTAAATGGGTGTCAGGGTAATAAAGATCCTAGCCTCGGTAATGATACTTTCGCTCGCCTTAGGTTGCGCGGCTCCTTCAAATATGCTTTCGGGCAAAGAGAAACTCGAGGCGAAGGACTGGCTCGCCGCGGGCGACCTGTCCCTGAAGAATAATGATTGGGACAATGCCCAGTATTTTTATGACCTCGTTGTCAAGAAATATCCCGGCTCATATTATGGCGAGAAGGCCCAGGCAGGCCTTAAATCCGTGAGTTTCCACAGGAGCCCGGCCGGCAAGGCGGTGGATGGAACCAGGGACGCCCTTTCACCGTTATTCTAAGGAATATAAATGAAGCAGGCAAAAGGCAGGATCCTATCCAATAAAGAAGTGAAGCCCGGCTATTACCTGATGGCCATAAAATGCCCGCCGGTAGCCAGGGCCGCTAAGCCCGGGCAGTTCCTGACGATAAGATGCGGAAACGCGACGGAGCCTCTGCTCAGGAGGCCGTTCGGGTTCCACAGGATAAGCGGCGACGCGTTCTATGTCCTGTACAAAGTCCTCGGGAAGGGGACGAGGGCATTAACATCTATGAGGGCCGGGGATAACATCGATATCCTGGGGCCTTTAGGCAACGGGTTTCCTGAGCCAAAAGGCAAAAAGGATATCGTCATAGTCGCGGGAGGGATCGGCGTTGCGCCGCTTGCCGCCCTGGCGGAAGAACTTCTGAAAGACAGGAAGAGAGATATTTCGGTCATTATAGGGGCGAGGGACAGGAAGTCGCTTTTGTGCAGGGAACATTTCGAAGGGCTCGGTATAAAGACGATGGTGGCGACTGATGACGGCAGCTGCGGAAAAAAATGTTTCGCTTCGGACGTGCTGGAAGAGCTCATTGCCGTAAGGAGGCCCTTCATACCGGTTATATATGCGTGCGGCCCCGGGCCGATGATCAAGGCCGTCGCGCATGTGGCAAAGAAACGCGGGCTCGAAGCTTACGGGTCGTTCGAAGAATATATAGCATGCGGCGTTGGCGCGTGCCTCGGCTGCGCCATAAAGACGAAGTCCGGATACAAGCTGGTCTGCAAGGACGGGCCGGTCTTCAACCTGAAAGAGATGATATGGTAAAGCCCGACCTGAAAGTCAGGATAGGCGCGCTCGAGCTGAAGAACCCCGTGACGATGGCGTCCGGCACGTTCGGCTCCAGCGGTGAGGAATACAAAGGCCTCATAGACCTCAACAAGCTGGGCGCAATAATCACTAAGTCTATAACCCTCAAAGCGAGAGAGGGCAATCCGCCCCCGCGCCTCGTCGAGACGCCTTCAGGCATGCTGAATTCCATAGGGATACAGAATGACGGCGTAGATTCTTTTATAAAAGATAAATTACCGTTCCTCGCAAAGCTAAGGACGGCTGTGATAGTGTCGATAGCGGGCCACTGCGTAGAGGATTACGCGCGGCTGGCCGCGAAGCTCGATAAAGTGAAGAGGGTCGACGCGATAGAGGTCAATATTTCCTGCCCTAACGTGGAGGGCGGCCTTGAATTCTCGAAAGAGCCCGGTTCAGCGGCCGTGGTGGTAGAGGCGGTAAGGAAGTCTACCGGAAAGCCGGTCATCACGAAGCTCTCGCCGAACGTAAAGGACATAAGCGAGATCGCGCTCGCGGCGCAGGAAGCAGGGACGGACGCGGTGTCGCTCGTCAACACCTTCACGGGAATGGCCATAGATATCGATTCACGGATGCCCGTCCTCGGGAATATAGTGGGCGGATTGAGCGGCCCGGCGATAAAGCCGGTAGCGCTGCGCATGGTATGGGAGACGTCGAAGAAGGTCAAGGTCCCGATCATAGGCATCGGCGGAATAATGGACTATAAGGACGCGCTCGAGTTCATCATCGCGGGGGCAAGCGCGGTGCAGGTCGGCACGGCGAATTTCGTGAACCCGTCGGCTGCGATAGAGATAATCGGCGGGATAGAAAAATATATGCGCGGAAAGAAGATCAGGAAAATAAAGGAACTGACCGGATGCCTGAAAACCTGAAGCCCGGGGAAAAGCTTATCGTTGCCCTCGACATGAAAACGCTGGACGAGGCCGCCTTGATGGTAAAGAAGCTGGGGGCAACTGTGCGGGTTTTCAAGGTTGGAATGGGCCTTTTCACGTCCTATGGCCCGGATGCCGTAAAGATGGTCCACGATAAGGGTGCGAAGGTATTCCTGGACCTGAAATTCCACGATATACCCAACACGGCAGCCCACGCGGTCAGGTCCGCGGCGAAGCTCGGAGTGTTCATGATGAACGTACACGCGATGGGCGGATCCGACATGATGGCATCAGCAGCCGCGGCGGCGCTTGAGGCCGCCGTCGATCCGGATAAAAAGCCGATATTGCTGGGCGTCACCGTATTGACCAGCATGGACCAGGCCTCGATAGGCGAAATAGGGGTCGACAGGCGGATAGAGGAAGAGGTGATCGCCCTCGCGAGGCTTGGGAAAGATTCCGGGCTCGACGGAGTCGTGGCATCGCCCAACGAAACGGCGCTGATAAGGCAGAACCTCGGCAAAGATTTCATCATAGTGACCCCCGGCATACGTCCTGCGGGCACGGAGAAAGGCGACCAGAAGAGGATAATGACCCCCGCGGATGCGGTCAAGGCAGGGGCGGATTATATAGTCGTCGGCAGGCCGATAATAGAGGCCAAAGACCCGGTCGAAGCCGCGAAAAAGATAATAAAGGAGATGGAGAGTTGAACCAAAAAGCCGTAATGGATATCTTCAGGAAGTGCAGCGCATTCCACAAGGGCCATTTTAAGCTCTCCAGCGGCCTGCACAGCGAATATTACATGCAGTGCGCCCTCGTGCTTGCGGATACGAAGATGTCCGCTAAATTATGCGGGGAATTGGCTAAGAAGTTTAAAAGCAGTAAAGCAAGCGTGGTTATAGGCCCCGCCATCGGCGGGATAACAGCTGCGTACGAAGTGGCCTGCGCGCTCGGAATAAAAGGCATATTCGCGGAGAGGGAAGAAGGAAAGATGGCATTGAGGCGCGGATTTGCGCTCTCGCCGGCCGACAGGGTCATAGTCATAGAGGACGTTACCACTACCGGAGGCTCGGCGAGGGAAGTCGCGGATCTCGTGAAAAGCCTCGGCGCGAAAGTCGTCGGGGTCGGAGCCATCATAGACAGGTCGGGAGGGAAGGCTAAATTCAGCGCGCCGTTCAAATCTCTAGCCAAATTGAAGATCGATACATTCCGTCCGGAAGAATGCCCGTTATGCAAGGCGGGAAAACCCATCGTAAAGCCGGGCAGCAGGAAATAAGGCCTACAGCTCTATCAGTTTTTTCTTCGGGAATACCATGCGTAAAAGCGGAGGGGTGACAAGGGTCGTAATGAGGACCATTATTACCATTGCGGAGAAGACGTCCTTCTGTATTATCGCGTGCCCGAGCCCGTAACCGGCAATTATCAAGCCGACCTCGCCCCTTGATATCATGCCGATGCCTACCCTGAAAGATTCCCTGTTGTTGAAACCGGTAGCCCGCGCGCCTGCCATGCATCCCGCCACCTTTGCGGCTATCGCAATGAGGACAATACCTACGACGAACGGCATATTCCCGCCAAGCTCGCGCGCATTCGCGCGCAAACCTATGTCTACGAGGAATACCGGCACGAAGAGCGGATACGCGAAGGTCTTTGCGGAGTCCAGTATCTTATCGAAATGCTTTGACCTCGTCATCATCACGCCGCAGATATACGAACCGGTTATAGCGGCGACCTTTCCGAAATATTCGGCGCCGATAGCGTAAAGAAAACATAATATGAGCGCCATAGCGAAGAGGGCGTGGGAAGAGGTGAGCTTTACCGCGTAATCGAGTATCCTGTCGAAGAACTTCGCGCCTATAAGTATCGCTGCGGCGAAAAATACGGATATCTGAAGCATAAGCAGGCCAATCGGGCATACGGCAGAATAGATGCCTCCGGATGCCTGCGGCGGGTTTATCGAGAACGCCACGACCAGCGACAAGACTATTATCCCCATCACGTCATCTATGACCGCCGCGCCCAATATCGTCGAGCCTTCTTTAGTCTTGAGCGCGCCTATTTCCATGAGGGTCTGGGCAGTGATAGAGACCGATGTCGCAGTCAGTATCGTGCCTATGAATATCGATTCCTTAAGGGGGAAGCCCGCGTACATCGAAAACCATGTGCCAATACCCATAGGGAGGATGACGCCGCCCGCAGCCGCCCAGAAAGCGTTCTTTCCCACGGCAATAATGCCCTTCAGGTCGGTTTCAAGCCCCGCGATGAACATAAGGAGGATGACGCCTATCTCCGCGATATCGTGGACCACCTCGCCGATCGCCGGCAGGGCCGCCTCATTCGCGCTAGGCAGGAACAGCGGCCAGCCCATCATATTGAGGATGCTCGGGCCGAGGATGAGCCCTGCGAGTATCTCGCCGAATATGGGCGGCTGCTTAATAGCGGCGCTCATGCTCCCGGCTATTTTGGCGGCAGCTATTATGATGCCGAGGGCTAAAAGCAGCTGGAGGATATGGTTCATCGTACCATCTCCGCATCGTCTACAAGGATGCTGACATTATTTTTCAGCACTTCCAGTATACCCGCGCTCCTGCAATCGAATGTCGTATCCCCGGCGGCGCCGCGCTTAATTGTTATCTTCCCCGGGCCGAGGATCGCGATCAACGGGGCATGGTCGACAAGGACGCCGAAATACCCGGACTTTCCGGGCGCTATCAGCGACGACGCCTCGCCGTCAAAAAGGGCTCTCTCCGGCGTAGCTATGCTTATTTTAAAAACCTTATCGGACATCTGTCTGTTCGCTGTCGCTCTTCAGTTGGGCGGCCTTCTCGATCGCCTCTTCGATGGTGCCTACCATGAAGAACGCCTGTTCGGGAAGGTCGTCGAGTTTGCCCTCTATTATCATCTTGAAGCCCCTGATCGTGTCCTCGAGCTTCACGTATTTCCCCTTGATGCCGGTAAACGCTTCCGCGACGAAGAACGGCTGCGAGAAGAATTTCTGTATCTTCCTCGCGCGGGCGACCAGCTGCTTATCTTCCTCGGAAAGCTCATCGATACCGAGGATCGCTATGATATCCTGCAGGTCCTTGTACCTCTGCAGGATCTTCTGCACGTTCCTCGCCGTATTATAGTGGTCCTCGCCGAGTATCCTCGGGTCGAGTATCCTCGACGTGGAGTCGAGAGGGTCGACGGCCGGATATATGCCGAGGTCCGATATCTTTCGCGAGAGGACCGTCGTGGAATCGAGATGGGAGAACGTCGTGGCCGGAGCGGGATCCGTAAGGTCGTCCGCCGGGACATATATGGCCTGGACCGACGTTATCGAGCCGCGTTTCGTGGATGTGATCCTCTCCTGCAGTTCGGCCATCTCCGTGCCCAGGTTCGGCTGGTAACCTACGGCGGATGGCATGCGCCCGAGGAGCGTGGATACCTCAGAACCGGCCTGCACGAACCTGAATATATTGTCGATGAAGAGGAGCACGTTCATGCCTTCCTCGTCGCGGAAATACTCGGCCATCGTAAGCGCGGAAAGCCCGACGCGCAGCCTTGCCCCCGGCGGCTCGTTCATCTGCCCGAATACGAGCGCGGTCTTTTTCACGACGCCCGATTCATTAAGATCGAGCCATAGGTCGTTGCCTTCTCTCGTGCGTTCCCCGACGCCCCCGAAGACCGATATGCCGCCGTGTTCGGTCGCTATATTGCGAATGAGCTCCATGACGATGACCGTTTTTCCGACACCGGCTCCGCCGAAGAGGCCTATCTTGCCGCCTTTCGGGTACGGCGCGAGGAGGTCTATGACCTTCAACCCCGTCTCGAGCATCGAAGATACGGTAAGCTGCTCTTCGAAGGAGGGAGGGTCGCGGTGTATCGAATACCTCTTATCGGGACTGGCGAGCGCGCCCTTATTGTCTATCGGGGTGCCGAGAAGGTTAAATATCCTGCCCAAGGTCTGCTGTCCTACGGGGACCGTTATCGGTGAGCCCGTGTCCAGCGCCTTCATCCCGCGCACGAGCCCGTCCGTCGAGGCGAGCGATATGCACCTGACGGTATTATTGCCGATATGCTGGGCTACCTCAAGCGTGAGGTCTATACCCCTGTCCTTGTCCTCGATCTTTACGGCGTTCAATATCCTCGGCAATTCATGCTCGGGGAACCTGATATCCACGCTTGGGCCTATTACCTGAAGTATCTCTCCATATGCCATTGAAATTTCCCCTATTTAAGTGCTTCCGCGGAAGTCGCAACTTCAAGGACTTGGTTGGTTATCGATGCCTGGCGCGCCTTGTTCCTCATCAATGTCAGGCTGTCTATCAGCTCTACCGCGTTATCTGTCGCGGACTGCATGGCTATCGTCCTGGAAGAATGCTCCGTAGTGAACGCGTCCAGGAGTATGAG
>Ga0172381_10003042_pt1 | contig 18054 bp, 8 predicted proteins | sample Leawel6488metaG_FD_119754 | JGI IMG/M metagenome (GOLD analysis project Ga0172381, IMG submission 119754) | Leachate microbial communities from a municipal landfill in Southern Ontario, Canada - Leachate well 64-88 metaG | ecosystem: Engineered > Solid waste > Landfill > Unclassified | place... | reverse complement strand
TTCAAGAGAAGTTGTCCATTAGTATTATAAAGAGAATAGGAGTTTATCATTTCTCCTTTTGAGGTTATATATACTTCGTCTTTAGTTGGGTTGGGATAAAGAAAGAGTTGATCATTGGATAAATTACTAATATTACTTATTAAGTTTAATGTATCTGGAATTGAATCCGGAACATAAAAATAAACCTCTCCTTCGTACGGTTGATTAAATGTTGGGTCGGAGTATATTGCTATAAATGCTCTACTGTTTCCAGCTGAACCTTGTCCTATGGTAAATGGTCCTAAGTTAATCTCATTATCAACACATCCAAACAAAGCAGCCTCACCATTATTACTCATAGTTAATCCTCCTGCAACCATTCTTTGATTTTGACTATTTATTGGAAAATTTAAAACCTCAATCAATCCTCCATCTTCTCTCCATCGAATTAAAGCAAGCCCTGAACCATTGTATCCATTATTTGATGCATGAATAACAGTATCAAATCCAATTATTGTATTCCTATAAATTACTTGAGTAAACACTTGATTATTTCTTACAACAAAAGGTATTGTTCCAAAACCATAAGCAATATGTGTTATTGTCCCTCCATTAAGCGTTCCTCCTCCTTGTGAATAAGCAATTCCATGAGAGATATAATCCCCATTATTTTTATTGTATCTTATAAAAGATATATTTTCAGCATGAGATCTGTATGTTATTGTATCATGAAATATGATATATGAATTAGTATCCACTCCTCCTGCATACATCTCAGCAATAACATAAACAGAGTTATTGTCTTCATTTATTGCTAAATTATGAAATTGGCTCCCAAATCCTAATACATAACCATGATTTTCATTTCCTACAAATTGAGTATAACCATGAAGTTGATTTGTCCATAAAACATTACCAAAGGTATCATATTTGATAATAAATCCTACATTCCCTGCTCCAGGTTCTATTTCTATTGAATGAAATCTATTATTTGTATCAATATATATTTTTCTATAATAGGTTGTGTCACCTACATAAGGATAACCATTTCTTTCGTGGTATATATGCCCACAAACATATATATTGCCTATACTATCTGATGCAATACCCGTAATAGATGGAGGAAGAGACTCAAGTTGTGTATATTCTCCTATTTCAGTTGTATCCATCATTAAATCTCTTGACCATATTAACTCATTAAAGTTTGGAGAGAACTTAAATATCTTTGAGTTATTTCGATATTTCATTCCAAAGTCAATAGTCCTCTGCCCATCTATGATTAAGCGGAAGGATTCACTCGTATACCATTCTGTTGTATCGTTTGGTGGATATAATTTATTTAATTGAGAACAGATATAAATATTGCCACTATTATCTATATGAAATGGGGAAACTACTCCATTTTGAGTAAAAAGCTCTGACCCTGGAAATTCTTGTCTTCCAAGGCTATCAAGATAAGTTAATTGTAAGAAGTGCTGATTTATTAGATTCCCATTTAAATCAAATGTAATAAATGCATTGCCTATGCTGGAAACACTATCTCCTCCTCCATAAAAAGGGAAAGGATAATTAGGATTAGGATCATAAAATCCTGGTGCTATTAATGTATCAAGATACCATAAGTCTCTTTCTGAAGAGGCTAAACTCATAACTGTAGCAACAACTAAAGACGTATCACCAACTAATTTCATCCAATTTGGATAATAAGAATTTGCACTTGAATTCTTTATTGACTTTTTCCAAACTATATTTCCATTTGGGTCTAATTTCATAACTAAGATAGATGTGGTTGCTCCTCCAAATGCTAATCCTAAAAGATCAGTATCATTTAATGAGGCTCCTTGTCCATAGACTCCTAAAATATATGAATTACCTTGTGAATCAAATTCTGTATGATATATTCTATTTGTTGTTGAAGTAGGTGTTGAAAAAACCGCTTCTGCTCCCATATAGCTCTTTGCCCAATACCATCCTCCCTGTGAATAAGAAAATGAAAATGAGGTAAGCAATAGAACTAAAAAGAATATTGTTTTTTTCATAAACTATAAATTTTTTGTGTATATTTATATAACAAGATTTTCCTCGAAAAAGTAACCAAAAAAAGACAGAAATCCTTAATATTAATATTTTTGTCAAAGATAATAAATCTATACAAAAAAACAACCCTTACATAGTTAAAAATATACGCCGACTTTTTTTAAATATACGCCGAATAAATAAAAATAAGTCCCGTATATTTTTGAATTAGGGTATAAAAATAGGAGGCTGTCTTGAATACAATGTTTTAATATAGCTTCGACGGAAAGTCGCTTTGCAAAATAAAGAAATCCCGCACAACAAAAAAATATCAAGTATAGTTGAATTTAACTTTAATATATTTCAAAATAGATTAAGGAAAAATTCTTTTTTATTAAGTATAAATTTTGAGCAAGCTTTTTTGTAAGAATCAGGATTTAAATATTTACCCAGAAGGGGAGAACGGGTTGTAAACAAAAAAAGAGGCTGTCTTGGTGATGAGACAGCCTCTATGGGTATTTTATAGGTTTTGTATTATAGACCTAATTTCTTTTTCATTTCTTTTGATAAAGCATTTTTGTTTATCATAAAGTCTATGGTTTTGTATTTAACAAAGGCTTCTGAGGCAAAGAAATATCCATCGTATTTACTTTCTGTTCCCCATGAGTTTTTAACTTTGTAGAATTTGTTACCATTTTGGTCTTTCGCTATTCCAACAATTTGCATTCCGTGGTCATCGGTTGTGTTGTAGTTGTCGAAGGCTGTTTGACGCATTTCTTGTGTTATATTCTTTTCTTTTGCTGTTCCGTCAAATGCATAATTTGCTTTTGCTTTTTCTGCAGCGGTTAGTTTTTCCCATTTGTCGCGTTCTGTTCCTGAAAGGTCTGATTTGTCTTCATCTGGAATAATTGCTACTGCGTTTTTCCAAGAGAATCCTTTTTCACTTACGTCAGAACCCCAACCAATTGTGTATCCGTTTTCAATTGCATTATCTATAATTTGAATCATTTCATCAATTGGAACGTTGTAGATTGATCCTAACATCCAATTGTCTGGTATTTCAATAATGAATTTTGAATAGAAAGGGTGATGTGTGAAAGATCCTATTTCAACATAATCATCTAAATTTAATCCTAAGCTTTGTGCAAATGATTTAGGAGTGTATGTTGCTCCATTATAGTTAAAGTTTTCTGGCATTTTTCCAAAGTATGCATCTAAAATTGCATTGAATGCTGTTTTCCATGCTGGAGAAAGATTTTTTTGTGAAATTAATGATTTGCAGAAAGCTTCCAACACTTTGTCTATTTCTCCGTGATTGTGTTTTGTTTCCCCATAGTTTAGCCCTGGATATGCTTCTTCGGTAACTATACCATATTTCTTAATCATTTCTGTTATGTCGTGGAAACCGCCACCTGCTGCAAAAGTTATACCACCATGAAAGCGAATATATCTTTCAGCTTTTTCCATATAAGCATTACGTACTATCCACATTTCGGAAAGGTCGTATGCTCCTTTGCCGTTCTTAAGTATTTCTGACTCCAATAGTGCTATTCCTGAAAAGCTCCAACAAGTTCCTGAGCGTGATTGGTCTCTGGCTGGTGTTGAAGGGTTTTCTTTTATAATTGTGAAATTATAGCCCTTTTCCTCTGTTTTTGTTTCTTGAGCAAATGCTGTTGTTCCAATGAACAAAGCAATTAATGCTATGCTTATAAATTTTCTCATATTTAATTTATTTTTTAATTTGCTAACATAACTGGCATAACCAGCATAAGTATTGATTCAATTGTTTCTTCTGAGCTTTCATCAAATGGATAAAGAATGCCAGCTCTGTTTGGTTGAGACATTTCAAAAAGAACATTTTCAGTTTCAATATTATTAAGCATTTCCAATAAATACTTAGCGTTGAAACCGATTTCTAAATCATCTCCTGTGTAATTACAAGAAAGCTTTTCTTTTGCTGCATTTGAAAAATCTATATCTTCGGCAGAAATAATTAATTCATTTCCTCCTAATTTTAAACGTACTTGTTGGGTTGATTGGTTAGCAAACAATGAAACACGTTTTACTGAATTTAAGAAACCAACTCTTTCAATTATTAGTTTATTAGGATTCTCTTTGGGTATTGCAGCTTCATAGTTTGGATATTTCCCTTCAATCAAACGACAAACAACAGAATAGTTTTCAAAAGTAAAAGACACATTCTTAATATTGTATTCCATAAGAATATCTGAATCTTCTTTGTAGGATAAAAGAATGTTTTTAATTAGGTTAAGAGGTTTTTTAGGTAAAATGAAACTTGTTGGCACGTCATTTGAGAAATCGGATCTTCTATATCTAACTAATTTGTGTGCATCTGTACCAACAAAAGTTATGTTGTTTTCTGATTGTTCGCAGTATATGCCTGTCATTTGAGGTCTTGTTTCTTCAATCCCTGCTGCAAAAATTGTTTTAGAGATTGCATTAACAAGTAATGATGAAGGAATTGTTATTTGAGATGCGTCTTCTATTGATGAAACTCTTGGGAACTCATCAGCTGAAAGACCTGTAAGTTTGTATTTACCTTCACCTGATGTAATTTCAATTGCGTATGTTTCTTCATCAACAACAAAGCTTAGAGGAACATTTGAAAATGATTTAATGATATCTGAAAAAATCTTAGCTGGCACAGCAATTTGTTGTAAGCCTTCTGCCTCAGCATCCGAAAGCTCTAACTTAACAGTAACTGTTGTCTCTAAATCGGATGCAGTTATTGATAATGTTTTTTGGTTTAATTGGAAAAGAAAGTTTTCCAAAATAGGAACAGCGTTATTGGATGTAACTACGCTATAAATTGATTGTAAGGAACGTGATAATGTTCCTCCATGAACTATAAATTTCATATCGTTATCTATTTTTTAATTATCAAGTAGCAAAAATAAAACCTTTTATCTTATAAACCAAAGAGTAAGAGGATTATTTATTAACAATTTACTATTAAATAATCATTTCTCTTTTTATTTATCCTAACTAATGCTTTTGGGAGAAATAATAGGAGGCTGGTTTTAGAAGATTATCGAATGCAAAGTATTGAAGGACCAAAGTATCCTTTGATCCGTTCATAATCCCATACATTCTATTTATATCAAATATTTCATAGAAATTATCTTTATCATTTTCGCTAACCCATGTTCCTTCGTTAAGTTTCATATAAGTTTTCAAGCTTTTTGTTTCCCCTTTTTTATTCTTAACAGTAAAAATAAAACTTGGTGACTTTGAGAATATTGTATCTCGTTGAACTTGAGGGATGTTTCTCTCAATTCTTTCAAAGTTGAGATCTGTGAAGCTTGAAATTAGGGCAGTAACCTTTAGGGTGTCAAAACTTGTGAGTTTTTGGTTGTTTTTTAAAAGTTTGAAATGAAAAGTGTTTCCCTCACTATATATTTCAAAACTTTCAGATTCTAATTGCGGAATCTCAACCTTAATTGATGCAATGTTGCTAGGATGATATTTGAAAATTGTATGTGTTTTCCAATCATCAGCCTGAGTGTCGAAACGGGTTGAAAGGTAACCTCTAAAATTTGGAATATGAACAACACATGGATTGTCGGTACCTTTAACTAACATATAAGTTCCCATATTGTCCATAGTTTGATTTCCAACATATATTGTTTTTTCCAATTTTTCTTTCTTAAAAAGTTTGATGAAACCTAAATTTATAAAGTAGCTTTCAGTGTATACATCCACTCTTGTATGTCTTGCAGAAAGTTGTTTTATAATATTAGAATGAGCAGATTTTGCAACTGGTTCCCTAACCCTCATATCCCTAAGAGTTTCTAAAAGGGTTTTAATCATTTGAGGAGCAGCTTGGAAATCGTTGTTAACAATCCATGTACTATCGTTTGTTTTCTTCAATTCACTTTTTAACCCATCTCTATCTTCTAAAATAATCCGAACAACCTTTTTTGTGTCTTGAATATGAAAGTTTTGATCTATTGTTGTCGATTTTTGTGAAGTTAAGACAATTGCGATTATTGCTATAAGAACTATGATTGCTCCAACTATAATTAAGTTCTTTTGACCTCGGCTAATTTTTTTCATAACTTAAAATTAATTTTTTTTCTCTTTCTTTGGTTTTTCTTTTTTAGACAAAAATTTGATTCCTTTTTGAAAAACAAATAGCCTTTTTCTTAGTATTGATATGATAAATCCAAAAATTATTACAATAATTATTGGAATACCAATGTTAATTGTTTGCCAAAATGTTTTTTCTTTTTCAGACTTTACAATATCTAATTTCCTCATCATCACCTCTCTTGATCGAAGAGGAATCATATCCTGATCTCCACAAAGATAGTTTACACAATTTATCAAGAATTCTTTATTACCAAACATTTCACTTGTATATTTGTCGTATCCGAGTGGTAGAGGTTGATTGTTGGTAAAATCATTTCTTATTATATCTCCGTCAGCAACAACAATCATTGAGTTATTGGAGTCGCATTCTTCCTTAAATGCAATCATTTCATTGGATTCCATTTCGGGAGTTAATCTATGTCTAAATGCTGATAGGAATTTTCCTTCCAAAAGCATTGCAACTGGTAGATTTGATAAATTGAAAAGTCTCGCATCCTGTCTTTGTTTAAGAATCTCTAATGATACAATTGCAGGGGTATTCATTATCCTAGTATTGTTTGAGGAGTATAAAAGTGGGGTTTTTGTAATATTGTTTTGAATTGTATCTATACTGCTAACAAATTGGAATTTAACAGGATTGATTTTTGCTGTTATGATATGATTTGAATTTGGACTAATTATTGGAAAGAAATTCCAAGGATAAAAGGTGAATTGAGGAGTATTATCTCCATAAACTCCTGTTATTATTGGAACTTTAGAACATTGCATATCCATAACAAGATTTGTGTTTATCCTTACCCCATATCTAAACAATGGGTCTTCAACACCAGTAAAATTTGTTATTGCATATGTTTCCCCTTTGCTTTGAACACTATCCATAGAACAAAGTAGAGGATCTACTAACCATAGTATTTTCCCACCATGCATTATGAATTGATCCAATATATATAGGTCCTTATAAGAAAAAATTGATATTGGCTTTGCAATAATTAGTGTTTTGTATAGATTTCTAAACTTTACTTCATTGGGTTTTAAAGAGTCGTAAGTTCTTTCAGTAATTGCATTTAATCTTTCATTAATTGTTACAGTATCAACAGCATAAAATTCATTCAACCCATTAACAAAATCCCAAATATATGGTAAATCCCATTCTCCATGACCTCTAATTATTGCTATTTTATTTTTAAACGTTGTTGTTAAACTTCTTAATGCTGAATAGATATTATATTCTAAATTTTGAACAGAACTATTCAATATTTCTTGTTCTCCTGTACCCTTATTACTAATTAGAGATATAATCTTTGTCTCTCCTCTATAAGTGATTTCTAAATAAGGAAACATATATTGACGTACTTGCCCATCCTTTTGTTGAGTAGTTTTAAGAATTGGTTGAAATCCTTTCTCAAACAATCTTTGATAAAATTCTGCTTGTTCTTTTTTATCTTTAAAATCATTTGGGTTACGAAACTCAAACTCAATATTTTTGTTGTAGGAGCGAAATTGATTAATCATTTCTTTGGTCTCATTTCTTAACCTTTTGTAGTCAGCAGGTATATCTCCTTCCAAATAGCAACGAATGAAAACAATATCATCAACTCCTTTCAAGAGTTTTTTTGATGAATCAGAAAGGGTATAACGTTTTTCACTTGTCAGGTCAATTCTTGTGAAGAAATAGAAGCCAACAACATTCAAGAAAATTATTATAACTAAGCCAACAACAAGTTGGAGTATATGTGAACGCTTTACGTCTGATTTAGCATCTGCTTTAGCAAATATTTTTGTTAAAAAATTATATTTCTTCATATTCCTATTTCCTTATTTCTTCCAATTTCTACTTTCCAAGCTAATCTTAGTTAGAAGCATAAAAAATGCCATTGCACTAAGATAATAAATGACATCTCTCGAATCAATTACTCCTCTACTTATTGAAACATAATGATAGTTAATGCCGATTGACTTAATAATTAGGTCAGCATTTGAAAAAATTCCCATGCTTGTGATTGCATCAAACCCTATGTATGAAAATGCTGAAAGCAGTACCGCAACTATGAAAGCTATTATTTGATTATTGGTTATTGAGGATGCAAAAATTCCAATTGAAACGAAAACACCTCCCAGAAATATTAGACCAATATAAGATCCAATAATACCCCCAAGGTCAAGATTGCCTTTTGGAGAACCAAGTTGATATACTGCAATTATATATACTAAGGTTGGAAGAATTGTGAAAACTACCAAACAAAGCCCTGCTAAGAATTTTGCAGCTATTATTGAAATATCACTTAAAGGTTTTGTAAGCAAAAGCTCAATAGTCCCATTTTTTCTTTCTTCTGCAAACATTTTCATTGTAATTGCAGGTATAATAAAAAGAAATACCCATGGAGCAATAATAAACAATCCATCAATGCCAGCATATCCAAATGTCAAAACATTAAACTCCATTGGCAAAACCCAAAGGAATAGACCCATCACAACAAGGAAAACAATAATAGTTATGTAGCCAATGAGCGATGAAAGAAAACTATTTAACTCTTTTAAAAACAATATGTACATTATATTTTCTTTTGTATTTTTATTAATTTCTAACTTGCAAACTTACAAATATTATTTGAAATAATAGCTATTTCCTTGTCCCTTAAAATGTATAAAGTCCTTTATAATAAATATAATCCTTGAATTCTAATTATGAAATTAAGAGTTAGAAAATTTAATTTAAGAATTAGGAATTTTTTATGCAGATTAATTTCTATAGAATTAGCCTTAGCTTAAAACCTCCTTGGGTCATTGAGTTAGGATATGCGTTTGATACATATGGAGTATTTATTGTCATTTCAAAGAAAGCAGTCAGCATAATTTTTTCAGATATAGTATACTCACCTTGAATATTTATGTTGAGTACATCAGAACCTGAGGACATTAGATTAACTTTTTGGTCAATTTTTCTTAGTATTGTTGTGTTCTTATTCCACGTTAATGTAGCTTTTAAATCAATATCGCTCTTCAATTCTCTTGAGCTTTCTCCAGAACGAATGTTAATAGTAACATCTTTAAATCTATATCCTCCACCAATAACGTATGAAAGTCTACTCATTTCTGTTAATTGGTTATTAGAAAAACTTAGTGATAGATTTCTATCTTTTCGTATTTCGAAATTAGCTTGCATGCTATTCTTAAGGTTCATATCAACCTTTATGAGAGGACTAAAGGATTCATTGATAGTTATATTATCAATAACATCCTTTGGTAAATAGTTATTATTTAATTCATTTCTAATCCACTCTGTTCCATAATCATATTTTGGGTTATTAGCGGGTACTCTAATGTCTGAAGTAAAAGAGCCAACATTATAGGTTGAAGTGTAGCCGTTTGAAAGAGTAATGGAGTTAACCCATTTCTTAAAAAAATCTAATTTAGACAATCCATTATAGTCAATTGTCCAATTAGGAAGGGGTATTTTATTGAAAGGATTTAGAGATCTCTTGTTTGGATCTGTTTTTGTGTAGGCAGCAAGGAAAGCAGGAATTAAGACCTGTTGAGATGTCGCTCCATAGCCATCGGGATAATATTTACCATTATTTGTATCTAAGGTCATCACCCCAGATGAGTTTGGGTTATTTTGCGAAAGTCTTGAAGCAATAATATCCCTATATTCTAAAAAATCTTGGTAAACTGAGCTGGTATTATCTTCACCAATTGGAGAGAAAAGAGTCGATATTGTTATAATTGATGTACTGAAATTCCCTGTTTTTGTCGGAGATAGAGGTCCAACCACTCTATTATACACCCCATCATATTTATAATATGCAACATAGTTTTCTGATTCTGTCCTATTAAATTTTACATTTATTTTAAAATCTTTGAGTGGCTCAATTGTAATTTGTCCATTCATTGTGATATTCCTTTTGGTTTGGAATGCATTATTTTGAAGGGAATCTGTAGATAGCCAACCCCTTTCAATAGCCCTATCCATAATATTTGCTTGAGATCCAAAAACAAATCCGAAGCCCGGAGCCCATCCATTATTTGGAGACATTCCAATTATTTTTGAAACCGGCATAAAACCGGGTATATAAGTACCATTGCTTTCAGAATAGTTTAAACTTGCTTGTTTAACACTGGTAAGCAATCTTATAGAATAGTTCCCTACCTTTTTGAATATTTTAACTGCAAGGGATTCTACTGAATCTTGTTTTAGGTTTGAATCTTTTGTGGAACCTGTGTTTTTATTTTCGGAGTTTTTCTCATTTTCTCTTCTTGGTGGAGTAGTGTTAGCTTTTTTTGGTTGAGGAGTTTTCCTGTCTGACAAAGCTCTCTTAATAAATGGAATTTTATTGTAGATTGAGCTAAAGCTTAAATTAGTATTAATTGAATAACGTGAAGTGTTTTCTATTGTGTTTCCCAATCTTTCTAAGGCTTGAGTTGAACCGGTAAAAATATATTCTCCATTATAAATAGTACTTACCCTTATCCATTCCAAGTAAGGAATTTTATTAATAGGTACGTTGAAGTTAATATCAGTTTTTTGTCTATATTGTTGAGCTCTTCCAAGATCAAAAACAGAAGCCCAAACAGAGTCTTTCTTTTCTCTTGTGTCAATTTTCCCACGAGGTTCATCAATTCGTGCATTCATTGATGCGTTATAAGTAAGCTTTAAGTTTTGAGTTATATCGTAGCCAAAAGTATATACCCTATTCCAATAGAATTGTTTGAAATAATATGGTTCCATAATAATAATACCCTGACTTTTTGGACGGATTAGGGTTTCTTCAAAATCTCTAACGGCTTCAGTTCTAATTGTTATGTTTCTTGGCTTATAGTTGAATGTTAAGTCTTTAAGAATTGCAAAGGCTCTAGGTTGAAAAAGTTTGACCTTATTGAATGGTCTTATTGGTTTTGGCTTGAAATTATAGTTGTAATTAATTCCCCCTCTATGTTGCGTTTTAGAATTATATGCTATATCCACATCTCTACGATATATGTTAGAATATGAATAGGATGCATCAAAATTTTCTATTCCTAATAAATATTGTTTTGAATCCACAGTAGGCATTTTTTCCTTACGAACATTCATAAAATTGAGGTTCGTACGAGCGGTGAAATCTTGAACCATATTCCTTATTGAATCTTTTTCCTTCTCGGTTTTGTAGGTCAATAGATCGTTTTTCAATAATACGTCTGGATCTAAGGGGTTGTATCTTGGATTACTAACTTGTTGAGAATAGTCAAAATGCATTGGAAGTTTTACCCCTGTTTCTTTTTTGAAAAATTTTCCTAATTCAAGATTTGTTGAAATGTCAAAAGCTCCTACGTTATCTTGTGATATTTCAGAAATAGATTGTTCTAAGCTACCAAAACCTGCTGAACGATAAGAACCAGAAAGAGATAAGTCACCTAAATCTGCTAAGTTTGTCCTTGCAAATCCAGTTGCAGCCCAACCTGATGATTTGTTGAAATCGGTTAATCGTAATTCATTTATCCATACTTCAATGCTTTTTGGCATCATATCATCATTGTCATTTATATGTATTTTTTTGGGATTTCTAACTCCAATCATCATAACTTTAACATTGCTTATGCTTGGAGATCCAAGAACGGTTATCTTTCTTCCATCAACAATTTCATAATAAGGAAGAAGTGAAGTTGTTGAATTGTCTCCCGAACGAACTTTGGCATTTCTATTTTCTTTAACCTTTACTATTTTTTCTAAATCAATTTCAACATTATTTGACTCAGGCCAAATTGCTTCGCTGTTTGATGCTCCAGTATACCAAGGAGTAAAGTTTAAAGGGAGTTCATATTCATAGTAATTATTAGTGAAATCTGATCCTAAACGAACGAACAAACTAACTTCTCCATTCCTATAACTATCCTTCTCCAACATTTTTTCGGCATGAACAAACATTTTGAGCTTTTTATATTGACGCATATCTAATTCTGCAGTTTTGTAAATAGCTCTTGCATCCCCATCGGAAAGGTCAGTAACTTTCATGCTTAGAGATTGTTCATTCATTTGCTGAAAACTTGTAGAATTATATCTTTTTTCCCTATCAATTCCTGGGGGTAGAACATAAGGGACAGGTGTTTTTTTACCGTTTTCTTCAATATTTACAGAGGCAACAGTAAATGTTGTGCTTTCGGTTTGAGTGCCTGAAGGATAGTGCCCTGGCGATAGAAGATTATCAGAATATTTTCTCCAATCTCCACTAACAAGTTCAAAGGTTGCAAAACGAAGTATGAGAGGCTTTTTAAAATCTTTTAAAAACATTCTAATAAAACGAATGGATTGAAACCCTTGCATTGATCCAACTGTTTTTTGAGGATTACGAATTGGGATTTTGAATTGATACCATTTACATTCAGTATATTCTCCATTTGGGAGTGCAATGTTAGTGGCGTTTTGAATATCTGTAATGTAGTTTTGACCAACAACCAAATTATTTGGATCAAGATCTATTGAATATTCATAATAGTTTTCAGATTCGCTAAGTGTATTATCTTGATTAATGTCTTCAACGTTTGGAAGTGAAGTTTGTTGAGTGGAATACAATTCTGTTGAATTATCTGTTATTGCGGAATTGCCTTCTGCATTATTAAAATATTTATAACGATCTGTTATCTTAATATTATTATTATCGTAATACGTGCTTCTAAAATATCGGAAGTCATCAGCAGAGGGATCTGATATTAATTTTGTAAAAGCATCATTATCCAATTGCTGTTGTGCAATTTGTATGAACCTATTAAAAAAAGTTGACTCATTTGTTGAGGAAAGCCCATCGTAGCCTATATCTTGATATTGCCTTGAAGTTGGGTTGTTGTCAAAAGCATTAACTATAGCTTGTTGCTTTGGAACAAGCCCCCAAATTGTAGTGTCAACATCAATAGAAGTTGATGTTGTTGGTAATCCGTTTTCGAAACTTTTTCTTCCATCTTTCAAAATATCTTCTGAAATATCTCCAATATTGAAATATAGTTTACCCCCTTCAGGACTCTCTTCTCCTATAAAAGGGTCCATTAACCAAAATTCAATATATTCAATATTTGCTGACTCAAAATCAGTTGCTTCAAGTTTCCTCATAATTCCGCCCCAACGCGTTTCTGGGTTTACTAACGAGCCGTCAGGATTTAAACCATATGAATATATGCTAGTTGTGTCATAGTTGTAGGGTCCTCTTTCATTAGGATAAAAAGCTAAGTTGAATTCTCTAATGTTAGTTGGCTGACCTGATGCAATTTCTTTATTTGGATGAACCTCCCTTTCTAAAATCTGTCGAGCATAGGGTTTAGAGCGATCTTCTTTATTTATGTTTGAGGGAGCTGTTGATCCATAAAAAATATCATCAATACTGTACCAAGCAATTTTTGCTCTATTAAATCCATATTCCAAACCTGATGAAGGAATTGTTTCAGGGAAAAGAGGATTTGAAGAAGAATAATCTTGAGGTGTACTAGCTAAATGCCATGCACCAATTGCTCTTAAATCGATTGAGGTTTTAGCAGCTTCAAAGTCGTCAATATATGCAGTTCCAGAATTTCCTATCACGGATGGGTTTCCTGGAATGAATTGTGCAAACTCACCAGTTAGAGAAAGAGTAGAAGCCGCGTTTGTTGAGTAGAAAGGAAGTAAATCTATAAGTTTTGTAATAAAATTTACTTCTTTTTTGTAATTGAAATCAAATCCCCAAAGGGTGTTACTCATTGGCTCTTCTCCATAATTCACTTTTGAAGTGATAGGACTTTCATGAAGGTTTAAAAGAGTTGCTCCGAGGTTAAAATCTTTATTTAGTTCATAACTTGCTCTTAGTCCCATCATTCTTTTTGTTGTCATGCTAAATAATTCATGACTTTCAGTAGAAACAGTTATTGGAGTCCCTGAACTTAAATATCCTTGATTAATAATTTTAACCCTTCCCATTGCATAGTCAACAGTGTAGTCAACACCCTCCACTAATGCAATTCCTCCTGCCATAACCTTCACTGAACCTTGTGGAATATTCATTCCGTTTAAAGATATTTCGGAGCCAGATTCAGATTTATACCTTCCTTCTAAATAATACTTATTTTTATCAGGGTATTGTTGAGCTTGAGAAATAGTTAGGGTATAAAGTGAGTCAAAGCAATATTTATTTGCAATATCGTCGTCATTCAGAATTGAGCGAAGATCCTTCCCAAATGGCTCAACAAATGGGAAGATTACAATACCCCTATCAGCAACAATTGTCCCCCCATTAATTATAGCATTATCAATAAAATCAAATACTCCATCAGAGTATGCATTTTGTTGGTTATCCATCCTGTCTAAGCCAAATATTTGAAGAAGTGGGACTCCCTTTTTGTTCCCCTCACTAAAATACCCTGTTGGAATTCCTTGGTCATCTCCTTGATAAAGAATGTTTAATCTGAAATCTTCTCTTTGAATTTGGTATGCTTGCAGTGAATAGATATTCTTCATCATTAGTTTCCACATTGGATTTCTAACGTTTAATGTTGAGCTTTTTAATAGTTTAACTACTAATGAGTTTGGATCATTTATTCCTTCGTCTGAAAATTCTCCAACCTGATATATGGTTGTATCCCCAATTATTTGATAGCGAAATGCAACAGCTAAAACTTGATCGTTACTTAATGGTTGATTTAATGATATAAAACCAAGCCTTGAGTTAAATGAATATTCAGATGAACTTAGTTTTCTTGCACTTTCAATTTTCTCGTAGTTTTGTCCTGAAACAAAACCCATAGATTGCAAATAAGAACTTACATTATTAATATTTCTAATGTTATCTATATTAACAACAGATAATAAATCGTTTGATTTTTTCCAGTCTGGGTAATATAGCCCCATTGGGTTTTCAATATATGGGTTTTGTCCAAAAGGTTTCTTTTCTCCCAAATCGGCATAAGCAATAATATTACGATTTTCATTTATGGCTGCCCCTACATTTGTTCTCCAAACTTCAATTTTAATAATGTTGACATTTGAATTAATTAAGGGAAGAGACGCCATTGCATTATTGAAGTTTTCGTAGAAATATTGTGAAATAAAAAAATGTTTATTTACTTCATACTCATCGGCCTTAAATTTAAACTCCCTCGTTTGAGCCCCTCCTTCAACCGTCACACTATTTGATTGTGATTTTTGTTCTGAAAAAACGGCGTCTAAGAAAAGTTTTCCGAATTTCAGTTTGGTTTTAACCCCAAACAAAGTTTGGGAGCCTTGAATTAAGGATGTTGGTAATGGGAAGTTAATATGACCAGCTTCAATAGCTTGAATAATATTATCCTCCTTTCCCTCATACTTTAATTTTAACTCATTTTCAAAAGAAAAAGTGGCTCCAGTGTTGTAATTAAGTCCAAAGGAAATTGCCTCTCCAATTTTTGCAGTAACATTTAATTGAATATTTTCTTCAAAGTCGAATCTTGTTACGCTTCTCTGGTTTTCTTGAATTGAAAGATCTTCTCTATTATTGTTAACAATAGCAAATTTTAATTCAGCACTTCCCGCTGGTCTTATATCAATAGTTTGTCCTCCAAAAATTGTTTCAAACAATTCTGAATTTACTCTTAATTGAGGGATAAGATTGTCTAGGACTCCTTCATTTGATGCTGTCATTTTAGATGATGAAGAACGATTTTTCCAGTAATCGTTTATCATCTGGTCCATATCGTAATTCTGATATTCAGCAAAAGATAAGACTCTTCTTTCAATAACTAAATTGCCTATTCTCTTTATAAGAATATATTCATTGTTTTTTGCATCGAATTCAATTGAAGTTATTATGTTGGAAGGATTGCTAAGATGAAGTGGACTGTTCCCTTCAATGCCATAGCGAGTACTATCGGGGTTTGAAGAATTATAAGGTAGCACATTTGAGTAACCTCTTGTTGGGAAAAAGTAAGAAATTAAAATAACAAATAGGAATAAAACCCTCCAGCTACTATTTTTTATTTTCATCAAAACAGTCTACTATAATACTTTTAAAGCTTGTTTAATCAGTAATTCAACACTTGCATCAGGATTGTTTTCAATAATCTTTTCAATTGCTTTTTCCACAATAATTTTATTGAAACCTAATGTTTGTAATGCTAATAACGCCTCTTCGTATTTTTTATTGCTTATTGTGTTTGTATTAATAATTTCAATATCTAATTTAGACAAAGGGTCCTTAAGCTCTAAAATCACTCTTTGAGCTGTTTTTTGCCCAATTCCCTTAACTTGTTTTATTGCATTAACATTCTCTTTTACAATAGCCACAAGCAATTCATCTGTGTTCATTGAAGAAAGCATCATGCGAGCAGTATTCACTCCAATGCCATTAACAGAAATAAGGTGACGAAATAATTGTCTTTCCTTAATAGTGGAAAACCCAAACAATTGGTGGGCATCTTCCCTAACTACATAATAGGTTAATATTTTTCCACTATCCAAATTCTTTATTTCTGAATATGTTGTTAAACTTATTTCAATATGATAACCTATCCCATTTGCATTTATAACTACAAATGATGGATTTTTTAATTCAAATTTTCCTTCAATAAATTCGTACATAATATTTAATTTAGATACAAAAGTACTTATATTTTTTCGACCAAAGGTATATCCATTTTAAAATAAATACCAAAAACAATAATTTGATTGTTTTTATTTCTAATTTTGCCAAATAATTAATAAAAAAAATTGAAATAATGTCAGCTATCAATAAAGAAAATATAAAAAAAATTACAGTTCACGTTTTGCAATCAATGAAGACAAGAGGAGAGAAAATTTCTATGCTAACAGCCTATGATTATACAATGGCTAAACTTGTTGATGCTGCCAAAATTGACGTAATCCTTGTTGGCGATTCAGCTGCCAACGTTATGGCAGGATATGAAACCACACTCCCAATTACTCTTGATGCAATGATATATCATGCAGGCTCAGTTGTTAGAGGAACCGATAGAGCATTGGTTGTTGTTGATCTTCCATTTGGTACTTACCAAGGAAATTCAAAAGAAGCACTTTGTTCTGCCATAAAAATAATGAAGGAAACAGAAGCAAATGCAGTAAAACTCGAAGGAGGTAAAGAAATATTAGAATCTGTCAATAGAATTCTTTCAGCAGGGATTCCGGTTATGGGACATTTAGGACTAACCCCTCAATCTATAAATAAATTTGGAACCTATGTTGTTCGAGCAACTTCAGAAGAAGAATCAACAAAACTATTGGAAGATGCACATGCATTAGAAGATGCCGGCTGTTTTGCTCTTGTTTTAGAAAAAATTCCTGCAAATTTAGCAACTAAAGTAGCTTCTGAATTAAGAATTCCCGTTATAGGAATTGGTGCAGGAGGTGGGGTTGATGGCCAAGTTCTTGTTCTTCACGATATGTTAGGAATGACTCAAGAATTTTCACCACGTTTTCTTCGACGTTACCATCATTTAGGTGAGGATGTTACAAATGCGATTAAACAATATGTTTCGGATGTTAAAACACAAGACTTCCCTAACGAAAAAGAACAATATTAAAAAAAAATAAGTTAAGGAAAAATTCTTTTTTATTAAGGAAAAAACTTTTTTTATTAAGGAAAAATTTTGAGTAAGCTTTTTTTGTAAGAATCAGGATTTACATATTTATCCCGAAGGGGGTGAAAGGTTTGTAAATTGAAAAAGATGCTGCCAAGTGAATGATGAGACAGCATCTTTTTATTTGTTTAGTAATTTGAAACTATCTAACAATTAATTTCTTTGTGATACTATTTTTGTCATTAACAATCTTTATATTATAAACCCCATTAGCAAATCCTTTTACATCTATTTCTAATTTTTTTTCTCCTAAATTTAATCTATATGATTTGATAGTCCTACCATGTAAATCATAAACAATTACATCATATTGATTTGTTAATCCTTCAATTTCTAATATTGCTTTATTATCTGTTGGATTAGGGTAAAGAGTAGCAGATATTT
>Ga0172381_10003041_pt1 | contig 18055 bp, 13 predicted proteins | sample Leawel6488metaG_FD_119754 | JGI IMG/M metagenome (GOLD analysis project Ga0172381, IMG submission 119754) | Leachate microbial communities from a municipal landfill in Southern Ontario, Canada - Leachate well 64-88 metaG | ecosystem: Engineered > Solid waste > Landfill > Unclassified | place... | reverse complement strand
GGGGGAATTGAACCCCCGAGGCACTTTCGCACCACAGGCTTTCCAGGCCTGCGCCCTACCGCTAGACTACCTCAGCAAAAAGTGTATCCCATGTATTTGCCGGGTATTTTTTTAATGCTATCCCTTTATGGGATCAGGATTTTTTTGGTTTTTCCGGCGTGACTGCCTTCTTCCAGCCTCTCGGGTACGTGCCCGGGGCAAGGAAGACTGAGGTCATGGCGATAAAGAGGCCGGTCTTCCCGGGTTGCCATGTTGCAGATGCAGTAATGGCCTTCCCGAGGCCGATAAACTCCTTCTTGTCCGTGAGGACAGCGACGATCTGGTCTCTCTTGAACTCATCGCAGCGGAGCACCCCCACACCCGCCAGTGCAGCGCCGTGGCAGAGCGCATCGACAGCGGTATCGCGCACGACAACGGTCGGGAGATCCGGAACCGCCGCATCCACGGAAACGATCATGGTATCAAGAGCAGTATGATCCCCCGCTGCCGCAGCAACGCAGGCATCCTGCAGGTCGTGGAGCGTGTGCATGGTGCGCTCGTCAAAGACACCCGACCGGGTCCGGCGCAGCTCCTGCATGTGCGCACCCGTCCCGAGCGCGAGGCCCATGTGGTGACAGAGCGATCGGATGTAGGTGCCCGCATCGCACTGCACCTTAAAGAGCACCAGCCGCCCCTCCACACCCAGTATCTCCAGTTTCTGGATGGCACGGATGCGCAGCAGGCGTTTGACCGCGCTCCTCCGGGGCGGGCGCTGGTAGATACGGCCGGTAAATTCCGCTGCGACCGCATCGATGCTTTTCCGGTCCACATCCTTGTGCAGCCGCATCAGGCAGATATACTCCTTGTCGTGTTTCAGGAGCAGCGGCGCGAGGCGCACCGCATTTCCCAGCATGACAAGGAGGATGCCCGACACCTGCGGGTCGAGCGTGCCCGCGTGCCCGACCTGGCAGCCGACCATCTTACCCACCCACGCGGCCACCTGGTGGCTCGAAGGGCCCCGAGGCTTGTCGATCACGATAATGCCTGCGCCATGCCAGAGCTGTGGTGTACCTGATTCTCCCGGTATCGGGGTTTCCTGTGGTGTCGTCATCGTATTATCCGTATCTTTCCCCGGTATTCGTTTAAGACGCCAAGCGTCCCCTCAAGCGATCCGTCCCCGATAATTGCGGGCAGCGTTCCCCCGCACATCATTGCTTCGGCCGTGATATCCCCGATGGCCATCACCAGCAGGCCGGGGCGGGGTGTCCATATCGCCTTCTTATATGACATCGCGCTCGTAAAGAGGATGGCCTCGGCCAGGTCAAGATCAAGCGGCTCGTTCGTGGGCGCGAGCCGGTAGCAGCGGAACTCCCGTGCGATCCCTCCCGCGTGCGTAATCGCATCAATGAGGGGGGCGTTCGGGACGTCGGCCCTGGGGAGGCCGATTGTTTTCCCTTTGATCCAGTCCCCCAGGTACGGAACAAAGTCGCGCGAGTAGAACCCGGGCAGGGTCTCGCAGGAGATGGTGCACCGCGCGAGTTCCCGTGCCGTCTCGGGGCCGATCGCAATGACTCGGGGGGTCTTTTTGAGGTGCGGGGCAAGGATTTTTGCCGGAAGTGCGCTCGTAAAAAAGATGCAGTCAAACTCCCCGCGTTCCACGGCTGCGGCAAACGCGGAGACAATATCCTGCCGGATCTCCGACCTGAGCGGGTGGACGCTGTAGCACGCGTGCCCGAATGCTGCGCACCGGGTCGCGTCCCTGTCCTCCTTTCCTGCAAGACGGGTGACTGCGATCTTCATTTGAGGATTCATCTTCCCTGTATGATAAGATGGTATGCATTTCGGTTGATTTATGTCCATTCTCCTGTACCTTCTGGTATGATAGAGATCGTGGTCGGGGTGCTGCTCGGAGTCCTTCTCGGTACCATCAGCGGTCTTATTCCCGGCGTGCACGCGAACACGCTTGCGGGGGTCCTGCTCGGTGCGCAGGCAGTCCTCCTCGCCGTGCTCGGGCCGCTTGCCCTTGCCGGCGCGATGTTTGCCGCCCTGATCACGCACACGTTTGTCGAATCCATCCCGTCCACGTTCCTGGGAGTTCCCGATGCAGATACGTCCCTTTCCGTCCTCCCGGCACATGCCATGTGCCTTGAAGGGAATGGCGAGGAGGCGGTCAGGATCGCCGCGCTCGGGAGTGCCTGTGCCATCATTATTGCGGTCCCTCTATCGGTGCTCTGTTACATCTTCCTTCCCGCCCTCCAGCCGTACTTTGACTGGGGCATCGGGATCCTGATCGTCGCGGTGATCGGGTACATGATTGTAATGAGCGAATCACCCGGCTGGGCGCTTGCGATCTTTGCCGTCTCCGGCCTGCTCGGGGCGTTTGCCATGCGGTACGCATTCCTGGGCTGGCACACGCTTGGCGGGGAGACTTCCATCCTCATGCCCCTCCTTACGGGTCTCTTCGGGATCTCCGTCCTGCTGGTTGCGTCGCAGGGGGCGCTCCCGGTGCAACAGTTCCGGGGCCTGCGGGTGGAGAACGGGACCGTGGTCAAGTGTTCCCTTCTTGGCACGCTCGCCGGCATTGCGGTCGGCTGGCTGCCCGGGCTCTCGACGGCAACCGCGAACGGTGCACTGGCGTCGGTGATCGGGTACGAGAAGGATCGCCGGGCCTACATCCTTGCCACGAGCGCAGCAAACACGGCGAATGCGTTCATCGGGCTTGCCGCGCTCTTTGCTCTCTCCCGGATGCGAAACGGCGTGATGGTCGCGCTCGCGGAGCTGCCGCTCCCGTCCATGAGCGAACTGATGATCATCGGAGTCCTTGCGGCCTGCCTCGCGTATGTCATAACGGTGGGACTCTCCCATTCAGCAGGCTGGCTCAACGGGATCAACGGCCGGATGCTCAACCGGGCGGTGATCATTTTTGTGGTGGCGCTCAGCATCGTCCTCACCGGGCCGTTTGGGATCTTCATCCTCGTCCTTGCCACGATACTCGGTCTCGTACCCCATATCGTGAACGTTTCAAGGGTCTACTGCATGGGTGCGATCATGATCCCGGTGATCCTGTACTCTTTTGGCCTCGCGTGGGTCTGATGTGAGCGCCTCATGCAGGGTGTGAGCCATTCTTTTTTTAGCCGTGCGTCCCTTAGTTGGTATCATGCAGTCCTGCTGGTTTGGCGATGTGGAGGCCGGGCAGTGCACGCCGTTTACCGGTGATGCTGCCGCATGTGCCCGCCGCGTCCGGGAGTGCCGTACTACTATGGACGCCTTTGTTCCGCTGGACTGGCAGCAGGCAGTCTCCTGCGGGGTCTGCCACGACCGTGCGGAATACCTGGCAATGCTCCAGAAGGTCTGTATCGCGGGATCGGAGCAGGCCGTCCGGGAACAGTATGCCGCAAAGGATGTGGAACTGCTCCAGATGGTCAGGACACTCGACGAGATGGACACGGTCACAAACGTCCTCTCCGAGAGGGTTGCGGACTGGTACCAGATCCGGCACCCTTCGTTCTCCCGCAAATACCGCAGGACACCGGCGCACGTGCTGGTCAAGTCCATCAGCGAGCGGAACCGGGAGCGCGGCGGGGGCGGGGGAGCGCTCGGCAAGGTCGCCGCAGAGATCATGAGCCTTGCCGATGCCCGGACTGCGCTTGCAAAGGAGGTCTCGGCCCGGGCGTGCGAGGTCATGCCGAACACGAGCGCGCTCATCGGTGGGCTCGTTGCCGCCCGGCTCCTCTCCCACGCAGGGGGCTTAAAGGAACTCTCCCGGCTCCCCGCAAGCGGCATCCAGGTACTCGGCGCCCGGACTGCGCTCTTTGCCCACATCCGGACAAAGGCCCCATCCCCGAAGCACGGGATCATCTTCCAGCACCGGCGGGTGCACAACGCCCCCCGCGAAGTGCGGGGGAAGGTCGCCCGGGTGCTTGCCGGGAAACTGGCGATTGCTGCCCGGCTGGACTTTTACCGGGGCTGTGCAGCACCAGAATTCCTTGACGATGCTCAGGCCCGTATCGACCGGGCGGGAACTCCCGATGAGGAGGGGAAAGGACAATGATCCGGATCGGTGATGTGCTGGTCTCCAAAGGCGAGGGCGGGGTCTATGGCGAGCGGGAGCTTGACGGGTACCGGGTCTGGGACCCGTACCGGAGCAAGCTTGCGGCCCTGTATCTTGTGGGAACCGGTATTGAACTTCCCCCGAATATGAAAGTCCTCTACCTCGGGGCCGCAAACGGGACGACGGTCTCCCACGTTGCCGATTACGTGGAAGTTGTGTATGCCGTAGAGTTTGCCCCGCGCCCGATGCAGGATCTGCTCGAAGTCGCACGCCGGCGTAAAAACGTCATGCCGATCCTGGCGGATGCCTCCTGCCCGGAGCAGTATGCGCCTTTGGTGGAAACGGTGAATCTCCTCTACCAGGACGTGGCCCAACCGGACCAGGCAGCGATTGCTCTCAAGAACTGCGTTTTCCTCAAAAAAGGCGGGTATGTTATCCTCATGCTCAAGACCCGCAGCGTGGATATCAGGAAGGAACCTGTTGAAGTATTCAGGGATACGCTCGATATCCTCTTGTCTGCCGGGCTCACAATAGTTGAGAGTACATGGCTTGCCCCGTACCATCAGGACCACGCGGCAATCGTCTGCACGAAATAAGTTAAGTTTCCCTTGGATTACCATGTCCTCCGATATCCGTGTTTATTCTGCCAGCCCCCTGACGATCATCGCACTTCTCGTCATTATAGGGCTTATTGTCATTGTCGTACCGCTCCTGTTTCTGGGCCTTGTGGGCAAAGCGTTCACGAACCTTGTCGGACTTTCGTGGATTACTGCAACCGCTCTTGTCATCCTGATCCTGCTTTGCAGCCTTGTCAATATTCCGGTCTGGAAGATCCGGAAAGAGACGATCCGGATGCCCCATTCACCAGACGGACAGTTCCCGGATGCATTTTCCCCGAACGAGACCGGCGGCCTCTGGGAGACCTCTATTACGGTGAACCTCGGCGGGGCAATCATCCCTGTTGCAATGGCATGTTATCTTCTTTACCGTGCCTCAACGGTGATCAGTGACACGCTCTATCTCCAGGTACTTGCCGCAACCCTCATTGTCGCAGCAATGGCCTACGTAACGACCCGGCCCATGGTAGGGATGGGGCTCAGGGTGCCGCTCTTTATTCCGGGTCTTACCGCGCTTCTCTGCGGCATCCTCCTTGCCGGTGGGTTCGGGTTGCTCTCCGCTGGTGTTATTGCATTTGTCAGCGCGACTTTCGGGATTTTACTCGGTGCAAATATTGCGCACCTCCACCATGTGGGCGATCTTGAAGTGCCGCAGGTCAGTATAGGTGGGGCAGGGACGTTTGGCGCGATCTTTATCGGGTGCATTCTTTCGGCACTTATTGCCTGAGATTGCGTCGGCACTTTTTTTTTTATAACGTCCGTGTGTTTTTCGCGCTCGAAAATCCGGACTACCGGAATTTTTCTGGCGCGAAAGTTCCCGGGCGATCCGGATTTTTTGTACAAAAACCGGAACTGCCGGAAAAATCACGACGGAAAAAAAGGGATTTAGTTAGTTGTACATCTGTCAATCGGATAATTATCCGATAATCGGATGGATAACTAACACCTTTTTTTTAGTCCGAAAACTTTTTTGCCGGATTTTTTTCGGTTTGAAAATTGAAAAATCAAAATTTTTTCGGCCATGAAACCTTAAGCGCCAAATCGGTGCGGTATGTGTTTTTTTCGAATAACAGGTTTTGTCCGGCAAAACCAGCATATGTCACAACAACAGAGTCGTGTGAAAGTATCAAACTGCAAAAGAGTAGCCCGGAGCAGATTCGAACTGCTGTCGCGAGATCCAGAGCCTCGCATGATTGACCGCTACACTACCGGGCTATATTGCCTCATACTTTTTGCCGCTGGAGCCTAATTAAAGTGACGGATATTTGTTGCCCGCGGTTCACACGTCAGGCTTTTTTTGACCGGTCACAGCGCCCGCAGGCCTGGCAGACTTCGTGTACCGGCTGGATGAATTCGCCTCTGCCGCAGAACGGTTCAATGTCATGTGTATCCCGGATATAATAGATGTGCGGGACAAGCGAGATGTGGGTGTAGGTGCCGCAGGGCACGCCGAGCCGGTCAGCGATGGACTTCTGGAGCTGGACAAGGGCGTACATGTTGGCACCGGCCGCGGTGAGCATATCGTTACTCCGAAATATCACCCGCATAGCGAGTTTGCCGTCCCGGAGGACGCACTGCACGAGCTGGAGGCAGGGGCAGTCGTTGAGTTTTTCATCGATGACCGGGTTCCACGTGATGGCAATGGCCCGACGGCTCACCGGGGACTGCCGGAGTTTTTCTGCAATGTATTCGATCTGGTTGACGTGTACTGGCGTTCCTTCAACTGAAAGGCGCTCGCCCCAGTCAAAGAGCCGGCCGTGGTAATCGTATTCAAAGGAGGCATGTGAGCCGTGCAGCAGATCGGTTGCGTACTGCTCGACAAACCTCTGCTGGAACCGTGAGTGGGGGCTCACGAGCGGCCCGGCAAGCGGGGTATCTACCTGAAGGGCCACCTCTTCGAATTCAACGGTGGCCTCGTCATCTTCGGTCTGGAGGATCCACCCTTTCTCCAGGATCATCTTCACGACCAGCTCGTGTGCCCGCCCAATGGCCGGGGCCCGGATGACTCTCATGGAACAAGAGTTGGAGCCGGTATCATATATGTGTTGCAATCTGGGGCCGGGACGGGTCCTGCCCGGCCACCCCTTCTTGCTCTTGCCACACCCCACATGGGGGATCCTCCTCTATGAAAATGGGGATAGTCCCCCCTCTTCTCCTTGAAGAAGGGGGTGGGGGTGTCTCTAAAAAAAATTGGCCGGGTGGTAGGGGGGTCAGGGTACCTCTCCTTTTTATGATCTGAGGGTACCCCCTGGTTTTTCATCGTGTTTGCTCAAATTTCCAGAGAATGTGCGTTTCAACAGGAGCCTGTATTTCCTGAAAATCCGTGCGATACAATGTCTTTCCTGACTATAATTTCATGCCTGACGGAGGGGAGATCTTAATGTTCTTTTATCGTTATGCCCGCAAAAGGAGATAAAATCTGTATTAATTTCCATGGTTCGGTGGTGAACCGGTTTTTTCATGCATTTTTCTCCAGAATCTAACCACTGTACATATTATAGTGTGTATATGTGCAGCGGTTTTCATGGTGTACTATATTTTTCATGGTGTACTATATTCATGGTGTACTATATAGTACCAACAACATACACTTCTTTAGGAACCAGTCATCCGGCACGTGCGCGAATCCGGCTGAGCCTATAAAGAAAGCATGTGCCCGGAGCCGGGAACCACTCTGGTTGGTAAAATACTGGATAACCGCATAAAACACGGGGAATTCGGGAAACCGGTCGTTATCTGCCTTGAAAGCAAAAATAAACTCAACCACAAAGGATATATTAGCTCTTTTACAAATATTCCTCCATATTCCGTTTAAACGGAGTATGGGGCTCGTAGAATCGTTATTCGGCAAATGTCGAAACGGTTTTCCGGCTTGAAATGTATGATGTTATACTTTGGAGGAAAACGAATGACTAAGCGATTAACAATTGCACTGGTTGCACTTGTCGCGTTGGTTCTTGTAGCCGTACTGCCGGCATCGGCAACGTTCTACTCGGTCAACTCGTCAGTCAACCAGGGTGCAGCTATCTTCTATGGGGAGCAGGGACTCGATATTACCCATGCTCTGAATTCTGCTGAAGGTCGAGCTATTGATGGACCCATCGACCCAACGTATGCGTTCGTCAGCTACTGGGACTCGGCAGCTGTAATCACAACTACCAGCCCGAAGATGACCGTTCCGCTGGGTTCCTCATACACGAACCAGTATGTTCTGACGTCTACCTTCCCGTACACAGGTACCTGGTATCTGTCCGATTCAACTGGTAAACCGTACATCAGTACTACGACTGGGCAACCCGTTGGTGTGTTCACTGTTACAGACCCGAGCCTTGCGGTTAATGTCTGGGATGTAGACCAGAAATTGAACGTAAACGGCGGTTCTGTTATTCAGAGTGAGAACCTGACCATCCGTGTTGACAATAACCTGTATCAGGCCATCGCCAATGCAGACCAGCGTGCAGCTAAAGTCATCAGGGTAGATGGAAATGGTGCCGACCACTCTTACTGGATGGATCTCAAGGTGAAGACAGACTCAGGCAACGTCCTGACAGCACTGTACACCGGCCACAATGTATACAGTGCGACGAACACCGTAACTCTGACAAAGCTCGCTGTAAACAACCCGCAGTGGTTCCTCAACTCACAGGCAAGCCCGTTGAACTGGGCTACCGATGCGTATGACGCGAACGGTCAGTTAGCATACCCGGCAGGTACCTACTCGGTCTATGCAGAGTCCTATATGAACGGCATGAAAGACAACTACCTGAATGGTGGTGCGTCTTATACCGGCAAGACCGTATCTGCGACTCAGACCATTACGATTGTTTCCAACACGGTAAAGATCACGGCAAACAAGGATTCCGTCGTCCGCAGCAAGCAGTTCTCGATAACCGTCACCGGTAAGCCAAACCAGGCATACTATGTCTGGGTCAAGGGTACCAGCACCATGTCCGGTGCCTACGATGACCAGCCCCCGATGTTCGTCGCGAACCAGGCAGGTCTTACTCAGGATAATCCCCTTGGTCCCTACGTAATCGGCTCCTACGCTTATCAGAACGGTGCCGGCAAGACTGTCATTGATGACGTCGCTGATTCAATCAATACCGGCAACGGTACTTACGTCTATGGACTCGTCTCTATGAGCAGCACGGGTACGAGGACCATTGGGTTCGCTACTACCAACTGGACCAAGGCCCAGACGTACACCGTCCGCGTTGAGAACTACTTCGGTGGTTCGACAGGCTACAAGAGCGACGAGGTTCAAGTGAAGGTCGAGAAGGGTGCAGTCACGATCGTGGCCGCCGGCGACCAGAGTTACTACCTCGGCGAAGAGATTAAGTTCTCCGGTACCAACACCGAATCCCAGACCACGTACCTGTTCATTTCGGGTCCGAACCTGGGTGATTACGGTGCAGCAATGGCACCCGCTGACAGCAACCCGCGTGCTCATAAGTTAGGCACTACCACCCCCGAAACCACAGACCAGAATATGTTAGTTCAGGCTGCGGTTCAGGGAGACAACACGTGGAGCTACAAGTACGGAACCGCCAGCATTGCACTTGATGCAGGTACCTACACTGTCTACGCAACAAGCCAGCCCGCAACTGCGGATTCTGACCTGCTTGCCGCAACAGCCTATGGCACGGTTTCCATCATTGTCAAGAAACCGTTCATCAGCGCAACTGCCTCGCAGTCTACCGTCGCAAAGGGTGACGCCGTCTTCATCACTGGTACCGCACAGGGCCAGCCATCAGAGGGTGTCAGGATCTGGATCCTCGGTAAGAACTATGCAAATATTGCAACACAGTCCGTGAACTCCGACGCATCGTTCTCGTACGAGATCAAGAAGGAGGTTACGAAGCCTCTCTACAGCGGTCAGTACTTCATCGTTGCCCAGCACCCGATGCAGAACAACCGGTTTGATGTCTATCCAGCCGATAATTTTGGCGTCCCTGCATCAGGCACAACTGCCACAGATGTCTGGACTGTCGATCAGTCTGGTCTTGGCGCTAACTCCGAAGACTTCAAACTCTCCGGATCAAACAGCCTGCAGGGCACCGACGCAGCAGAGGCCTTAATTGAGGCCATCAACGACGCAAATGTCGATGATACCTACACCAAACTCCAGATCCTCGTTGAGGAACCGATCATCACCATTACCCCCGTTGGCGACAGGCATGTCGGTGACAAGTTCACCATCACTGCATCAACCAACCTTGCGGTAGATGACGAAGTCCTCTTCGAAGTCTATTCATCATCATTCCAGCCGACTCAGAAGAGCCAGAGCGGAGAGTTCAGCGGCGCAACAGGCACCGTGAAAGTCACGAAGGGTGACAGCGGTCTGAACAAGCTCTCGTTCGATGTTGACGCATCCACGTTCAAACCCGACGAGTACCTTGTCAAGGCATCTGCCGTTCTCCAGGAAGCAACTGGTACTTCACTGTTTAACGTTCTCGAGGCATCTGCCCCGACAGCAACCCCAACAAAGGTTGCAGTAACGACAACAGTTCCGACCACGGTCGCAACAACCATCCCGCCGACCACAGTAGCCACGCCCACCAAGACCCCGACACAGCCCGGGTTTGGTGCGCTGGTTGCCCTGATTGGTCTCGGTGCAGTTGCGCTCCTTGTTGTGCGCAGGCACTGAACTAAAATCTAAATTTTTCTTTTTTTAGTAAGTACGTCTCTTCCCAACTTCAGGTGTCATACCTGTCGCGGGGTAATCCGCCAAGTCCGGTTTAATCTGGTATGGCGTCGGGAGCTCCCGGAGAAAACCGGCCGGGATTCACGTATTTTGTGTATCCTTTAAGAGTGAATACCCGGGAATGTGGAGATTTAGTCAACGGTATGCGAGGGCCAAAGGCAGCACGTGCCCGAATCTCTTAAAGAGCAACAGGAGAATCTCTCATTTCTCCGGGGCCCGGGCCCGGAACGATTTTTTATGATGAACCATCCAATGTTCCTGTAAAAGAGGTCATGTCCCTTAAGGTACGGGGGATATCCTGAATAGCGTGGCGAGTCTGTATGAAACTTACTGTAAAAATCCTCGATATTGCAACACGACGCGGGGTTTTGCTTAATCGTCTCGATGCACGGACGATTGGTGTGCTGGATGGCGACCGGGTACAGGTCATCAACCCGAAAAACGGCGTGGCAGTCACCGCCGTTGTAGCGACGACTACTACCCTTGCTGGGCAGGGCGCCGCCGGTGTTTACCGGATCACAAACGAGCGGCTGAACCTTGCCGAGGGCGAGATGGCTGAAATACGGGAGGCAGACCGGCCGGCATCGCTTGATTTTATCAAGAAGAAGATGGATGGCGGCCGGCTCTCAAAAGACGAGACCCTCACGATCATCAAAGATGTCGTCAACGATGACATCTCATCTGCGGAGCTGACTGCGTTTATCACCGCATCGTATATCAATCCCCTTGACATGGATGAGGTGGAGCATCTCACCCGTGCCATGGTCGAGACCGGCGAACAGATAAAATTTGCATCACGCCCCATTGTTGACAAGCACTCAATCGGGGGTGTCCCGGGCAACAAGATCTCCCTGTTAGTCGTCCCCATCATAGCCGCAAGCGGCCTCAAGATCCCCAAGACCAGTTCCCGCGCCATCACCGGGGCCGGGGGTACTGCAGATCTCATGGAAGTGCTCGCACATGTCGAGTTCTCCGCCAGGGAGGTCCAGGAGATGACCGAGAAGGTGGGCGGTGTAATTGTCTGGGGAGGCGCTACCAACATCGCCCCGGCGGACGACCGTATCATACTTCAGGAATACCCATTCAAGATCGATGCCCGGGGCCAGATGCTTGCAAGCGTCATGGCAAAGAAGTATGCAGTCGGCGCGAATCTCGTGGTCATCGATATCCCGGTGGGCAACCACACCAAGGTACCGACCATGCAGGACGGCAGGAAACTTGCCCGGGAATTCATCGAACTCGGAGAGCGTCTTGGTATGAAAGTCGAATGTGCCCTGACCTACGGGGATATCCCGGTCGGGCATAGTATCGGCCCGAATCTTGAGGTAAAGGAAGCACTCCGTGTACTCGAAGGTGCTACCGAGCCAAATTCGTTTATCCAGAAAAGTATCTCACTTGCCGGTATCGCCCTCGAGATGTCTGGCAAAGCAGCGCGGGGTGCCGGTGCCGCGATGGCACAGGAAATCCTCACCAAAGGAAAAGCCCTGGAGAAATTCCGGCAGATCATCGAGATCCAGGGCGGTGACCCGAAAGTTAAATCTGAGGATATAATGCCCGGCGAACACCAGTTTATTGTCAATTCCCCGGCATCAGGATACGTTATCGAAATGAACAACAAGTCCCTGATCACGCTTGCGCGTATGGCCGGGGCGCCCCATGACCCGGGGGCAGGTATCCTGCTCCATGCAAAGAAAGGAAAACTAATCAAGGCCGGTGAACCGCTCTTTACTATCTATGCAGACCGGGACTGGCGTCTCCAGAAGGCTCTTGAAGAGGGGCGGCACCTCATGCCGGTGATCGTAGAAGGGATGCTCCTTGACCGTGTACCCTCCTTGTCGGAGCTCTAACCTATGAGATATGATATCTTAACCGATGGGATAAAATACGAGCAGAGGGGGATATTTTACTATGTATAACCATCGTATTCGTTTCCTTTTTGTGCTGTTGTGCCTTATCGCGTTCTGCGGTGCAGCACAGGCGACGAACATGCTGATCACGGTGCGGGACAGTCTTGACAACACAACCGTTCCTCATGCAACAGTGTACCTGAGCGGGGCAAATGTCGGCATGACCAACAACGCCGGCCAGTTCCTGCTCCAGTCCGGCCAGGGAGATCTCAATCTCCGGTTCTCCATGGATGGCTATGATGACTGGTCCAGTACCGTGAGCGGGAATACCACGTCGCTTTTGGTTACCCTGAACCGGAGAGTATTGGTCCTGAACGTGGCACTCTATGACTCCAATACGCTTCAGTCTGTGTCCGGGGCAACCCTGTATTTAACGTCTGCCAATTCTACCCAGATTAAGACGTCGGATGCATCGGGTGCCGCATCCTTTGGAGTAACCTCCTATACATACTATTCCCTCAATATCACGGCATCGAACTATCAGCCCCGTAGCGAAACGATCAACATTGCCGCAAAGGATCAGGATGTCCAGTACTGGCTCTTGTCCGGTAACCAGTACTCCTTTGTCGTCAAGGATAAGACAAGTCTGGCAGCTGTGGCCGATGCAAGTATCAGTGTCGATTCTGTACTCCTTGGAACGACCAATTCGCGGGGGATTCTGATCGCCCCGATAAGTCGTAATAAGCCCGTTATCATTGAAGTGAAAAAGACCGGTTACCAGACGGTAACCCAATCAAAAACCATCAGCACGAACGAAGCGGTTGATTCAGTTACGATGAGCCCGGTACCCATCGGTGCCTTTGTATTTGTGTACGATCAAAAGAACCAGCCAATCGGTAGTGCAGATGTTTATGTTAACAATGCCGTAGTGGCAAGCACAAACCCGTATGGCCGTGCCACGCTCCAGAACCTTGTTCCCGGCAGCTATACTCTCGTGGTGAAAAAGAACGGGTATGTCCCGGTAAGCAAGCAAATTGCCGTCATTAATGATTCCAGCGAATTTCCGATGGTATTATCGCTTGCTACGGTAAGCCAGACTTTCTTTGTCCAGGATACCGACAAGAAAAACGTCGCTGGAGCAACCATTTCTCTTAATGGGGCCACAGCAGGAACCACCGACGCGCACGGTCAGCTGGATACGCAGCTCACTTACGATACACCTTACAATATCACGGTGACAGATGACGGGTACCGTCCCCAGTCGGTCCAGTTGAATATTCCTCTTGGAAATACCACAACCCCCCTTACTATCACACTTGAAAAGAATATGGACTGGGGATTTTTGACCCTGATTGGAATTGGGATCCTTGTGGTGCTGGTCCTGTATGCTGTAATACGGCTGGTCGGGCATAGGGGCCGTCAACATACAACAAAGCGGAACGAAATTTAATTAATCACACCTATTTTCAAGGTGTTTAACAGAACTGTTTTCACAAAAACGACAATAGACCGGAGATCAGATCTTTTCCGTCATTAAGCGGACCCAGCGGGAATCGAACCCGCGTCCTTGGGTTCGAAGCCCAAGAGGATGTCCTCTACCCCATGGATCCTTCCCAACGTATCTCCATCAAAAGATATTAAGTATTCTCTACCGATAAACTAATGAATGATTCTGTCTGCGCAGGAGATCACCCGCCGGCTTCATACTGACTGTACACACGAAAAACTGGTCATCAAACCCTATGCAGCGGAATGCCAGCAGCCCGCCTCCTATGATCTTCGTGCCGCAGAGGATACGCGTCTGGTGCGGGGCTCATGTACGCTCGTGCCGAGCATGGAATGGGTTGAGCTGCCCCCGGATGTTGCCGGGACACTCCGCTGCCGGTCATCGTTTGGCCGGCGGGGGGTGCTTATGGGTGCAGGTTTTGTCGACCCGGGATTCCGGGGTCAGCTGACCCTCTGCCTCACGAACATGGGATCTGAAGATATCGAAATCCACCCGTCTGAACGCATCGTCCAGATGATCCTGCATGAGGTCAGGAACGGGAACGAACGGTATGCCGGGCGGTACCAGGACAGTCTCGGGGCAGTGGAGGCAAAATGAGTATGATACGGACCGAACGCAAGTATATCGAGATCCTGCGTATCTTAAAGGAGCACCGTGAACCGGTAGGGGCGAAAAGGCTCTCGGAACTGATGGCAGAAAGGGGTTTTGTCTTAAGCGACCGGGCCGTGCAGTATTACCTCAGTTACCTGGATTCGATGGGATTTACCGAGAAGATTGGTAACCAGGGCCGGATCCTGACATCCGCCGGTTTTCTTGAGACCGATCATGCCCTTGTCGATGACCGGATCGGTTTTATTATTTCCAAACTCGAGCGGCTCGCATACCGGAGCACCTTTGACCCGGCTACAGGTACAGGGGATGTGGCATACAACCTCTCCATCGTCCCCAAGGAATCTCTGGACCGGGCGCTCGGTGCATTTGATGAAGTCATAAAAGCCGGATGCGGGTTCTTTAACTCATACCGGGTTCTCGATCAGGATCCCCGGGTGCCTCATGATTGTGTCGGGGTGATCACCCTGTGCAGTATCACCATGGATGGTGTTTTCCAGAGAAAGGGTGTCCCGGTGAAGATGGCATTTGGGGGGAGGCTTGAGATCGAGGAGAACGTTCCCCGAAGGTTCCGCGACCTGATCGGGTACCGGGGGACCACCATCGATCCGCTCGAACTCTTTATCTCCTCAGGTCTGACCTCGATTAATGCATTTGCCCGTACAAAAACCGGGATCGCTCTTGCAAACGTCCGCGAAGTTCCCACCTCGGCGAGAAAGGAGGTCGAGGAAACAATCCGGCGGATGAACGATTGCGGTTTTGTCTTTCCGGTCGCGATGGGCAACCAGGTATTCAACCTGCCGGACAATCCCTACCGGCTTTCGATTGTCGCCTATAGCGGTCTCAACTATATCGGTAACTGTGTTGAACAGGGCATCGGGATCCGTACGGAGATCGGCGCCGGGAACATCCCGTTCTCAAAAGTGACGGATATCAATCATTGACCCAGGAAATCTTATCATCCTGTGCTGACGATTTTCCTATCTTCTTCTTCTTTTCAGGTGAGGGACTGCTTCCAGGTTCTGCGGCGGATTCCTCCCCGTCCTGCACGAGCCTGCCTTTTTTTGTTTTGATATCCGTATGGAGCAGTGCCGCGTCTTTTACACGTAATGTCTCCTTTTGGGATACGGACCTCCCCAGAAAAATATCGTCGCGTGCCGGCTGGAGACGATCTTTGATGCCGAATTTTGTCTTTTCCGGGAGTGGTACCGGCATGAAGTCCTCCGTCTCTGAGGCGAGTTCGAGTTCTTCCTGATGAGCGGGACCTGACTGATCGTTGGGTTCTTCGTATGCCCCCTCGTCCTCGGTCCTTGTCTCTTTTTTCCGTATCCTGATAAGCGTTCTCTCCTGCGCAGGGGAGGCTGCCACCGGCTCGGCAGGAGGTACCTGCCCGCGCACCGGTGCCTTTGGCGTAACTCTACGGATGACAGTCTTTGTCTCCGGTTGTGCGGGAATCTGCGTCTGCACCCGGGTTCTCACGGTTTCCCGGTCCTGCAGGATCTCGGATTTTTGCGGTACCTGCTGTCTCTGTAGCTCCCGCTCAATTCGTTGATGAGCCGGATCTCTGCTTTTTACCGGCGTATGTTTTAACGGATAAATCGATTCATATCCCGATTCGAGCGGTTTCTTCACCAAGGGCTGTGACTCTCTTTTTGGAGGTGACAATACGGGAGTCTCTCTTGTCGGGAGCCGGTATGCCGCACCATCATCCTTCTCCGCTGGGATCGCGTGTCGTTGTATCGGTGTCTCCGTCAGCACCGGGCCTGCTGGTCGTGTCTGCGGTCTTCTCTGCACCATGGCAGGTTCCGGGGGTGACCCCGGTTGATCAGGGAAGAGTATACGGGTTCCCGTTGCAGGTTCTTCCACTTCAAGAACCCGGGGAAGCCGCCGTACTGCCCGTGGTGGTGAACCCGGCGGAGTACCCTGTGGGGGCGCCTGAACCGGTGTTAACGAGGCATTCGAAGTTATTACCGTTTTCTCTACAGGGTAATTATCGTGACTCTTCTTGGTTGGTCTCTCTCCCGGGAGACTGATCATCTCATCTCTGAGTTCCGGGCCACCGTGAGCTGCAGCGATCTCCGACATCGTACCGGCTTTTCGCATGCCTGATCCCGGGGGGAGGTTGAAAGAGGCAGACATTCCCCCGGAGACTCCTGACCTGTATTGCTCACGGATATCCTCAAGTTCGGTAATACGGGGGATGTTTTCAAGACCACTCAAAACGATAATGATTGCCACATATTCCGAGTTGGTGACCGGGTAATCCCCGGATCTCATCTCCATACCAGCGATGCTCCGGTCAATCCATTTCCGGACCGTCATGACACCTTTCATCGAGATCTCATGGGACGGACCCGCAACAAGGATCAACGCCTTTGCGGCACTGGTCATGTCGCAGGGTATGGATACCTCCTGGTAAATGGCCTGCTTGGCAAGCTCGATGATCCGTTCTGCACTCTTTCTCTGTTCCAGAGTGGGATTGGGCGGACGTAGCCGTGAGAGAAATGCCAGCGGCTCCTTTTGGAGATGCTCCACGGCATATCCGATCGATATGAATCCCATGCCCCTGATGGTATTGAGGACTTCGCTTGAGTCCATCACGACTTCGGCGAGATCGATGCCCCCGTCGGCCCGGAACTCGCCGGCCCGGAGGATGAGGCTAATCCTCCGGATTATGCTCTGGTTCAGGAGTTTATACGTGATATCCTGAGCGGACAGTTTTGGCTGATTTTTGCCAAATCCTAAAAATCCATGCCCGCCGGATTCCTCCGCAAGCAGTGCATCGCGCCGGGCGGCGATCTTTTTTGTCCAGGTTTCGTTGTCAAACAGGATCGTCCCGTCCAGCAGCGGCGCGATGTTTTCGATATCGTCTGCCGCTTTTGCCGATCGTTTTTCCCCCTCTGAAAGGGCAGGCAGCGTGACGAGTCCGAAGATCGGCTCGGCAACGGATGCCCGGAGAGCAGCGATAAGGTGTGGCATCACGTCCGTCATACTGCCGCCGAGCCCGCCGCAGATCAGGAACGCATCGGTTTCACCTCTCTCCATGTTCTGGATACGGGCGATAATTTCCCCGATGTCGATCTTCGCAGGCCGGGGGGTATCATTTCCCGTCCGGGAGAGATCTGATTCAACTGCCAGAAAGCCAATCTTTGCCTGTTCGGGGAGTGCCTGGAGCTGCGCCAGGGCATCACTGTCAACATCGACAGCAAGTGCATGGACGCACGTTACTTTACTGCTCCTCCGGTCGTTGGCATAGAGTGCATTGGCAATCCGGCAGCCGGCGCCTCCTACACCAATCGCAAGTATCCGCATGGTAATCTCCCTCAGGGAACCCGGCCGGGTACCCCACATATAGCAGAGTAAATATTCCTCTCTGTAGTTCAATATCTTATAGGATATACACATCTAAAAAAGTGTACCGGTCGCTCCCGCAAGGCATACTTGGCGAAACTGATTCATACTCCATACCTGCCCCATCTTTGGGATCGACAAACGCGAAATTATGCTTTGAATAACGATCTCTTCCTGCGTTTTTCCCGGATTGGCACCTTGTTTTCGGATCACGGATCTCAAATACCGAGCATCGGGCGCGAATCCGTGTCGCTTATCCACCGGGCCCAGCGTTAAATGATAATTTATTTAAATGCGCGGACGGTAATACTCCATGAGGTGAACAAGCCTTGACATATGGAATTGAATTTGTACCAGGAAATGTCAACGTAAAGCAGGTTGTAAACTTCT